>OCTW011591846.1_pt1 | contig 11124 bp, 11 predicted proteins | sample 1539671 | NCBI WGS metagenome assembly OCTW01 (sample SAMN02144230, study PRJEB22623) | gut metagenome | biome: sheep rumen | host: Ovis aries | place: New Zealand | reverse complement strand
ATTTTGACATAATCTTCAATGCTTGTCAATCTGTTTTCCAGCTCGACGCCGAAAGCCAGCTGAGCCGGGGACCTGTGATTGTCCGATCCGGCCGTCATCACCAGTCCGAATTCCCGCCCGTACAGCCATGCCCGGGCATCGTCCGCCGGCTCATTGCCCCGGTTGGCCACCTCGATCCCGTCGCAGTAGCGGAGTCCCAGCCGGATCCGGTCCATGTATCCGCGCATCCGGAAGGGATGCGCCTGAATGACGCAGCCCCCGGCCCGGTGCACCTCCTCCAGCTGCTGTCTCCGCGTCCAGTGCTCCATCTCCGGGTGCGCCTTCATGTATTCCTTCGTCAGTCCGTAAACCAGATATTCATCCCCGGCAAAATTCTGCTCCAGGCCGAAAAAAACATCCAGGCCGATCTTCATTCCCTCTTCGTACGCCTGCTCATATCCGCTCCAGAACCGGTCGATCCGCTGATCCCACGGCAGATCCCGCGGCACGGCCGTATTGCCTCTGAAGAAATGATCCGTCATGATGATCCCGGTATATCCGGCATCCCGATAATAATGGACATGCTCCTTTCCGGTGCTCTCGCCGCAGGCGCTGGCCAGACAGGTATGCATATGGGTCTCATAGATAAAGGACATTTCCGTTTCCTCCGGATTTCTTCTTCGGCAACCGGCTTATTGTAACTGATTCGTCGGGAACAGGCAAGCGGAAAAAAGCCCCGTTTCATCTGAAACGGAGCCTTCGGCCTTCGGTTTTCCTCATCTGCGGTTGAGCAGGTTCACCAGATACAGGAACTCTTCCCTGTATACGTCTCCCCGGACGCTCCCGCAGTCCCGCAGAAGCGCCAGCGCGCTGTCATAGGTCGCCTCCCCCTTCCATTCGCTCCCCCGCAGGATCATGCCCACCTCGGCCACCGCAGCGGCAAACTTCATGTTGTCGCTCATGGATTCCGTGAGGATATCCGCATGAACCGGGAAGGTGTACAGGCGGCTTTCATCGCCCTCCGGCTCCTTGGCCCGGATGCTGACGGTCAGCATCTCCGCCTGCGGATCTGCGGCCATGTCCCCCGCGTTCTGATAGCGGCTGACCGCTTCCCCGAAGTCAAAATCGGAATCCGCCGGAACGATCTCGTACAGCGCGGTCACCCGGTGTCCGCTGCCGATCTCCCCGCCGTCCTTCCGGTCATCCGCAAAATCCTCCGCTGCCATCAGCCGGTCCTCGTATCCGATCAGCCGGTATCCCCGGATCAGGGCCGGATTGAAGTCCACCTGAATCTTCACATCCTTCGCCACGGTGATGAAGGATCCGCCGCCTTCGGTCACCAGCGCCTTCCGGGCTTCGTGAATCGAATCGATATACCAGCAGTTTCCGTCGCCGTAATCCGCCAGGGCTTCCATCTTGTTGTCCTTATAGTTGCCCATGCCGAATCCCAGGCAGGTCAGTCCGATCCCCGATTCCTTCTTTTGCTCCACCAGCCGGGCCAGCTCGCCTTCGCTGGTGATTCCCATATTCAGGTCCCCGTCCGTGGCCAGCAGGATCCGGTTCACGCCGCCCTGGATGAAGTACTTCTCCGCAATTTCATAAGCCCGCTGTATTCCCGCGCTTCCGTTGGTACCGCCCCGGGCTTCCAGCGTGGTGATGGCCTCCATGATCCGCGTTTTCTCAGTGGCCGGCACGCCCTCCAGCACCACCCGGTCCTGGCTGGCATAGGCAACGATGGATACGGTGTCTCCTTCCTTCAGCTCCTCCAGCAGCTCCAGGAAGGCCCTCCGCACCAGATCCAGCCGGTCCGCCCCCTCCATGCTGCCCGATGTATCGATCAGGAATACCAGCTGATGCGCCGGCCGCTCTTCCTCCGGCACCTCCCTGGCCTGCAGCCCGATCTGCATCAGACGCGTCTTCGGGTTCCACGGGCAGGCGGCGTATTCCACCGTCACGCCGAAGGGATCCGTCCCTTCCGGCCTGCGGTAGTCATACCGGAAATAGTTCAGCATCTCCTCGATCCGGATGCTGTCCGGCGGCACCTCGTCCCCGTTCAGCACCCGGCGGCGGAACTGCGCATAGGAGGAGGTGTCCACATCCGCCGCGAAGGTGCTCAGTGGATTGCTGCCGGCACTCAGAAAGCGGTTGCTGTCGAACCGGGTGTACTCGTCCGTGGAAAACACCGGCATCGGAGCGGGCATTCCGTTCCACATGGATGTCGTCTTCGCCAGCCCTCCCGGCGCGGAAACGGCGTAGGCCGCGCCCTCCGTCAGCATATCCGCCAGGCCGCTCTCCTCATACATGTCCCAGGTCACACCGTATTCCCAGATCCGGGCATGTTCCTCACACTTCATCAGCACCTCCAGCGTCACGCGGTCCGCCATCCCGGTTTCCAGCAGCCCCTGATCCCACTGAAAGCGGCGCAGTGCTTCCTCCGTCGCCTCGTCAAACGTCCCGCTGGCCTCTCCCTCCAGGTATTCCAGCTCGATCAGCTTTTCCTGAATCTGCTTCACCGTTTCGCCGCTGTCGCCCCTGCGCCAGATCCGTTCCTCTTCTCCCATCGCTCCCGCCATTCCGGTCATGATCATCATCAGGGCGGTGATCCACGCAATGATCCTCTTCATCGTTCTTCCTCCCTCGCTTCGCTTTCATCCCTCCGGGCTTCCGTTCCCGGTCTCACCCTGTCAGACGCGGAGCACGAAAAAAAGTTCCCCGCACAGAGGAACTTTTTTTCGTGCTGATGCCTGCCCGTCCGCAGGCCCGGAAGCCCCGGGACTATCCGATCTCCCTTTCCCATTTTTCGAACATGAAGGCGATATGCTCCTTCGCATGCGCATCGCTTGAGAGCAGCATCTTTCCGCCATGCTTCCGGATATAGTTCCGGATCTCCCCGTCCGGATAGGGGCCGGTCCGGTATCCCCGGCTGATGGCGCCGGTATTGATTTCAAACGGCCTGCCGGTTTTCAGCAGCGCGTCGCACGCCCCCTGCCACGCCCGGATGTACCGCGGATGGTGCACATCGAAGCAGGGCGTCTGCTCCATGAATTTCGTGATCAGGTCAAAATGCCCGATGATATCGCACCGGGTCACTTCCACCACCCGGGAAACCGTCGCATAGTAGGCCTCCGCAAACGCGTACCAGTCCCCGCCGAAATACTTTTCCACGCCTTCCCGCTGCTTTTCCGCCGTCCAGTCGATGGCAACCCGGTGCCCGTCCGGCATCTTCAGCCAGTGAACGGAGCCGATCGTATAGTCATAATCTGCGAAATCGTCCGTCAGGTAATCCCGTTCCAGTCCGCACAGCACGCGGATCCGTCCCGCGTATTTCGCCTTCAGCCTTCCGATCTCCGCCCGGTATTCCACGCTCTGCGCCAGCGTCATGCCGCAGGGATCCCCGGAGCTGTGATCCGATATGCCCACCGTGTCCAGCCCCCGGCGGATCGCCTCCTCGACCATTTCCTCCGGCGTGTTCTTTCCGTCGGAAAAAACGGTATGCATATGCAGATCCTGCATCAGACCATCTTCTCCTGCTTCACCTTTTTGTCGATCACGTGGCGGGACGCCAGCTCCCGGTGGATGTCCTCCAGGGAGATGCCGGCTTCGATCATCAGCACCATCACGTGGTATGTCAGGTCCGCGATCTCATAGATCGTGTTCTGCTTGTCCCGGTCCTTCGCAGCGATAATGACCTCCGTGGACTCCTCGCCCACCTTCTTCAGGATCTTGTCCAGTCCCTTTTCAAACAGGTACGTGGTATAGGATCCTTCCTTCTTCTCCGTCTTCCGGCCCCGGATCAGCTGCATCAGCCCCTCCAGGCTGAATTCGTGCAGCTCGTCGCTTTCCCATACCGTGTCACTGAAGCAGCTCTCCGTCCCCAGATGGCAGGCCGGTCCGTCCTTTTCCACCTTGATCAGCAGCGTATCCCGGTCGCAGTCCGCCGTGATGGATACGATGTGCTGATAATGCCCGCTGGTTTCGCCCTTCAGCCACAGCTCCTGCCGGCTCCGGCTCCAGAAGCAGGTGAGTCCCTTCTCCATGGAAATCTGCAGGCTTTCCCGGTTCATGTAGGCCAGCATCAGCACCTTTCCGTTCTCCGCGTCCACCACGATCGCCGGGATCAGTCCCTTTTCGTCATATTTCAGTTCATCCACGTTCAGCATCGTTCTTTCCTCCCTGTTTATACCATTCTGGCCGGAATCCCGTTCCGCTGCATTTCCTTTTTCAGATCCTCAATCCGGACCTCTCCGAAGTGGAAGATGGACGCCGCCAGTCCGGCATCCACGCCCGGCAGTTCCTGAAACAGCGTGATAAAATCCGCGATCCTTCCGGCGCCGCCGGATGCGATCACCGGCACATGCACCACGCTGCACACTTTTTCCAGCAGCTCCAGGTCAAATCCCTGCTTCACGCCGTCCGTATCCATGGAATTGACGACCACTTCCCCGGCGCCTTCCCCGACGCACCGCCGGATCCACTCGATCGCTTCCATGCTGGTGTTTTCCCTTCCGCCCTTGGCAAACACCCGGAACACGCCGTCCACACGCTTCACGTCCACGCTCAGCACGACGCACTGATCCCCGTAAAGCCGGGCCGCCTGCCCGACCAGCGATGGATCCCGGATCGCGCCGGAATTGACGGACACCTTGTCCGCACCGCACTTGAGCACCCGGTCGAAATCCGCGGTGGTGTTGATCCCGCCCCCGACCGTCAGCGGAATGAACACCGTTTCCGCCGTCTCCGTCAGGATGTCGGTGAACAGCGTCCGCCCCTCCGCGGAGGCGGTGATGTCATAGAACACCAGCTCGTCCGCCCCGTGATCGCTGTAATATTTCGCCAGCTCCACCGGGGACGCCACATCGCCCAGGTTCATGAAGTTGACGCCCTTGACCACCCGGCCGTTCTTCACATCCAGGCAGGGGATAATCCGCTTTGTAATCACCGGGCCACCTCCAGTGCCTTCTTCAGGTCGATATCGCCCGTATAATAGGCCTTGCCGATAATCGCGCCGTACAGGTTCATCCGCCGCAGGCTTTCCACGTCCTCCAGGGAGGACACGCCGCCGGATGCCGTTATCTGCAGCCGGAACTGTTCCGAAAGCGTCCGGTACATCTCCCGGTTGGTGCCGCGCATGGCTCCGTCCCGGGAGATATCCGTGCAGATCAGCGTCTGCACGCCGATCTCCTCCATCCTGCTGCAGAAATCTTCCATCCGGACCGCGGATTGCTCCGTCCATCCCCGAACCGCCACAAACCCGTCCCGGATATCCGCGCCGACCGCAATCCTATCCCCGTACGCCTCCACGGCACGGATCAGGAAGTCCTCATCCTCGACCGCGGCCGTTCCCAGGATCACCCGGTCCAGTCCGGCGTCCAGATACCTGCGGACCACTTCCATGCTCCGCACGCCGCCGCCGATCTCGCAGAAAAGCCCGGTGCTCTCCCGGATCCTCAAAACCGTGTCCAGGTTCGGCGTTTCCCCGCTCCGGGCGCCTTCCAGGTCCACCAGGTGCACGTGCGTCGCGCCGCAGGCGGCAAAGTCCCGCGCGATCTCCTCCGGATGATCGCTGTAAACCGTCATCCGGTCATAGTCGCCCCGGAGCAGGCGGACCGCCTTTCCTTCATACAGATCAATTGCCGGAAACAGGATCATACCGCCGCCTCCGTTTCACAGAATGCCCGCAGAATCCGAAGCCCCACGCTGCCGCTCTTCTCCGGATGAAACTGGCAGCCATAAATGTTGTTTTTTCCGACGCAGGCCGTGATCTCCGCGCCGTATTCCACCGTCGCCAGCAGTGAATCCTCGCAGCCGACCGCACTGTAGGAATGCACAAAGTATACGCAGTCTCCCTCCCGGGTGTACTTCAGGAGCGGCGACTCCCGCCGGATCTCCAGCGCGTTCCATCCCATCTGGGGAATCTTCAGCTTCTCCGGGATCCTTCCGGCCAGCGGGCGGATTTCTCCCTTCAGGAAGCCCAGCCCCTCGTGCTCGCCGTATTCAAAACTGCGCTCGAAAAGCATCTGCATTCCCAGGCAGATGCCCATCAGCGGCTTTCCCTTCTCCGCCTCCCCGCGCAGCACCCGGTCGAGCCCGGACTGCCGGAGCTTCCGGGCCGCGTCCTCGAAGGCGCCGACCCCCGGAAGGATCAGCCGGTCCGCCTGCCGGATCCGTTCCGGATCCGCGGTCACCTCCGCCTCCTCGCCGATCGCGCGGAAGGATGAGCGCAGCGAAAACAGATTTCCCACGCCGTAATCTACAATGGCGACCATTCCCGATCCCCTTTCCGTTGCCTTTCAGTGTTGTCCGTTCTTTACAGAACGCCCTTGGTGGAAGGAATCTCTCCCGCGGCGTCCGGGTCGATCCGGACCGCCGCCTTCAGGCTGCGGCCCACGCTCTTGAACGCCGCCTCGATGATATGATGGCTGTTGCCTCCCGCGAGCTCCCGGATATGCAGCGTGCACCGGGCGTTCATGGCCAGCGCGTGAAAGAATTCCTGAACCAGCTCCGTATCAAATGTTCCGACCTTCTCCGCCGGAATCGGCAGGTCAAAGGCCAGCAGTCCCCGTCCCGAAAGGTCCACGGCGCTCATCACCAGGCTCTCGTCCATGGGCAGGATCATGCTGCCGTACCGGGTGATCCCCTTCCGTTCGCCCAGCGCCTGATCAAATGCGCATCCCAGCGCGATGCCGATATCCTCCGTGGAATGGTGATCGTCGACCCGCGTGTCCCCCCGGCAGATCACCTTCAGATCAAAGCGCCCGTGGCGGGCAAACAGCTCCAGCATATGATCCAGAAACCCTACGCCCGTGTCAATCTCATGCGTTCCGGTTCCGTCCAGATCCAGTTCGACCGTCACGTCCGTCTCCCCGGTTTTCCGCTTCACTTCGCTCCTGCGCATCGTTCTCATCCCCCTCAGCTTTCCAGGATGGCAGCCGCCGTCCGGACGAATGTTTCCATCTGTTCCCGCGTCCCGACGGAGATCCGGTTGTACTCCCGGATCCGCGCTCCGCTGAAATGCCGGATCAGAATCCCTCTTTCCTTCATCTCCCGATAGAATGTTTCCCCGTCAATCCGCGGGTGAACGGCAAAGAGGAAGTTGGCGCTGGAGGGTGTCAGCTCAAACCCCAGCCGCTTCATCTCCCTCGCCGTCCATTCCCGGGTGTCCGCGATCGTCCGGCAGTTTTCCGTGTAGTATTCGTCGTTCGTCAGGCACGCCAGCGCCGCCGCGTTCGTCAGCCGGTTCACGTTGTACGGATTGGTGGAATACTTGACCGTGTTCAGATCCCGGATCAGCTCCGGATTGCCGGCGCCGAAGCCCAGCCGTCCTCCGGCCAGCGAGCGGGATTTGGAAAAAGTCTGGGTCACCAGCAGGTTCTCGTACTCCCGGATCAGCGGGATGCAGCTTTCCGCCCCGAAATCGACATAGGCCTCGTCGACCACCACCACGTTGTACGGATTGCTCTGCAGAATGCCCTCGATCTGCCCCCGGGTCAGCGCGATCCCGGTCGGCGCGTTCGGATTGGCAATGAAGATCGTTCCGGCAGTCTGCGTATACTTCTCCGGATCGATCGTCAGATCCTCCTCCAGCGGTATTTCCCGGTAGGGCACACGGTTCACCGCCGCGAACACCGGATAGAACCCGTAGGTAATATCCGGAAAAACCGCCGGCGTGTATTCATCGCAGAAGGCCATGAACGCAAAGTTCAGAATTTCATCCGACCCGTTGGTCATCAGCAGCTCTTCCGGCTCCACCTCCAGCCGGGCGGCCAGCGCCTCCCGCAGCTCCCGGCATTCCGGGTCCGAATACAGGTGCAGCTTTCCGCTCTCCTCCGCCACGGCCTTCGCCACGGCCGGGTGCGGCGGAAAGGCGTTCTCATTCGTGTTCAGTTTGATATAGTGCTGATCCTTGGGCTGTTCCCCGGGAACATATGCTTCCAGGTCCGCATACTTGTCGGAAAAATACCTGCTCATGCGTCTTCGCCTCGCCGTCGTTTATTTTTCTGTCCGGATCATCGCGCTTCTCGCGTGCCCCGTAAGCCCTTCCTTCTTCGCGAACGTCGCCACGTCCTCCGCCACCCGTCCGAGCGCTTCCCGGGTGAAGTAAGTATACTGCGTTTTCTTTACAAAATCATCCACCGACAGCGGGCTGGAAAAACGGGCCGTTCCCTGGGTGGGCAGCGTATGATTCGGTCCCGCCAGATAGTCGCCCAACGCTTCCGGGCAGTTCCGCCCCAGGAACACGGATCCCGCATGCCGGATGCTGTCCAGATAGTCGAAGGGCTGATCCACGCAAAGCTCCAGGTGCTCCGGCGCAATCTCGTTGGCGATCGCGATCGCCGCGCCCAGATCCTCCGCCACGATGATCTTGCCGTTCCGGTCGATGGATTCCCGGGCGATCTCGAATCGCTCCAGCTGCGGCAGCTGCTTCTCCAGCTCTGCACTCACCTGCTCCGCGAGCTCCGCCGAATCGGTCACCAGCACGGCGCTGGCCACCCGGTCGTGCTCCGCCTGGCTCAGCAGGTCCGCAGCCACATGCGCGGGATTGGATTTTCCGTCCGCCACGATCAGGATCTCGCTGGGTCCCGCGATCATGTCGATCGATACCACTCCGTACACCTGCCGCTTGGCTTCCGCCACGAACGCGTTCCCGGGCCCGACGATCTTGTCCGCCTTCGGAACGGATTCCGTCCCATATGCCAGGGCGGCGATGGCCTGCGCGCCGCCGGCCTTCACGATCCGGTCCACGCCGGCCACCCTGGCCGCCGCCAGGATTGCCGGATTGATCTTCCCGTTCTTTCCCGGAGGCGTGGTCATGATGACTTCCTTCACGCCCGCGATCTTCGCGGGGATCACGTCCATCAGCACCGTGGAAGGATACGCGGCCGTACCGCCGGGAACATAGACGCCCGCCCGGTCGACCGGGATCACCTTCTGGCCCATCAGAATTCCGTCCTCATCGTTGATGATAAAGGAGTTCCGGACCTGCCGGGAGTGGAACTTCCGGATGTTTGCCGCCGCCCGCTCCAGAATGGCGACGAATTCCGGCTCCACCTTTTCCATCGCTTCCGCCATTTCCGCTTCGGTCACCAGCAGCCCGTCCAGCTGCGCGCCGTCAAACCGCGCGGTGTATTCCTTCAGCGCCGCGTCTCCCTTTTCCCGCACGTTCCGGATGATCTCCGCCACCGTCTCCTCCACGTTGACCGTCGGCATGGAACGGGCAAAGATCTCCCGGTTCGGCACCTCGCCGTATTTCATGATCCGGATCATATCTGTTCCACTTCCTTCCTGATTTCCTGAACGAGCCGCTCGATGGGCTCCGTCTTGAACTTGAAACCCGCCTTGTTGGCAACCAGCCGGGCGGAGATGGGCACGATGGTCTCGATCACTTCCAGATGGTTTTCCCGGAGCGTCGTCCCCGTTTCGACAATATCCACGATCACGTCGGACAGCCCCAGAATCGGCGCGATCTCGATGGATCCGTTCAGATGGATGATGTCGATGTCCCGTCCCATCGCCGAATAATAATCCCGGGCAATCCGGCTGAACTTGGTCGCCACCCGCAGCGTCCGGTTCATATCGTCCCGGAATCCCTCCGGGGCCGCCACCGCCATCCGGCATTTCCCTACGTTCAGATCCAGCAGCTCGTACACATCCGGCCGGTATTCCAGCAGGATATCCTTCCCGGCGACGCCGATGTCGGCCGCGCCGCGTTCCACGTAGATCGCCACGTCCGACGGCTTGACCCAGAAGTAGCGGACGCCGGCCGCCTCGTTGTCGAAAATCAGCTTCCGGCTGTTCTCCAGCAGGGCGGGACATTCAAACCCGGCGCCGGCAAACATGGCATACACCTTTTCCCCCAGGCGCCCCTTGGGCAGCGCGATGTTAAGCATCCGTCCGTCCCTCCTCCGTCAGCCGCTCCAGCATGTTCAGGAATACCGCAAACCCGACCGCCCGGTCCCGCCGTCCCATCCGGCGCATCAGATGGTCGTACTGTCCGCCGGAGAGCACGCTGCCCGGAACGCCGCTCAGGAACCCCTTGAACGCGATTCCGTTGTAATACTTGGTGTCCCCGGTGGCGGAAAAGTCGATCTGCACCCGATCCTCCATCTCCGTTCCGGCGAAGGAGGCCACCGCCCGGCTCAGCTCCGCGGCATACTCGCCCGCGCCGTATTCCTCCGCCAGGCTCCGGATCTTCGGCATCACGCTGCGCGCCCGGCCATACAGCCCGAGCAGCTCCACCAGCGGATCCTCCGCCCCGACGGCGATGCCGTGCTCCCGGCAGATCCGCCGGATCCCGTGAAGGTTCTTCTCCCCTGCGCACTGGAGGATCATCCCCCGCACCGCATCGTCCGGAGCAATCCGGTCCACAAAGGTGCTCAAAAGGTCCAGATGGCTGATCTCCAGCACATAGTCCGCCGCGCACAGCCGCAGGCTTTCCGCCGCCAGCTTCAGCACCTCAGCCACGCTGCCCCCGTCCACATCGCCCATGCACTCGACGCCGACCTGCGTCTGCTCCCGGAATCCGTCCTCCGTCGAAGCGGCACGGTATACGTTCTCGTGGTAATACAGCTTCCGGATCTGCCCCGGCGTATCCCGTCCGTTCTTCACGATGGAGAGGGTCACGTCCGGCTTCAGGGCCATCAGGCGGCCGTTCGTGTCCGTAAATGTGATCACGCCTTCGGAAAACAGAAAGTCCTTGTTCCGGCTGTACAGGTCATATTCCTCAAACTTGCTCATCCGGTACCGGCTGTATCCGTATCCGCTGTACAGCGCGCGAAGCCTGAACCCGATCCGTTCCTGCCCGTCCAGTACCTGATCCTCAATCTGCATGGTTTTTTCACCTTTCCCGCTTCGTCTTTTCCGTAAATCGATTGATTATACATCATTCCGGGCACGGAAGGAAGCCCCGGAATGCTTCATCATGTTATCACTTTACTGTGATGAAGTCAACCGTAATTTTTCTGTTTCTCTTTACACTTTTGTTAAAAAGAAGTAAGAAAGCTTTCATGGATTCGGGTTTTCATTCCCCGCCCCCTCCGTTATAATGATGTGTACCGCAACTGAAGTCGGCAAAATCGATTTTTTGATGAATAGATTGGAGGTTTTCATCATGAGAAAGCGTTTTGTTGCCATCTTCCTGCTTCTGGC
>OCTW011505922.1_pt1 | contig 11125 bp, 7 predicted proteins | sample 1539671 | NCBI WGS metagenome assembly OCTW01 (sample SAMN02144230, study PRJEB22623) | gut metagenome | biome: sheep rumen | host: Ovis aries | place: New Zealand | reverse complement strand
AAAGCTTGCAGAGCAACTGTCAGCGGGTGAGTTTTGCGCAGCACCATCATCTACTCGTCTGCCATATTCCTTATACCGAACTCACGTTAAAACCTAACAAGTTTAGAGCTTACGAAACTTGAATACTAAACAAAAAGACCCGTTCGGACGGATGTTGCCATCCGCCCGAACGGGTCATAAAAGAGTCCTTATGTCAGGGTTATCTCGCTATTGATCCGGATTTGATGCCGCAGTTGTCAATATCCACGAACAGTCCTACTGTCGTCGGATGGGTATTCAAGTTGTCGCCGACATCTTCGAAATACAGGTTTACGACTCCTCCTGCCGGACGGGTTTCGATGGGGTACTCATACCAGAAATCCCACGTGCTTGCGTTGTAGTTCCAGTCAGTGGCGATGGTCGAATTCGTCAGATTATCGGTATTGCCGATAATCACACTAAATTTCTTGTAATTATCGGTAGCTCCATTGACGTCGTCGAAAGGACGTAATGTCGATGTTGCTATTCGTACTCGAACCGGGAAGAGGGCATCGGGATAATCGTCGGGAATCTTGAACGAAGCCTTGAATACGTCGTGGCTGTTAAAGGTTCCACCAGTCTTTGTCAAGAAAGTCCCTGCATCCTCTATCGTATAATTATTATGCGTGTAGATGGTGAGGTAGCGGATGTGTCCCTCTTTGTACGAGAGCATCAAGCGGCCTTTCTTCAGTGCGGCGTCGATCGTGGCCAGGTGGATTGTCATTGTGCCATCGCCGGATGTGGGGTTGTAGGTGATGTCGACGTCAGTGTTGCTATAGGGCGCCGTCTCGTTCTCGTCTTCAAGCCACTCACCAAAGAAGTCGGTTGCTGTAGCAGTGCTGACGCCGGAGCCATCGTTGTTGAGGAGCTGGAAGTGAATCACGGCCTCGGTGCCGGTGGAGAACATGAGCGTCGTGCCTTGTTCCTCGTTGATGACGAGGCGCTGTTGCTTATAGTTGATGGAGGGCAAGCGTTCGTCAATCGATTTAAGGAAGCCGTTGACCGGCGCGCCGGCGAGGGCAGCAGCTTCCGAGTCGTAACAGACGCGCTCCTCGAGGTCGTCGAGGGTGACCGTGTAGCGGTGGTTGCGGGTGACGCGAATCTGCCTGTATTTGTCGTCCTCGAGCATTGCCTTGAAGTATTTATAGGCGCCGCCGCTGAACTTGGCCCTCATCAGGATGACGAGCGGCGTACGGCCGGTGCCTGCCTCGTTGCGGTCGTCGAAGATGAACTGCGACTGTCCGAGCTCCGTCCAGTTGGTGATGTCGTTGAAGCGTGATGCCGAGGTGAAGGGCGTCGTCTTCACGGCTGGATCTGCCACGTCGCCCGTGACGACAAACGGTTCACCCGTTGAGCTATAGGGAGCAATGTAGCCCTTCTCCAGGCCGTTGACCACAGTCCAGGCGATGTCGGTGATGCTGGCTTCGATACCGCCTCTTACCACCGTTATCTGTGCGCGGTCGCGGACGAAGTAGAGCTTGCTGGTGCTGTTTTTCAGCCATGTGCCCATTGCATTGGCTGTGGCAGCCTTGTAGTGACCCCAGTAGCGCATGCCGTCGGTGACGGTGGAGACGAAGGGGCTGGTGGCCGAGTGCATGACCGTAGCCTCCTGCTGTCCTATGAGCTCCGATGGATTCACATCGCCGATGCCGGCAATGAAGTGGACGCTGGTGGTGGCTGCCGGTACAGCGCCCGTCAGCGTGCCCTCGTGGTTGGAGTCCCACGCCGTGGCATCGGCCTCGCGGATGCCTAAGAAGTAGCCCGTAGAGGCAAAGCACACCATCTTGACCTTGGTGAAGGGTGTCTCGGTGCCCGAGATGGTGCTGCGCGTTGCGACGCCATCGTCGGGCGTAGGCGCTATGAAACTTAGTTTCACGGGCATGTCGCCCTCCTGCGTGCTGATGCCGCCGTCGACGAGCTCAGCCTCGGTGCAGGCAGCCAGGAACGCCGTGGCCGCCATCATGGTTATAAAGCGATATATCTTTTTCATTGCTTATTCTCTTTTGTTTCTTAGTTTCTCTACTTCTTCTGGGGTCAGGTCGCGGACGCAACGGATAGCAGCAGTTTTAGTTGAGCTGGTATAAATTATTCCACTATTTCTTACTATATTAGTTCCACCCATAGCATGATAACGGCCTGCTGCAAGCAGTGTAGACATAATTTCTTGAGTTGCTGGATCACTCTGATACCTACAAATCAACTGTAGCTCAGCTACTGTGGGCAGACGCCATCCAGTATATTTCGTCCCATCATCATCCACTTCCATGTAAGCATCAGCTTGAGTCTCTGCATCAGACTTGTCCCAATATGAAGAACTTCCATTTTTTTCAACAGCTCCTAACTGTGATGCAACTATGAAGGCCGGAGAGCAAACGTTCGTCTCGTTGTTTTTGGGGCGTTTAATATCATAGCTTGCACTGGGCGATGTGAGCAGAAAGACATACATGTGAGGGTTGGTAAGAGTACCGGTACCTTGCTTATATTGACTTCCTATAGTACCACTCGAACCAGAACTCGTAGGAGCTGTTAAAAAGCAAATTTGTTCTGAAGTTTTATTCCATATCTTTGCTACAAATACGCTTTTAGAATCTTTGGTGGTAGTTCCGCCTGCTTCACCATATCTGACCCATCCATCTGTCGTTCTTGATGACCATGAGCTTAAAACCGGCTGAATATTGTCAGTGGGGTAATGCTTGAAGTACACCTTCTGTGAATAGGTAGTGCCATCAACCACGTATTTTAGATCAAAATTGATGTATTTCACTGCGTGGTTGGTCTCGGCGGTGGAAGTGACCGTCATCGTATGGTTGGTGTAGTCGATGCTCACCGTTCCACTTTGGGTGTCAGCAGTGTTTATTTTTTCATTGTTGCTGTTACGATAGTATGATTTAAAATTAGCTATCTGTATGCCCGATGCACCAAGAGCCCAGATGCTCTCGGGGGCATAGATACTAATCGTAGCGCTCTGCGTGTCGTCGCCTGTGAACACGGTGAAGTCCGGTTCGGCCATAATATAGTAGGGCAGTACGCCTTCGAGTGATGTTGCATCGTCTTTCCAGTCGACGACCTTGTAGCTGAGGTCAACGTCGTTGGTCGAAGCTACCGTAGTGGTGCTGCCGTACGACTTGATGGTGGCAGTGACCTCGTAGACGTGGTTGCGCTGCAGGGCCGTGAGGTCGGTCAAGGGTATGCGGTAGTAGTGGAACACATGGTCGGTCTTGCCAGCCTTCGACAGCTCGTAGGAGAAGAGGATGTAGGGAGCGCCCTCCAGCTGGTCGGTCCATGAGAAGGGATAGCTGTAGGTGACGATGTCGTAGACGTCGCCGGCAGTCTTGTCGAGCGAGAATCGCGGTGCGTCGGTCAGCGTGGGCGTTACGGCGTCGCCGTCGGCGAAGAGGGGCGCAGAGGTGTTGCAGTTGAAGAGTCGCCATGCGGGCGAGTTGATGGTGTAGCCGTCGGTGGTGGTGAGCTCGCTGTAGAAGGTGGGGTCGAACTGCACCTTGACCTTGAACTTGGCAGCCGCGCGGCTCATCTGAGCGTCGATGGTATTCTTACTTTCGGCGTTGACGGTGAGCGTGCCGCTGTAGTCCATCACGAAGCGCTTGTTCTCCTGGCATCCGTTGGAAGCCACGGTGCCCTCGTGGCGGTAGATGTCGGCATCGTTGATGCTGAGCGCCTTGAGTTCGGCTTCGCTGGCGATGGTGCCGTTGGTGGCTGCGGTGTTGGCCGAGACATAGACTTTGTAGGAGCTGCCAGCGGTGAGAGCCTTGTCGCCCTTGAGGCAGTCGTAGGTAAGCAGTTTCTCGGTGCCTGCGGTCACGCCCGTGAGGTGGTATTGGTTCCAGTATGTGTCGCCGCCTTGACCAGCGATGAAGATGTCGAGGGTGTTGCCAATGACGTTCTCGCTGAGTGCGTCGTCGCCGGCCTCTTCAGCACGCGTCTCGACGTTGACGTTTGCAGCCTGCGAGCCGCCGATGGTGGGCAGAATAGAGAGCTGACCGCCCTTGTCGGCCAGCAGGTTAAGCTCGTCGGAGGAGCAGGCGCCGAGGGCCATGGCCATCATGATGGCCGCCATACATTTGCAATTCTTGATATTCATAGTGTTTTAATGTATTTATGTGTCTATTCCGCCATTTCAGTCCGTACGTTGGCATTGCTGCCGGCGTTGTCGTAGTCTGTGGCGCTGAAATATTTATACTGAATAGTAGTGTGGTCGGCCGAGCCGGGCATGACGTCGGCGTTGTAAGGCAGCACGGCCACCTTGTTGCCCGACTTGTAGCCATACATCCGCACCTCGGTGGTTTCGCCTGCGGTGGCTGATGCTGTGGGTACGACGTAGTACTGCAGCTTGCCGCTGGTGGTGACTTCCACCTGAGCCGAGGTTGTATAGTTGACGGGATGTGTGGGATCGCCCGAAGCTGTTGCCGTGACGAACTGGAAGTTGGGGTTCGTTGATTCAATCTTGATAGCGTCGAGCTGTGTACCTACCTGAATGTCGCAGGTCATGAAGGGTGAGCGGAGCGGCTTGCCAGCATTCTCGCCAGTGTCTTCGCCCGTGGATACCATCACGTAGCTGTCGGCCCAATTATCGAGGTCTGTGGCATCGTAGCGGTAGTAGAGCATGTCGAAGGTGAGGCTCGTAGTGCCGTAGTCGAGGTTGAGGTTGGTCTGGTGGTCAGCCTGAGTCTGCCATCCTAAGACACCGGGACGTACCCAGAGAGTGGTGGCGTTGGTCTCTCCAAGGGTGTAGGTGTAGGAATGTCCGGGCAGCCACTGCGCTCCTGCGAGCGGTGCCTCGATGGTGATGTCGCTCAGGTAGGGCACTGTGCCAGCCTCGTCCTCGGTGAGGTCGCACTTGAAGGCAATCTTGGCTCCTGTGGGAGCTGTCTGCGGGAGCACGAGCAGGCAGTGTGCGTCGTTGTTCATGTAGTACTTGCCGTCGTCGGCCTTGTTGGCGTCGGCCTTGAGCTGTGCCCATGTGAGCGGGGTGTTGATGGAGCAGTCGCCTGTAGATGTTTCAGGCGCCCACAGCGATGCGTTGAGCTCGCCGCCGATGTTGGCAGTGCCTTGGTTGTAGACACCGATGAGCTTGGCGGTCTTGAGCTGGATGTAGTAGTCGTGTCCGTCGACGTGAGCCTTCACCTCGGTGTTCTTAAATTTGAACTTCAGTGCCGAGAGGACGTGGCGGAACGTCATCTCGATGCCGTTAGCATAGACGGAGCTGTGGCTGACGTCCTCTTTCTTGGCGGCGAGGATGTCCTTGTTGTCGGCCTCGTCGGCTTGCATGGTGAAGGTCATGGTGGGGGCGGCGCCGGAGAAGTCTACCGTGTAGCATTTGGCTTGGTTGCTGCCAGAGCCGGGGAAGGGTGCATAGCCGTAGAAGTAACCCTTGTCGCCGTCAGGCCATCCGCCGTCGCCGGGGAAGTCGAGGTCTATCTCCTGGCTGTACCAATCGCCGTTCTCTTGGAACTCGTCAGTCGATGTTCCGATGGCGTACTCTGTGCCGTTGATCATTACCTGTGAGCCTACCTTGCCATAGATGCCCAGCGAGGTGACGCCGTTCTCGAAGGCTTCGCCGCTGATGCGCAGGCCACGAGTGGCTGGTTCTTTCCAGGCTCCATTCTTGTTCTCGAAGATAAACTTGAAATGGAGCTTTCCGTCGTTGTAGCGTGACGGGCCAGTTAGGTCATCCTGACACGCGGTGAAAAGCATGCCCGCAAGGAGAATGCTTACACCGTAGAAAAACCTGAATGTTTTCATTTTATGTAAATATTGATTAATTTGAGAATTTATATAATTGATTCATTTGAAGATTTATGTATCATGGAATTCTTGGTGTGAATTCTTGGTGTCAGCTATATCATGTGGAGCTCAAGACCTCAAAACCTCACAAGTTGAGAGCTTAAGGAACTTGAATTACTTATCCTTTACCAAAGAGTTTTTTTAATGAGAATTTCTTTTTCTTGTGGTGTTTATGAGCCTTGGGATCGGTGTAGCCGTAGCCGTAGCCATAACCGTAGCCATAACCGTATCCGTAGCCATAACCATAGCCATATCCGTAGCCGTACATGGGCTTGAGGCTGGAGCCGTTGAGGATGATAGCCATGTTGTTGAGCGTGTTGTCCTGATAGAGGCGCTCCACTTCGGGCAATTGTCGACGGTCGATGTTGCCGGCTCGGATGATGAACAGGGTCAAGTCGGCGACGCGGTTGATGATCTTGGTGTCGGCGATGCCACCCAATGGCACATTATCAATGAGGATGTAGTCGTAGTGCGGAACCACTTCTGCAATGAGCTGTTCGAGGCGTGGCCGCATGAGCAGCTCTGAGGGGTTGGGCGCATGGTGACCAGCTGGGATGAAGTCGAGCTTGCCATCCTTGCCATGGATAATGATTTCGTTGGCGGACATCTGGCTTGCCAGGTAGTCTGTTACACCCGGTGTGTTGTGGATGTTCTGCAGCTGCGTGAGCGAGCGCTTACGTATATCCATGTCTATCACGAGCACGCGCTTGTCGGCTTCGGCCAAGCTGCGTGAGAGGTTGGAGGTAATGAATGTCTTACCCGAGTGCTCGTGGAAAGAGGTGAGGGTGATTACCTGTGCTCCCTGTTTCTCCTTCTTCATGAAGGTGATGTTGGTGCGCAGCACACGAATGGCTTCCTTGACGATGCGGTTGTCCTCTGTAGGCTTGGTCTCGGCGATGAGCGATGTTTGTGTGTTCATGCTCTTGTCGAAGGGCACCTCACCGAGGAAGGGCACTGTCAGCACGCCTTCGAGGTCTCTACGCGTGTAGACAAGCGTGTCGAGGAAGAGTCGTGCCAGCAAGATGAGCGCAGGAATAAGCAGTCCGGCCAACAGTCCGAGGAACATGATCTTCTGGCGGCTGGGGCTGATAGGACTCTCGTCGCCGTCGGAGGAGTCGATGATGCGTGCGTTGTCGGCCACCATCGCCTGAGAAATAGAGTTCTCCTCGCGCTTGTTGAGCAGGAAGGTGTAGAGCGCATCCTTGATCTTCTGCTGACGCTCGATGCTCAGGATTTCTCTTTCCTTTGCGGGCATCTGATCCATCTTGTCGCCTGCACGCTGTCCGCGGTTGATGATGTTGGTGCGCTGTGTGCGCAAGGCGGCGATGTAGTTGTCGAGCAGGGTGATGAGCAGGGTGTACTGCGATTGGATGTTCTCCTTGAGTTCCTGCACTACGGGGTTGGCTTCGCTGCTGTTGCCGCCGAGGCGGTTGTACTCAAGCTTGAGAGCATTGATCTTGCCGATCTGGTCTTCGAGGCCGCTGCCTTCGAGACCCACGTTGGCGGGAATGAGTTGATCGCGATTGGTGGGGTTGATGAGATAGTCGCGCATGGCCTGTGCCATGTGAAGCTGCACGTCCTTGGCATAGCGCTGGTCCTCTGTCTCGTAGACCTCGCCCATGTAGCGTTGAGCTGCATCGCTGGGGCTTATGAGTTTGTTCTCGCGCTTGAAGTTGGCCATCTTGGAAGATTCGCCACCGAGCTCTCGGCCGATGATTTCAATGCGGTCGTTCACGAACTCGGCTGTCTTCTGTGCAATCTTCTCCTTGCTCTCACGGGCATCGGCGTTGTACACGGCCACCAGTCCGCGCAGCACAGCCTGTGCGCGCTGATAGGAAGCGTCCTTCAGGGCCAGGGTGAGGATGGACGCCGACTCGTCGTCTTGACTGATGCTAATGGCATTGTGGTAGTAGCGTACGACTTGTTCGACAGGCGTCTTGGTGACATGCGTCTCCAGATTGATCCACGTGTTGTCGAATTTCGGCGTAAGTTCCATGATGATGCGTCCGACCGGGGTCTTCACGATCTTGCCGAAGGGCACTTTGACCTCGGGACTTCCTTCGTAGAACTCGGAGAGGATGGCATGCTTGGTGTCTTTGATGTGCATGGTGAAGCTGCATCCTTTAACGGAGGCGCTGTCGAGGAAGGTGATATACACGGGCTCGCGGCCATACATGTCGGCCTGATAGAGCTGTACGCGAATGCTGTAGCGCATGTCGGCGTGTGTGTTGTAAACCATCTTCTCCAAGAGTTCCTTGGATTGCAGCATGTGCAGCTCATTGGCGATATTGACGGCATTGAACACAGAACTATAGCGTCCCAAGCCTACGACGCCATCGCTATTGGAGGGGTCGTTGATGAGGACGTCGATGGAGCTGTAGTAAGTGCGTGTCGATCGGATGTAGCGGTTGTAGGCCAATGACAGGCAGACAACCAAGGAGAGCACAAACCACTTCCAATTGGCAAGCAGGTAGCGCACGATGTCCATGACATTGAACTGCTGCTCGTTCTGTTGGGTGGCATTTGTTTTTTTCTTATTGTCCATTAATTTCAACTATTTACGTTTCAACTCACCTAAACATATATGTCAAGCTGTAAGCCAGTGATGCGAGCACGGCGATGATGGAGATGACCGTGGAGCTCGTGTTGAAGGCCTGGTTTGTGCGCTTGCGCGGCTCAGCATAGACAATGTCGTTTTGTTGGAGGAAAAAGGCGGGAGAGTTGTAGAGCTCTACGCTCTGCATGTTAATGTCGTATTCCACGCGCTGGCCATCTTCTTCGCGAATGACGCGCACTTTGTTGATGTTGGCGCGATTCTGGAGGTCGCCCATTTGTGCCACGGCTTGGAGGATGTTGATTTCTCCGCTCGGAATGACGAGCTTGCCGGGCGCTAAAGCACCGAGACCGTAGATGGTGAAGTTGTTGATGCTGGTCTCCACGATGGCATCGGGAATGTGGCGGCCTTCAACGAGCAACCCTTTGATGTAGTCGGAGGCTTGCGGCAGGGTGAGCCCGGCTAAATGCAAACGTCCCAGGGTGGGAAATTCGATGTAGCCGTCGTTGTCGACGAGGTAGCCCTTGGGTGCTGCCGCCTCACTGGCTGTAGCACTTCCATCGGCGCTGACGCTATAGGTGAGGTTGTTGAAAGGCAGAGCCAGCTCTCTCTTGCTGCACGTGACGTGGATGTCCAGACGGTCGCCACTCTTGATGTGGGTCTGGTGGGTCTGGGTGATAGGCTGGGGAAGGTTGGGCTCGAGATCTTTCAAGTAGACATACTTACTCGTGTTGCAAGAACTCAGCGCAACAGCTATGATGAGAAGAAGTCCGGAAAGAGACCTGCTCAGATGAATGGAATGCTTCATAGTGTTCTTTCGATTGTTTGAGGTTATACCATGGAGCCTTGTCGCTGTTATCAGAGTTCTGTGCTGATAGATGTCGAGAGTTCGCCACCATCAACAGGAGTCCAATCCTCAGTTCCAGTGGTTCCTGTTTTCACTTTAACGTCTGCCTTAGAGGTAGCCATGATGGGTTGACATGTGGTCTTGACGCGCTGCGTCATGAGTCCAGAATAAATTTTCTTTTCCATGATTTTATTTTAAATTTAAATTATATATTCTTTTGTCCTTTTGCCAGATTGAAGAAGAGGCAAAGGGCTTCTGTTGGTGCGTATCGGAATGTGAAAGGCAGGTGAGAGAGATAGCTGAGCACGGTGTGGTAGCGGCTATGTCCTTTCGATTGTGCTTGTTGCCATTGATGGCTGTGCTGCCCGAAGTTTCCTCCCTGGATCACTAACTGTAGGAGGTGTCGGGTGTCGTTGTTGTGTCTCAGCGTCGATGAGGCTGTAGTGCCTGCATCAAGGCCGAGGTATTCTGTGAGGAAGTGTTCCAGTAGTTGTGACCAGCGCGTGAATCCTGTTTGCTTATATGCTTGAGTGAGTGCGCGTTTGTCGATGTGTTCGTGGTTCTTGTGATAGGCCAGTGCCAAGTCGCAGAACTGGCGTAGTCCGATGCCTACCGATGCCGTGTGTTTGAAGATGTGTGCGGCATGGAGGAGGAGGGTAGTGATGTATCCTGTTGTGCGAACATCCGTGCTTGTGCCCTCGTCGCCGTTGATGGTCAAGGTGGCATAGCCCTCGTTCCGTATGATGTCTGTCAGGGCTTGTTGGTGGCGAGGCCGCAGGATGTCGGCCAGTCGGGGATGTATTTCTATTTCGATGTTGTCGTAGTAGAAACTCATGCTGCCATCCGCCTTAGGTTGACAGGGATAACCTTGTTGTTCCAGGGAGGAGGCCACAGTGCCGAAACAGGTTTCAGGCAGATACCAGTCGATGTCGCCGCAGACGCGTAAGTCGGGACGTGGATAGCAGCTGGCAGATGCTTCGCCTTTCAGCAGGATCGGTTCTGTGCCGATTTGGCAGAGAAGCTGACGTGTGGCAGTGACAGCCCGTCTGATGCGCCTGTTGTCTGTGATGATGCGGGTGACATCCGATGTCCATTGCCACGTGATGGTTTGAGGCGGCACGAGGTTGTCCGGCAGACGCTGTAGAGCGTCATAGACGATGCCTTGCACGGTTTGTCGGCACGCTTCTTGGTATACTTTTTGCCAGTCGTCGGCAGAGAGCGGGAAGTAAGCAATAGAGGGCTCTGTTGTCCACAGTCCACAGCGAAGCAGCTCGAAAAAAGCTTGCTGCCAGCGTGTCATAGAATGAGTCCGTACTTGTTCCATGTCTCTAAGAGTTGTCGCACGTCAGTGAGCGCTTGCTCGGGACTGACGTCGTAAGAGGCGGCAAGTTGCTCGGCCATGTCTTCGGGCGTGAAATCGCGATTGCCAAAGTGCTCCCAAAGGTCGGCGGCCGCCTCGTTCATGGCATAGAGGTCGGTCAGGTTGATAGCTCCCCCGTCAGGGTCGACGACGAAGTGGTCTTTGCCGACGTTGAGATGTATGAGATTGGTTTTTAATCGCATTAGAATTTCTTGCCGGAAATGATGGCCCATGTCGTGAGCCAGATGATTTTCAAGTCGTAGCTAAGAGATTGCTTCTCGAGATATTCCAGATCCATGTCCAGGCGTTGGATCATCTTGTCCATGTTGTAGGTGTAGCCGTTGAAGAGGGTGGCCTTAGAGAAGATTCCTGGACGCAGGGCATAGAGGCGAGTGTAGTCGGGGCGTAAGGCTACGATCTGATCGATGAAGTAGCGACGTTCTGGGCGCGGTCCCACGAAAGACATATCCCCGCGAATGATGTTCCAGAGCTGGGGCAATTCATCGATGTGGTGAGCACGCAGGAAACGTCCGATGCGTGTGAG
>OCTW011555435.1_pt1 | contig 11126 bp, 9 predicted proteins | sample 1539671 | NCBI WGS metagenome assembly OCTW01 (sample SAMN02144230, study PRJEB22623) | gut metagenome | biome: sheep rumen | host: Ovis aries | place: New Zealand | reverse complement strand
CTTGAATTTAAGGAGTAATTATTATGCACCGGATCATCACCAAAATAGAGCCTAAAGAAAATCTTATTTTGATAGCCACTTTCGCTGATGGCGAAATTGTGTCTTTTGACGTCTCTTCGATGTTTGAGAAACACCCTGGTTTCAAGAGGCTTGAGGATCGAAATATATTTGAGAGCGTTAAGGTTGACGGTGTTGGATATGGGGTTTGCTGGGACGACGAACTCGATCTCAGCAGCGACGGTATTTACCTTCGCGGAGAACACATTGCCAAAACCGATGCGGATCCCAAACTTCTTTTGGGACAGATTGTCTCGAACGCGAGAGAAGAGATGTCTTTGAGCCAAAGGGAATTGTCTAAAAGAAGCGGAGTGATGCAGGCGGAAATATCCAAAATTGAACAGGGGAAGGGGAATCCGACACTTCTTACCCTGCAAAAAATTGCAAAATCACTCGGTAGAACTGTGGCGTCACTCTTGATTTGACCGCTATCCATAGCTAAGCGCAGGCGGGCCCGGGAAGCCTACGCGGCGCTTTCGTCGTTGCGGATAACTCTATGCTTAAAGGCGAGTTCCCGCCCATAAGGTCTTTTGCCGCCGAGTATTTGACTTTCGTCAGCGCGACTGGCGATGGTGGCGTCGAAGCAATATATGCTGATGAAAATATATGGCTTTCACAAAAATGATCGCCCTTCTTTATGACGTCGAGGTCGCCACCTAAAGAAGATGTTTTCTACGACCGAACTTGAAGAGGGCCAAGTTATTAGAAATTTTCGAATAACTGCCAGATTCCGTTTGCTGCCGGCCAAAAGCGAACAGACCAGAGAATAAGCGGCGGACTACATACATCTTACGAACGGATGTTTTATTTAGGAAATTAAAGTAAGATTTCCTTACGAAGGAGTATGTTATGCCGGTCCAAGTGATTACAATGTCTACCAAAGGGCAAGTGGTTTTGCCAAGCGAGATAAGGGAGGCTCTTTCCCTTGATGCGGGCTCAAAGCTCGCCGTTTTCTGCGAGGGAGGCACAATCATGCTCAAGCCTATTTCTATCCCTTCCGCGGACGATTTTCGCGAATCTTTGAAAAGGGCCCAGGCGTGGGCCGCCGATAACGGTTATTTGGAAAGCGATATCGGGGACATCATCAAAGAGACCCGAAAGAAGTGAAGGTTGTCGTTGACGCGAACATATTCATTTCTGGCGTGTTTTTAGGCGGGAAGCCGCAGAGGATTTTGGAAAAAATTGTTGATGGAGAGATCTTCGGGCTGTGCAGTGAAGAGATTTTTTGATGAATACAGGGAAGTCGTTCAGAGAATGATAGAGAAGAGGAAGAAAGGCCCCACCCTTGAGCGGTTTTTCGACCTCTACTCCGACGAAACTCAAATTCTTCCACAAGTTGTGGGAAAATTGTTCTTTGTCCCTTGGGGCCACCACTGCCTCATCATTGATAAATGCAAAAGCCCGGATAAGGCGTTTTAATTCATTCAAGAAGCCTCTTCGCTTAGGCTTTGTCTAGGCATCGGAATTGATATAGTGTACACGACACTTATTCGACCGTGACGCTTTTGGCAAGATTCCTCGGCTTATCGACGTTTAATCCTTTCGCGCAGGAAACATAATAAGCCAGATAGAACGCGACGGAAGAGACGGCGACGCTGCTTAGATAATACGCGTAATCCTTTACCACAATCGTGTCCCCGGGGACTGCCAATTTGCTTGTGGCGATCGTGTATACTTTCGCGCCTCTAGCTTTGACCTCTTCGATATTCGACCTCATCGAAGGCGCTGTCTCTGGGTCGGTGATGAACACGATGACGGGCATGCCTTCCTCAATCAAAGCGATTGGCCCGTGTTTCAGTTCTCCGCCAGGAACGGCTTCGGAGTGGATATAGCTGATTTCCTTTAGCTTCAGCGAGGCTTCAAGGGATAGGAAATAATCGAAGCCCCTGCCCAAATAGAAGATGTTCTTGTGGTCTTTTAGTTCCTCGGCTGTGTCTTTGATTGCTTCTTTGCAATGGGCTTGAATGTCTCGTATGACGTCTAAGGCATGAGTCAAATCCTCAACCACGCTTCCGTCGTCTTTAAGCGCGCCGGCAAGCATTGCAAGCAAAGTTACCTGAGCGACGTAAGCCTTCGTCGACGCCACCGAAACCTCTACCCCACTATGAAGTAATAGGGAGTACATGCAGTTTCTATCTAGCGTGGAGCCACCGCTATTCGTGATGATCAGGTTCCTGAGGTTATTGGCTTTAACGATCTTAAGGCAATGGATAAGATCTGCGGTCTCGCCGGACTGCGAAATCATGATGATGAATGGCTTTTTTCCCGGGAAAGTAGGGTGGAATGCCCATTCGGAGGCGATGAACTTGGATGTCGACCTATCGTATTTCTCCAAATAGCGCCCGCCTACTAGGCCAGCGTGGTAAGAGGTGCCACAGGCCAAGAAGATGATGTGATCCGATTCATTTAGGTCTTTGATAAGTTCGGGATCGAACTGGTATTTGCCATTTTGATAGTAAATATTCAGCAATCTAGTGACGGTTTGCGGGATTTCTTCGATTTCCTTAAGCATATAATGCGGGTAGCCCTTAAGGTCGTGCGATATGAGTTCCACGTCTTTGCGAATCGCTTTCTTCTCAACTCGGTTCCCGTCTTTGTCGAACACGGTTGCTCCGTTTCGATTCACCCAGCCGAACTCATTGTCGTCTAGCTCGACGAAAGCATCCGTGTAGTCAATCATCGGCGAGACGTCAGATGCGACCAAAGCAAAACCGTCTCCTATCCCTATGACGAGAGGGGAAGCCCTTTTCATGACGTACAAGGTCTCGTGGTCATCGCTAGCAAAGAATGCTATCGCATAGCTTCCCTCGATCTCCGCCATCGTTGCTTTGATTGCTTCCGCGATGCCGCCGGATTTCAGGTAATGGTATTCCAATAGGTTGGCGACGACTTCGGAATCTGTCTCACCGTAAAACGTATATCCTTTTTCCAGCAAAGCGGCCTTGAGTTCCTTATAGTTGTCGATCACGCCGTTGTGTACCAAACAGATACGATGGTTGCACGACAAATGAGGGTGTGTGTTTAATTTGGTAGGCGCCCCATGGGTTGCCCACCTGGTATGCCCGATTATGAGACTGGCGTCGATTTTCTCTGGCACGATCGACATTAGATGCTCGACGCTTCCGACGTCTTTGAAGATCCTTATGCCGTCATGGTAATACGCAACTCCAGCGGAGTCATATCCGCGGTAATCGAGCATCTTCAAACCTTTTGACACGTAATCTCTCGGGCTTTTTAGGCCCACTGCTCCTACAATTCCACACATAACGCCTACCTGCCTAGATATTTCTTCAATTCGTATTCGCTCACGGTGGTGTGGTATTCCTTCCACTCGCGCTCTTTCGCCTCGATGTATTTCGGGAACAGGTGTTCGCCCAATACGCCTTTGAGGATTTCGCTTCTTTTGAAATCTTGAATCGCTTCATGGAGCGTTTCAGGAAGGCAGATGATGTTTCTCGCTTTGATTTCTTCTTCGGATAATGCGAATAAATTGTCCTTCACCGGGGGAATGATGTCTTTTTCTTCAACCGTTTCAATCCCTTTTAAGCCGCAGGCAAGTATTCCTGCCAAAGCGAGGTATGGGTTGGCGCAGGGGTCAACGTTCCTGAATTCGGTTCTGGTCGCCGGGCCCCTAGTTGCCGGAATCCTGACCAAAGAGCTCCTATTGGCATCGCTCCAGCAAGCGTAGATTGGTGCTTCGTAGCCGCTTACCAAACGCTTATAGGAGTTGACGACGGGGTTCGTCAAAAGGGACAGCTCTCTGGCGTGGCTAAGCACCCCAGTAATCCATTTTTTGCACATCGCGGACAATTCCATTGACGCATTAGGATCGTAGAAGAGGTCGCCTTTTTCCTTGGAGTACAAAGAGCAGTTCGTGTGCATGCCATTGCCTGCCTGCTTGTTGAGGGGCTTCGGCATGAAGCTTGCCAAGTATCCGTTTTTTCTGGCAATCATTTTCACAACCTGTTTGAATGTTTGGACTCTGTCGCAGGCGGAAACTACATCGGTGTATTTAAAGGTAATCTCGTTTTGTCCAGGACCTACTTCGTGATGGGAGGCCTGAACCTCAAAGCCCATCGCCTCAAGCATCAAGGCGATTTCCCTGCGCACATCCTCGCCTCCATCGAATGGCGACAAATCGAAATAGGATGCTTTGTCGCTGCAATTGGTGGATACGCTGCCGTCGGCGTTCAGCTTGAACAGATAGAATTCCGGCTCGAATCCGACATATAGGTCATCGATCCCGAGCCCCCTCATCTTCTCAACTTCCTTTTTCAGGATGTAGCGAGGATCGCCGATGAAAGGTTTGCCGTCAGGGGTGTAAACGTCGCAAATGAATCTCGCCACCCCGCCGACGGAATTGTCCTCAAACGGAAGAATCAAGAATGTGTCTAGGTCTGGATGAAGGTACATGTCCGCTTCCTTGATTCGGACGAACCCTTCGATCGATGAGCCGTCGAACATGATTTTGTTCTCGAGCGCATCCTCTATCCTGCTAGCAGGTATTTCAACCGCTTTGATGTCGCCGAGCATGTCGGTGAATTGCATCCTGATGTAGGAGATGCTGTTTTCTTCGATGATCGATTTGATTTCTTCCTGATTCATCGTCGTGTCCTCCTGAAAAACACGAGTAAAATGATTTACTAACAAAAAATACGTGTCAATAAAAATTTATGTAAACTTTTATTTACATAAGCATGTTTTTCGAATCTTTAACATAGTTAAAAAAATTCAAAACCTGAGGTAATATTTTTTTACATTCCCTTAAAAGCGGAAGCAAAATCAATCTGAACAGCGGATACTGATATTCATTTTTCGAAGGCAGCCGCCTGTTGGGCTTAGCTGCCCTTGGGCTATAATTACTAGAAACAAGGAAGGCTGATTATGGAATACAGAAATTACAATAACGTCATCTATTTGCGACTAGACAAAGGAGACGAAGTTCTTTCGTCGATCCTTGGCGTTTGCAAAAAGGAAGGGGTACGTAGCTGCGTTTTCTCAGGAATCGGAGGATGCGACTACGCCAAAATCGGCACGTTTGTGATCGAAAAGGGAACCTACAATAACTTTGAAAAAGAGGGCATGCTTGAGCTAGTTAGCCTCAATGGCGACGTCAAAGAAACCGACCAAGGTCCTCAAATTCACGCACACGCCTGCCTTTCTTTTGAGGAAGACGGCAAAAATAAGCTCATCGGAGGACATCTGCTTGCCCTTCGCGTTCTGATCACCGCAGAAATCGAAATCCGTCCTGTCCTAGGCGGCGTCATCAAGACGAAGCCAGGACAAGTTCAGGGGACACAGGTGTGGGATTTCGAATAATCCCAACTTATATCTGTTTCATTTTGACCTACGTGCTTCGCTGTTTTTGGCACCACCGCAAACTTCGCTAAGGCCGCAATAATGGGATTCAGCCGATACGCTTTGTGGTGTAAAACGCGCCGATTACGAGTAGAATCAAAGGCGAAGTAATTATTCGATGAATAAATTACTTAGTACACAATGATGAAAACTCTTTTACTAACCCTAACTCTTTTGCCCTCCATGCTAGGCGCTGCCGCTGGCGGTTCTGGCTCAAGTCAGCCCTTTATGAGCGACAAGACGGAGATTTCCGTCGATCTAGATGTATCTGGCGCAGAGGCGCTATGCCAAACCGATGATGGGTATATTTGGATTGCCCAGTATTCGGGCCTTACTAGGTACGATTCTAGGGAATACGTGGCCTACAAGAGCTTCGAGGAAAACGGAAAAGAGTATTCGATCATCAACGTTAAAGCCCTTGCCTCCAAAGGCAACACCCTCTATATCGCCACTTCCGAGAACGTTTTCGTCTATAGCGAGTACAAATTCTCGCATATCGACATCGAACCAGGCGTCGTGAAGGATATCGCCCTCGACGAAAAGAACGACCTACTTTACGTTTCTTACGCCGATAAGGGTGGCACGATCTATGACATCAACAAGAAATCCTACGAAAAGATCCCTGGCACGGAAAACTCGAACGTGAACGATATCGCTCTCGACGTAGCCCGCAACACCTACTACTACCAAACCGACAAAGGCGTCTATGACAAAGACGGCAACGAGATTTACCAATACGAAAGGATTTACGAGCTCTATTCTTTTGGCGACATCCTCTATATCGGCCAAGACGATGGAGTCATTCTTCGCTACAACATGGCCGAGAAATCCTTCTTGAGCCAGATCAATTTGGAGAAGCAGGTGAACAGAATCCTCCACTCCCCGACCGAGGATATGCTTTACGTTGCTTGTGATACCGGAGGCCTCCATTGCGTCGATCTTTCTTTTGATGGGCCCGTGGTTTCTGTGGCGAATGGCTTAAGAAATAGCAGCCAATTGGTTGACCTCATGTTCGATTATGAGGGCAACTTGTGGATCGCCTCCCACTATAGCGGCGCTTCAAGCGTCTCAATCATCGCGAAAAACGCGCTCGTCCAACTCCTTTATGGCGACGCGATTTGGGAAGACGAAACGCTTCCCGCCGCGGCGCGAAACATCTACGCGGTCGAACGCTATGGCGACATCCTCTATATCGTTAGCGGCCTGCGCATCTACCCCTACGACTTAACCAAAGGCGCGATTCTATCCGATAACCCATTGATGGAGGCTATCGAACAGTATTGCACCGATAACGGCATGACCGAGAACAACATCACCATCAGGGACGTGGAAATATTTAACGGCAAACTCTATTTTGCCGCTAACGGCATCGGCCTCATCGAATTCGACCCCTCAAGCGAGGCCACCGTGTTCTATAACCAGGCCTATATCGCCTCCCATGTGAAGAAAACGGTCAATGACCCTGATATGGCTGCGGTCACCTCCATGAGGGCGCTTCGCGCTTACGACGGCTACCTCGGCATCGCCTACGCTAGAGGCGTCATAAGATTCGATGGGGCCGATTTCTCGGTCATGTTCACCGGACGCACAAGCGTCCTATATCTCAGCAAAACCAATGACGGGAAGATGGTTTACTGTGTCTCCCAAGGCATCTTCGTCGTCGATGACGACTTCTCTAAAACCACGGAAATCCCCACTGACGTCGACGCAAGCGGCAATAGGCTGAAATTCTTGATCGATGGCGATTCCATATACTTCACCTTGAATAGCAGGCTCTTCCGTTTGAAGGAAGTCGATGGAAAATACGTTTCCTCCGAGGTTGTCGTCCCCCACGTCAAAGGGTCTCTAGTTGAACTCTCCAAAATCGAATACGTTGATAAAGCTGGCCAAATCAAACACAAATACGTCATCGCCAGCCAGACCCAGATTTTCATCACGGATAGCCTAGACGTCGATCAAATCGTCGATTTTGAATTCTACGATTCGACCAACGGGCTTCCGACGATCAGCTCCAACACCTCGGGCTATTACGACCCCGAAAGCCAAAAGTATTATTTCCAATCCGCCCAAGGGGTATTCGTGTATGACTTCAACGAGAATATGGATGACGTCACCCCGGTTAAGGTTGCCGTCTCTTCCGTTGAGCTAGATGGCGAAAGCTTCTATGGCAACACCATCAATATCGCCAAAGACGTCTACCGTATCACCATCGATATCTCGGTCCTTGGCTTCAGGCCAAGCAAAGGCCATCAAGTCTATTACAAGATGGACGGGGTCGATAATGATTACCACATGATTTCCGGCGAAGAAAGAAACATCAACTACACGAACCTCCCCGGCGGCGAATACACCTTCCGCGCCTATGCCATCGACGAATATGGTCAAAAGTCCAATCAAATCGAAATCCGCCTCATCAAGGAGATGAAGATCTATGAGACCGCTTGGTTCTGGGTCCTTATCGGCCTCTTGGCCTTGTCCGTGGTCGTCGGAGGCGCATTCTTCATCATCCGACTCAAGACCAACCAAGCCCTTAAGAAGCAACTCGAATATAAAAACATCACGGTCGAATCGATTCAGGCTATCGCCCGCACGATCGACGCGAAGGACGAATACACGAACGGCCACTCCACCCGCGTCGGCTATTATTCCAAGCTCATCGCCGAAAACCTCGGGATGAGCCAAGACGAAATCGATAACATCTATTACATCGCCCTTCTCCATGACATCGGCAAAATCGCAATCCCAGACAAAATCCTGAATAAGCCTGGCAAATTGACCGATGAAGAATTCACTGTCATGAAGAGTCACACCACTAGAGGCGCGAAGATCCTTCAGGGCATCTCCACGATCCCCCACATCGTCGAAGGCGCAAAATCCCACCATGAGAAATACGATGGAACCGGCTACCCCGACGGATTAAAAGGCGAAGATATTCCCTTCGTCGCTCGCATCATCTGCTGCGCGGACTGCTTCGATGCCATGGCTTCGAAGAGGGTCTATAAGCCATCCTTCTCCCTTGACACCATCGTCAGTGAGTTCAAGCGCTGCTCTGGAACGCAATTCGATCCCAAAATTGCTAAAGTCGTCGTCGAGATGATCGAAAGTGGAAAGCTTAAGCCCATCCAAGTCGATAACACCTACCTAGGCGAAGACGGCAAAACCCATCGCATCACCGCAAACAAAGACCCCGAAAAAGAATAAGGGGTTCATCCAATTGGCCTTCAAGGATATCCCTGAGGGCCTTTTTGGTGCCCAGCCTAATCTTCCTTCCGCCAGCCGCTTGGTGGTTGGTTGTGGTCCGGTGTTTGCGGCGGAGCGGGACTCTAGGAGCAGGCTGCTTGCCGCTAGCCACGTGGCTTGTAGGAGCAGGCTGTGCACCGATAGAAAAGGCCGCTAGAAGAATCTAGCGACCCCGTGTATTAGAATTTCCTGTTTTTGACTAGCGTCAGAACATTGTGGTTATCCGTGTACTCATACGTGACTTTGTCCATGATGTTCTTCACCATGTAGATGCCTAGTCCCCCGATTTCGCGTTCATCGCTACTCGCGGTGATGTTCGGATCAGGCTTGTCCAGTGGGTTGAATGGCTTGCCTGAATCGCGGAAGACAAAGCAGATTTTGTCTTTGTCGTTGGACAAGGAGATTTCCACTGCTCCATCGCCTTTGTAGGCGTATTTGGCAACGTTGACGAACACTTCTTCGAGCGCGGTGTTGATCATCGTGATGTCGCGCTTGGAGAAGTTCAATATCTCAAGTAGACTCGAGGAGTAATTGAAGAGGTTATTGAGCTCGCGGGTATCCGCTTTGAAGATGCGAGAGGAAGCGATGTTCGCGCCTTTATGGAATTCGACCATGAGCATCGTGATGTCGTCGAACTGTTCTCTTCCTTCGCTATATTGGTTTAAGACCTGGCGCAGATTTGGAACGAATTTGTCCGCGCTTTCCTGTATATGCTCTTTCGCGAATTCAATGAGGCGATCGTCGCCGAATAGCTCTTCGCTGGTGTTATGAGCTTCGGTGACGCCATCGGTGTAGAGGATGATCTTGTCGCCTTGGCCAAGTTTTGCGGATTCCTCTTTGTATTTCGCGGTCTCGATCCCTCCTAAGACCATGCCATGACGGCCTTTGAGGAAGCGGACCTCGCCGCCAGAATAGATGATGGGGTTATTGTGGCCGGCGTTGGTGTAGCGGAGTTCGCCGTTTATGGTGTCGAGAATGCCAAGCCAGCAGGTGACGAACATGTTGGCGTCGTTGCCTGAGCATAGGGCGACGTTTGCGCGTTCTAGAATCGTGGCGGTGTCTGCGCGGAGCGAGGTGGCTAGCGATTTCACAAGGGTCTCGGTCTTCATCATGAATAGCGCGGCCGGCACGCCTTTGCCAGATACGTCAGCGATGACGAAGGCGATGTGGGTATCATCGATATAGAAATAATCGTAGAAGTCCCCGCCTACTTCTTTCGCGGGGTCCATCATGGCGTAGACGCGTTCCTTGTCGTTATCGGGGAAGGCGCGAGGCAAGACAGAGGATTGGATGGCGCGGGCCACTTCGAGCTCGCCCTGCATCTTCTCGTTTTGCTTCGCAGTGGCGATTTCGTCTTTGAGCAGCTGCGAGGCACGGCCAGAAAGAGCAAAGCTAACGAAGGTCAGGATTCCAATCGTGAGAAGCCGTGGGAGGTAATAGTAGAGGAATGTGGTCAAATAGCGGTTATTGCCGTTATCGCGAAGATAGGATAGCCAAGCGATCCTTTGCTCCAAGGTCACATCTTGGATGGGATATTCGACTCCATCTAGCGTGATGAAGTCATTCGCATTCATTATGTTCGCGTCCCATTCCCCATAGAACATGCTGGAATAGATTCCCATGAACATGAGAATCGCAACCGAGACGAACGTGATCAAGGTCACTTTGGGGTTGAAGTAATGATTCGCGACCACGACGCATATCGCCCAGCCTAGTATCGCGTGCTTTGGCAGCAATACGTTCAAGACGAAAATCACGATGATGTATTGGTAGATCAGGAAGTACTTGAACCCTGGGTGGGCGATGAACTTCGTGTTGCGGTAGAAGATGGTGGTCACTAGGATCGCGATCATGACGGGGAAGGCGATGTAATTGCCTAAAAGTACCTTAGGGCTTGCTTTGAACGCTCCGGTGGCGTAGCAAATGAGAAGGATCACAAGCACGATCGCCGTGGCGATGGAGCCTTTGATCAAAGCCTTGTTCGCGTCGATTTCGTTTTTGCGCAGAATGTCTTGATCCATCTGCGGTCGCGGGCTGCGTATGGGTGCCATAATCACTTACCTCCGAAGAACCAATTCCTGATGAGCGGGGCGTGATATTCCGCCTGCCCGCTTAAGGCGGCAAAGTGGATGATCGTCATGGCAGCGAAGGGCTTTAGCAATGCGTCGAGCTCCTGCTCATCTTTCCCGTCGAAATAGTATTTGGCGAAGGCTTTCCAGAAGGCGTAGAGGTTCTCGTTGCTCGTGTGGAAGAGCTTCTCTGGGATATTGGCTCCCGTGAATTTGCCATGGGTTAGGAAATAGAACGTCCCTATGTCGAATAGAGGCGAGCCATAGGCAAAGCTACCCATGTCGATCCAAAGCCTCTGGCCATCGGCTTCGATGACGTTGCCGATATGGAAATCGCCATGGATGCAGGTCTTCACATCGGGCTGCGCGTCGACGAAAGCGTGGAACGCGGCCATTTCGTCG
>OCTW011502602.1_pt1 | contig 11127 bp, 8 predicted proteins | sample 1539671 | NCBI WGS metagenome assembly OCTW01 (sample SAMN02144230, study PRJEB22623) | gut metagenome | biome: sheep rumen | host: Ovis aries | place: New Zealand | reverse complement strand
TTATATTATATATTAAAATAAAATATAAGTAAAATTTTATATTTATGATATAATAGAAATAGATAAATATTTAAATTTGCTAAAAATATGATAGAATAACTCATATTTTTAAAGAGGGGGATTATATGGATAAAAAAATACCTACACATGAATTAAAACGTGAATTACCAAGTTGGGCAAAAGTAGTTAGAACTATAAATGATATAGATATATATAATATGAGTATATTAGATAATATTATATCTTGGACAAAGAATATACCTAATGTGCCTGCGATAGATTATTTTGGCAATGTAATAACATTTGGGGAATTACCAGAAAGAGTTAGGGAATACGTTAATGGACTTAAATCTATTGGAATATCAAATGATGATGTAATTACATTATGTATGCCTGTTTCAACAGAAAACAATTTATCATTGTTCGCAGTTAACAATATGGGAAGAATTCAAAATAGTCCAAATTTTTTATTTTTAAGAAACGATTTTAAGACATATACTGAAGATAAAGGGTCTAAAACATTAATCATATTGGATGCATATTTACCATTTGTAATTGACTATTTAGAGCCATGTGGAATTAAAAATGTAGTAGTTACAAACTTAAATGATTATTTACCTGAAGATAAAAAAGATAAATTTCAAGATATGTCTATGCTTCCAAAAAAATTAAAAGAAATATTTTGTGATTTTGAAAAACAAAAAGATTGTTTAAGAAAAATGGGTAAAATGAGAAATGTTAATTTTATCAAGATGAGTGAAGTGATAGAAGTAGGTAAGAAATCTAGAGATCCACTTAAAACAGGACCTGTAGATATAGATAGAGATGTTAGTTATTCTTACACAAGTGGTACTACTGGTAAACCAAAATGTATAGTTTATAAAGAATTATCTGCGAATGCATTAATTGAGTTACATATTGGTGTTAATACAAAAGATTATGTTGGAGAAAGATGTTTCCAAGTAATACCTTTGACACACGCAACTGGTGAAAGATTTTGTGGTTACTTACAATTAGCAAGAGGAAAAACTATGGTTCCACAACCAATTTATAATAAAGAATCTTTTGGTAAAGATTTAATGGAATCAAAATGTAATTGGATAACAGCCGCTCCTAGTTTCTATACTGCAGGAGTTGCACAAGGATTGATAAGTCCAGATGCATTTAAGAATGTTACAAGACCTAGTTCTGGTGGTGAACCAGTAACTAAGAGTAATGTTGTTTTAATAGATAAATGGTTAAAAATGAATGGCTGTCCAGTTAGATTTTCTATTGGTGGCGGCGCAGCAGAAGATGGTTCTAGTACAATTTGTAGTTATTTTATGGATGAAGAAACAAAAACAAATGAAACTGGTCATCCTGTTGAACCTGGTATAAGAGCAAAGATAGTTGATAAAGATGGTAATATATTGCCAAAAGGAACTAGAGGTTTCTTACATGTGTCAAGTCCAGCCGCAGCAGATAGATATCTTAATGATGAAGAAGCAACTAAAAAAAGATGGTATTACGATGAAGATGGCATTAGATGGGGAGTTACAGGAGATATTGCTGTTCAAAATAAAGATGGATCATATAATATTTTAGGAAGAGCTAGTGATTCATGTGTTGATGAAAATGGGAATGTGACTTATTTATTTGATATTGAATATTCATTAGATGCTAGTGATCCAGTAATTGAATGGGAGATAACTGCACATAAAGATGTTAATGGAAAAAACTATATAGTAGGTCAAGTAGTTCTAAAACCAGAGTTTATTGGAAGAGAAGCTGAAGTTATTGAATTTATGTGTAAAAAATATAATCTTGATTCAGTAAAGATTTATGATAAATTTGAATCAAGTGAGGTAACTGGTAAAAGAGATTTTAAAAAACTTCAAAGTGATAAAGAAAAATATTATCAACCTTATGATAATGATTCATTTTATGAAGTTAATTATCCAGTAAATTCTTTACCAACAAAAAAAATGGTAAAAAGAATAAGTTTGAATAGAAAACAATAATTCATTTTATTGTTTTTTTTTATATCATTTGCTATAATTAATTATAATAGTGGAGTGATGTAAGTTGATAGTAAATATAGGTATTAGTGTTTCGTTTTTAATAGTTTTATTAATTATAATGATTGTTTATTTTTCAAAAGAAAAAATAGATAGTATGGAAAATAAAATATTCAAAAAAATGATTAGGATAACAATAATAGGATTGATTATTGATACTTTAATATATTATGTGGTTTTGTTTAAAGATGGTTCCAGAATACCCTTATACTTTTTGATTAAAGGATTATTTATTTATTATATTATTTGGATGGCCTTCTTTGTTTTGTATGGTTATATTATCTTTTTTTCTGTTAAAAATGATAATAATAAAAAATATAAAAAGTTTAAGTTTTATTTAAGTATATTTTATTTTATATCACTTATAGCAACTATTATTTTACCTATTGAAATAGATCTAACAGATGTTTATGTATATCCAAATGGATTAGCTACATCAGCTCAATATTTTATTCTACCTGTTGGTATGATTATAATTACTATTTCTGGTTTATTAAATAGAAAAAAATTATTAAAAAAAGAAAGTATACCAATAATTGCTTGTATTATCTTTGGTTCTATAAGTACTATTATTCAGTATTATCATCATGAATTCTTATTTATTGTACCAGGGCACGCGATAGCAATAATATTAATGTATTTTACAATTGAAAATCCGGATTTAAAACTTATTGCAGATTTAAAAATTGCAAGAGATGAAGCAGAAAAAGCAAATAGAGCTAAATCAGATTTTTTATCAAGTATGTCGCATGAAATTAGAACCCCTCTTAACGCAATTACGGGTTTATCCGAAGATATATTAACTTTTAAAAGTAAAGTACCAAAACAAGTTAAAGAAGATTCAGAAGATATAATAGAGGCATCAAATACATTACTTGAAATTGTTGGAAATATACTAGATATTAGTAAGATTGAAAGTAATAAATTGGATATAGTAGAGGCACCTTATAATTTTGTAAAAGAAATAAAAAGTTTAGCAAAAATTAATAAGACAAGGATTGGTAAAAAACCAATAGAAATGATAGTAGATATAGCTGAAGATGTTCCATACGAATTAATAGGTGATAAGATTCATATTAAAGAAATAGTTAATAATCTATTATCAAATGCGATTAAATATACTGATGAAGGAACAGTAAAAATATCTGTTAAATGTATAAATAATAATAAGAAATGTAGTTTGATAATAAGTGTAGAAGATACAGGTAGGGGGATAAAAAAAGAATCAATTAGTAGATTATTTGATAAATTTGATAGGTTGGATGTAGAAAGAAATACAACTATTGAAGGTACAGGTTTAGGACTTGCTATTACGAAAAAATTAGTAGAAATGATGGGTGGAACAATTAATGTTAATTCCACATATGGAAAAGGTTCTATTTTTGTTGTAAATATAGTACAAAAAATTAGTTTGATGAGTAAACCTGTGGAAAAAGAAAAGAGAACTAAGATAGTAAACTCTATTAACTATTCTAGTAAAAATATTCTAGTAGTAGATGATAATGAGTTGAATTTAAAAGTAGCGAATAGAGCACTATCAGATTTGGGTGTTAAAATTGATATGTTGTTGAGCGGAAAAGAAGCATTGAAAAAGGTAGTTAAAACTAAATATGATGTTATTCTTTTAGATATAATGATGCCTGAAATGAATGGAGAAGTTACATTGCAGGAATTAAAGAAAATAGATGGATTTGATACTCCTGTTATAGCATTGACCGCAGATGCATTAGAAGGTGCTAAAGAAAAATATTTAGAAGAAGGTTTTGATGATTATATTGCTAAACCTTTTACTAGAGATCAAATTAAAGAAAAATTAGACAAGGTGCTTAATAATTAGGAGGTATTATGAAAGATAATATAGTTAACATATATTTAAACTATTTAAGTAAAGTGAATTATGATAAAAATTATGTTCCAAATATTGAAGAAAATACTGCTATTTATAATGTAACTCATGATGTAATATATTCAGATTTAATTAATCAACTAAATCAAGTAAATGATTTTGAATCAAAGAAAAATATATTAACAATGTATATAGCAAAAGAAGAAGCTAAAAACATAAAAAATGGAAAGGATGCTATAAGTAAAATATTTGGTGTAAATATAGAAGACATTGATAGTGTAAGATTAGAAAATGGAAAAGATGTATATGCATTTTATGATAAGCAATTAGGAAGAAAAAGGTTGATTGAATCTTTAAATGAAGATTCATTGATAGAAAGATTAAAAGAAATTCAAAATAATAATGAAAAATATCAAACAGATGATTATAAGAAAAATAGTGAGGAAATATTAAAAAATCAAGCTATGAATAACAATAATCGTCATGAGTTTAAAATGGTGGATGTAAACGATTATATTACACATCCAGAAAATTATGGTGTCCTAGATGAAGATTCACAAACTATATTAAATAGAATTAATAATGCAAAAGATGATTTGAGGATAAAATACATAAATATAGAAAATAAAGTATTATTAACTGAAGATAATAAAGTATTAGAAATATCTAAAACAAACGATGGTAGTTTTGTATTTAATGAACCAAAAAAATGGAAAAATAATGTAGATGAAGTAGATAATAAAGAAAAAGTTAATGAGGAAGAAAAAGAAATATCGAATAGTGAGGATGTAGATGTTTCAATCGAATCAAATGAATTTGAAGATGAACCAGAATTTATAAGTGCTGAAGAAATAGAAGAAGAGATAAGGATACAAAAAGTTATCTTAAAAGGAAATACCAATGAAATAATGGATAAAATAAAGTATTACTATAATAACCCAATTGAGATAGATGCTATTGAAGATGAATCAGAAAAAGTATTCTATAATAGAATGGTTAATGAAGTGTATGCTGTTAGAAAAGCTCAATATGAGAAGAAAAAAGCACAAACTATGGCTATGACATATAGAAATCCAGATTTAAATAATAACGGATTTGTTAATCTTATATTTATTTCAATTATATTATTATTCCTTGCATTTGTATTATTTATTGGATTATAAAAAAATGTTCTTAAGAACATTTTTTTATATTATTTTATCGACTATTCCATATCCTAATGCTTCTTTTGAATCCATAAAATAGTCTCTTTCAGTGTCATTTTCAATTTGCTTTAAATTCTTATTAGTATTATCTGCTAGAATTCTATTTAATTTTTCTTTCATTTTAAGAATTCTAGTTGCTACAATTTTTATTTCTGTAGCTTGACCTTGAACTCCTCCAATAGGTTGATGAATCATTACTTCGGCATTAGGTAGAATAAATCGTTTTCCTTTTTTACCACTAGAAAGTAAGAAAGCAGCCATAGATGCAGCCATTCCTATACATATTGTTGACACATCACTTTTAATGTAATTTATTGTGTCATATATTGCCATTCCACTTGTTATTTCACCACCAGGGGAATTAATATATATAGAAATGTCATCGTGTGAGATAGAATCTAAATAGAGTAGTTCTGATATAACAATATTTGCAGAATCATCAGTAATTTCACCAGATAAAAGTATTATTCTGTCCTCAAGTAATTTAGAATAAAGGTCGTAAACTCTTTCTCCATTATTAGTTTTTTCTAAAACATTTGGAATAAACATATATATCACCTATTAATATAATAGTTTTTTTAATAATAATTATTCATAATTATTAATGACAAAAAAGGATAATTTGTGTTAAAATGTATATAGAATAAAGTAGGTGGATTAATAATGACTATAACTATAAAATATAAGAATGAGAAGTACACTTATCCAAAAGGTGTAACACTATATGAAATATCTAAGAATTTTCAGGATGAATTTCAAGATGAAATAATAATTGCAAAATTAGATGGGGCATTAACTGATTTAAGTACTAATGTTTTTAATAATGCGACTGTTGATTTCTATGATAGAAATTCTAGTGTTGGAAATAAAGTATATGAGTCAGGTTTAATTTTTATATTAGTAAAAGCATATAAAGAATTATTTGGTTCTAATATTATAATAAATCATTCAATAGATAAAGGTATTTATGTTAAAACAATAAAAAATATTACTGAAAAAGATTTAGAAAAAATTAAAGATGCGATGAATAATACTATTAACCAGAATTTACCTATTGATAAGATTTTAGTTAATAGAAAAGAAGCAATCAAGTTTTATCAAAAACTAAAAGAACAAGACAAAGTAGATATATTAAAGTATAATACAAATACAAATATAAATTTATATAAGTTAGAAAACACTTATGACTATTTTTTCAATAATTTGCCAATATATACAGGTTGTATAAAGGAGTTTAAACTTAGTTTAATTAATAAAAATAGTTTTGTTATAACTTATCCTAATATTTATAATAATAAAATGACATATAAACACCATGAAAAACTATTTAATGCTTTTGATGAATATGCTTCTTGGTGTGCTTCGTTAGGTATAAGAACAGTTTGCGATTTAAATAAAAAAGTGACTGAGGGTAATATAAATGATTATATTTTTTTAGCAGAAGCTTATCAAAATAATAATTTATTAAAAATTGCAGAAAATATAAGTAAGAATAAGAATATTAAAATTGTATTAATATCTGGTCCATCATCAAGTGGTAAAACAACTACCTCAAAAAAATTACAATTATTCTTAAAAGGATTTGGAATTAATCCTAAGACTTTATCAATTGATGATTATTTTGTAGATAGAGAAAAAACTCCAAAGAAAGAAGATGGAACATATGATTTTGAATCAATTAATGCGATTAAGTTAGATTTATTTAATAAAGATTTAACAAAGTTATTAAATGGAGAAAAAGTAAGAATTCCTACATATAATTTTGTGTTAGGAAAAGGAGAATATATTGATGAAGCAACATGTTTAGAAGAAAATGAAATTCTTATTATTGAAGGGTTGCATGCTTTAAATAATGAGTTGACATCATCTATAGAAAAGAAATATAAATACAAAATATATTTATCACCATTAACGGTTCTTAACTTAGACAATCACAATAGAATTAAAACAACAGAAGTCAGATTATTAAGAAGAATTGTTAGAGATAATAGAACTAGGGGATACAATGCTAAAGCTGTATTGGATGCCTGGGCATCAGTAAGAGAAGGGGAAGAAAAAAATGTATTTCCATTCCAAGATGAAGCCGATGTTATTTTTAATACAACTTTGTTATATGAACTTGGGGTATTAAAAACTTATGCAGAACCATTACTATATGTGGTGGATGAAAAAGATGATTGTTATAAAGATGCAGTCAGATTATTAAATTTACTTAAGAATATATTACCAATATCAAGTGATTGTATACCTAAGGATTCAATTATAAGAGAATTTATTGGTGATGGATATTTTATTTAGGAGGGATAATATGGTTAAAATAGCAATTAATGGATTTGGAAGAATAGGAAGGTTAGCTTTTAGAAAAATATTTGAAGAAAGTAACATGGAAGTTGTTGCGATAAATGATCTTACTGATTCAAAAACACTTGCACATCTATTAAAATATGATTCAGCTCAGAAGAGATTTGAACAAGATATTACTTTTGATGAAGAAAATATTATAGTAAATGGTAAGAAAACTAGAATATATAAAGAAAGTGACCCAGTTAATTTACCATGGAAAGAATTAGATGTTGATATAGTTTTAGAATGTACTGGTGTATTTAGGACTAGAGAAAAAGCTAGTAAACATTTAGAAGCTGGAGCAAAAAAAGTTCTTATTTCTGCACCATCTGATGGTGATGTTCCAACAATAGTATATAATGTAAATCATAATGAAGTTTCATTAGATGAAAACATATATTCAGCAGCAAGTTGTACTACAAATGCGTTAGCTCCAGTAGCAAAAATACTAAATGATAATTATGGAATTAAAGTAGGATACATGAATACTGTTCATGCATATACAAATGATCAAAATCTATTAGATTTACCTCATAAAAAGGGTGATTTAAGAAGAGCTAGAGCAGCAGCTAATAATATTGTTCCTAGTGAAACAGGAGCAGCTAAAGCAATAGGACAAGTTATACCAAAATTAGAAGGAAAATTAGACGGTGCATCTACAAGAGTACCAGTGGTTACTGGTTCAATTGTGGAACTTACTTGCGTATTAGAAAAAGATGTAACAAAAGAAGAAATAAATGAATTATTTAAAAACAGTTCTAATGAATCAATTGGATATACTGAAGAGGAGATTGTTTCAAGTGATGTAATAGGTTGTTCTTATGGTTCATTATTTGATGCAACATTAACTAAAGTTATTAAAACTAATGATAGTACTTTAGTAAAAGTATCAAGCTGGTATGATAATGAAATGAGTTATACTTGTCAAATGATTAGAACTTGTAAATATTTAGGAGAAAATATATGAAAAGAGAAAGAGAAAAACATATTACAAGATTACATTTGATATTATTTAGTTTGTTCTTAATTGCGGGTTTAACTACATTTATTATTATAAGAAGTAAGATTAATAACAGTACACAAATATATAAGGCATATGAAGAAGAAATAGTAAAAGCTAGTCAAAATTACTATAAAATAAATGATATAGAGTTGGAAGAAAACTATGAAAAAAAGGTAAATATTACTAAACTATATGATGAAGGGTTATTGTATAGTGAAGATTTAATTAAGAATTGTAAAGGGTATTCATTGATAGTAAATGAAGGAAGTTTTTCATCAGATGAACCTGATATTACTCATACTGCATATATTAAATGCGGGAAAAAATATATGACTAGTGGGTATGAACAATATTAGTAAAATAGGAGGTTTTTTATGGAGATTACAAAATTTTGGACAAAAGCAAAAATAATTGCATTAATTGTTATTATTGCTGTAATTGGTATAGTTATTGGTATAATTTTGTTTAATCGAGCAAGAGCTAAGAAAGAATATATAAAAATGGAAAGTAAAATTAGTAAAAATGCTTTTAATTATTTTTTATTTGAAAATAGTTCTTTAGATATTGATGAATATAAAAAGATTAATATTAAAAATATAGCAAAATATAATTTAATACCTAAAGATTTTTTAAATAAATGCAACGGCTATGTAATCGCAGAGAATAATTTATCAGAAGATGCGGATAACATACCACAAAATTACGACTATACCACATATTTAAAATGTAAGTCGATTTATACAACTCCAGGTTATGGAGAAGAGTCTACTTCAAAGAAAGAAGATAAGACAAAATCTCAAACTGAAGAAGATACTATCGCACCAGTTATAACTCTTTATGATTCAAAAACAATCACTATAAGTGTAGGAGATAAATTTGAAGATCCAGGTGCTTTGGCAGAAGATAATATTGATGGAGATATATCTAAGAAAATAAAAGTTACAGGTAAAGTAGATACTTCAAAAGCTGGAACTTATATTATAAAGTATACTGTTAAAGATAAAGCAGGTAATAAAGCATCAAAGACGAGAAAAGTAATTGTAAAAACTGAAAAAGTTACTAATTCAAGTAAAAAGGATAAAGTTGATCCAATTATTACATTTAAGAATAATACTGCATATCAAAATGTATGTATTGGAGAAAAAGTAGATGTTTCTAAAGATGGAGTATATGGTTATTCTGCACATGATAATAAGGATGGAGATATTACTAAAAATGTTAAGATTTCTGGGCCAAAAGGAACAGTAACGGAAGTAGGAGAGTATACATTAACATATTCTGTATCTGATGCTGCGGGAAATGAGACAAAAGTAAGTAAGAAATATAGTGGTGTTGATTGTAATAAGAAAGAAACTCCAAAGCCAACACCAACTCCAACACCAACTCCAACACCAACTCCAACTCAACCATCAGGAGGCGGTTCATCATCAGGAGGTGGATCAAGTACACCATCTTCAGGAGGCGGTTCAAGTACACCAACACCAGCACCTACTCAACCATCTGGAGGCGGTTCATCATCAGGAGGTGGATCATCATCAGGAGGTGGAAGTACAATAAATACCAATATTCCTGCTACTGGAATATCATGTCCAGATACATTTCGTGTTAAAGTTGGTACTACTCAAAATTTACATGCTTCAGTTTTACCAAGTAATGCAACTAATAAATCGTTGAATTATGCTTCAGCAAATTCATCAATAGCAAGAGTAGATACTACTGGAAATGTAACTGGTATTCAAAGAGGACAAACTAGATTAACAATAAGTACATCCAATGGTAGAACAAAAAATGTTATAATAGTAGTTGAATAAAAGAATGTTTAACATTCTTTTTTTATGATATAATTAAGATGGTGATTAATATGAAGAAAATAACTGATATAAATATAGATGGTAAGAAAGTTATAATTCGCTGTGACTATAATGTACCAATAAAGAATGGTATTATACTTGATGATACTAGAATAAAAAAAAGTATAAAAACATTAAACTATGCGATTGATAGAGCTAGTAAAGTAATAATATTATCACATTTAGGAAGAATAAAAACAAAAGATGACAAGATTAATAATTCTTTAAAACCAGTTTGTGAGTATTTAAGTTCTTTAATTAAAAAAAATATAACTTTTTGTAATTATGATGAAAATGTATCAAAGATAATAGAAGATAATGATTTAATTATGTTAGAGAATACTAGATTCTTTGATTTGGATAATAAAAAAGAAAGTAATTGTGATGATGAATTATCTAAGTTTTTTGCATCTTTTGGAGACATATTTATTAATGATGCATTTGGAGTTAGTCATAGATCTGCTGCCTCAAATGTAGGTATAACAAAGTACATAGAAAGTGCAAATGGATTTTTAATTGAAGAAGAGATTAACAATTTAAATAAACTGATTAATAATCCTGAAAGACCATATATGATTATTATGGGTGGTAAAAAAGTTTCTGATAAGATAAAAGTTATAGATAATTTGATAGAAAAAGTTGATAAAATGTTTATAGGTGGTGCGATGGTATTTACCTTTTTAAAGGCAAAAGGTATTGAAGTTGGTTCCAGTTTTGTAGAAAATGATTATATTGATTATGCTAAAGAGTTATTAGAAAAATATTCTAACAAAATAATATTAAGTATAGATTTTTATGATAGTAATAAAGAATTGATAGATAG
>OCTW011487555.1_pt1 | contig 11127 bp, 9 predicted proteins | sample 1539671 | NCBI WGS metagenome assembly OCTW01 (sample SAMN02144230, study PRJEB22623) | gut metagenome | biome: sheep rumen | host: Ovis aries | place: New Zealand | reverse complement strand
GCTTCCGTCTTTGTCGCTGATGAGCTGGCAGAAGAAGTCGACTTCTTCTCCCTGGGCACCAACGATCTCACCCAGTACACCTGCGCGATCGACCGCCAGAATGCGAAGCTGGAGCGCTTCTCCGACACGCATCATCCGGCAGTCCTCAGGGCCATCAAGATGACCGTCGACGCTGGTCACAGACATGGCGCATGGGTAGGTATCTGCGGCGAGCTCGGCGCAGACCCGACCCTGACAGAGACCTTCCTGCGCATGGGTGTTGACGAACTCTCCGTCAACGCAAAGAGCGTCCTGCCTCTGCGTAAGATCGTCCGTGGCTTAGACCTTTCCAAGGCTTCCGAGTGGACTCCTGACGAAGTCTGATCCTGATCTTTCGGATTTCATTGCAAATTGAACGCCCGCCGCGAATTGAATTCGCGGCGGGCGTTTTGGCATTTTGAGGAGACAAGGGAGACAGGGGACGGTTCTGTGTCTCCTTTTCCCCGAGGAAACAGGAGACACAGAACCGTCCCCTGTCTCCCTCTCCCTTCAGCCTTCAGCCAGCTGGTTCAACAGGCCCATGATCTTTGGAATCGCCTCCTGCTGACCGGCACCGGCCATGGCAGCCGTGTATTTTTCACGGTCTTTATACAGGGACCGCACAGTAGAGACGAGCTTTTTGTCCAGGATGCCTTCTTCTTCACTTTCAACGAGGACTTTGGAGAAGCCCTGCGCCTCGAAGGAGCGCGCATTGAGGATCTGATCGCCTCGAGTGCCGATGGAGAGGGGAATGAGGAGGTTGGGCTTCTGAAGGGCCAGAATCTCAAAGATCGCATTGGCGCCTGCGCGGGAGATGATCAGGTCTGCTGCGGCGAAGAGGTGTCTGAGGTCCTCTTTGACGTATTCAAACTGCTTGTAGCCCTCAATTCCGTCTTTAGAGGCGTCGTATTTTCCGGCGCCGCACAGGTGGACGACCCGGAAGTCCTGCAGCAGTTCGTCCAGATGGGAACGGACGGCCTCGTTGACAGAGGCGGCGCCCTGGCTGCCGCCCATGACCATGATCACAGGCTTGCCGGCGGTTTCCGCAGAAGCCGTTCCTGCATCTTTCTCTGCGGAAGAGGTTGCTGCGGCTGTGTCAAAGCCGCACAGTGCAAGACCCTTCTGACGGTCACCGGAGAAGAGTTCTGCCCGGATCGGTGTTCCGGTCAGGACAGCCTTGTCCTTTGGAAGATTTGCCACAGTCTCGGGAAAGTTGCAGCATACCTTTGCAGCTGCGCCGAAACACAGCTTGTTGGCGAGCCCGGGGGTCATATCCGACTCATGGATCACACAGGGAATCTTCAGACTGGCGGCTGCGCGTACAACGGGCACGCTCACAAAGCCGCCCTTGGAGAAGACGACATCCGGCCGATAGCTCTTGAGAAACCTTCTGGCTTTGGAATATCCCTTGAGGACACGGAAGGGATCCGTGAAATTTTTGAGGTCGAAATAGCGGCGCAGCTTTCCGGTGGGCACGCCGACATAGGGAATGCCGCAGTCGCGCATAAGTTCCTTTTCGATTCCGTCTTCCGAGCCGACATAAGCAATTTCATATCCCGCATCGCGGAGCGCGGGCAGGAGTGCGATATTGGGCGTTACATGTCCGGCTGTTCCGCCGCCCGTGAGAACGATCTTTTTCTTTCTCTTATTTGCCATGGGGGTCTCTTCTCCTGTCAGACTGACTCGGATTGTGCAATGGCCTGCCTGAGCGCTTTTGCAAGCTGATCGGGGCAGGAGGTATCCTTGAAACCGCACCGGGTACCTTCCAGTGTATCGATGATTTCTTCGGCTTTACGGCCGACGACGAGTTTGCTGATCCCCTGCAGGTTGCCGTTGCATCCGCCTGTAAAAAGAACGGAGTGAATGATGTGGTCTTTGTCGATGTTCAGATCGATCTTGCTGGCACAAGTGCCTTTTGTTCTGTAAACCATAATGAATTACTACCTTATTTTTTAAAAATTATGTAATGAATTGTTATCAGTATTGTCTGGCGGCGGGAATGTTGATCCACCAGACTTTTTTATCGGGAGTGATGATCCTGTAACGGGTAATGCCCTTGGCGTTTTTGACAACGCCGTTGACAGTCACCTTTTTGCCCTTGGCAATGGTTGCAGTCCTGTTGACGTTCTTGGCAAATGCATACAGATCCGTCTTCTGCTTCAGGGTGATCGTGACGGCCTTACCGCTGCCGGTCGTATAAGGGAAGACGGAATCTACATTCTTCAGTCCGTTTTTACCCAGTTCAAGGGCGAATTTGACAATCGCGTTTTTGGAGATCTTGTCCGAACCGCTTGTGACAACAGTGATCCTCTTTGCGGTGCAGGTGATCTTGGGAGCAGCAGTGTAGCTGAATCCGTTGACCGGCATGTTTTTCAAAAGGCTGTATCTCTCAACCAGCATCTGCTTCGTTCCCTTCTGCGCATACTGGTAAAGACCAAAGACTTTTCCGGTGCTGCCGCCCGCAAGCGTCAGGACTGAAATACACAGATAGGGCTGTTTGCCGGGGAGACGCACCAGCGTGACGGGCTTAGCGTCCTTAAAGGAGACTTTGGTGGACCAGACAGCTTTCTTGTTGATGCTGATGGTGAGGCCCTTGTAGGCGCCGCCTGCCTTTGTGCTGCTTACAGTCACGATATCCTTTTTGCCATCTCCGGTCAGGTCATAGTTTGTGTAGGTCTTTCCGGGGAGGAAAGAGGTCACGAGCGCTTTTTCCGCGGATGCCTTTTTGGCAGTGCTTGCGGGAGTTGTTTTAACAGGGTCTTCCTTGGGCGCATAAGGACTTCCCTTGGGATACAGGGTTATAACGACATCGTCGCGGTGAGTACCCCAGTAGTCATAAGCCCAGAGGATCCGTTCCTGCGGAATGCGGAGGCTGTTGCGGATATAATCGTAGGCTGCTCTGGCTTTTGATCCCGCGCCTGACAAGATCTCTGACCTGTGGTTGGTATAAACCACATAAGAGGGATGAAGGGCACTGAGGAATGCATTGCAGTTAGAGCCGCCCCTTCCATGGTGATTGAGGATAGCGGCGTCAACTTTGCCGATCTGGCCGGCAAGCCTCTCCTCATCACCCTTGTAGGGGGTACGCCGCATATTTACCAGACGGAGATTTGTCATGTCTCCGCCGATCCAGATTTTCTGCGTGCCGCGTGTTGCCCTGACGCCCAGAGAGAAGTGGTTGTCATTGCTGTCGATGGTATATTTCTGAGCTTTGCAGCGTAACCCCTTGCCGAGCCACTTAGCTGTTCCGTTTTCGGCCCAGACTTCCCAGTTGAAGATACGCACTGATGTCTGCCCCAGATACATAGCTGTGTTGGAAGGTGTAAACAGGCCCTTGAAGCGATGCTTGACATTTGCGTGGGACTGCAAAAAGGAGATAAAGCTCTTGGAGGCCTTGGGGCTGGCGATTTTATTTAAGGAAAGACCGTATCCGACGCCATAAATCTGCGTTGTAAAGGGACTGGTCAGCGCGGTGCGGAGTATGTTTTCATAGCCGGCCTGATCGCCGTTTGACCAGGTCGAATCAAACTGCTTGAGGTAGAGCTTTCTGACTCTGTAGTGCTTCATGATCCATGCAGCATTCCCGATATGGTCTTTGTGCATGTGTGTCAGGATCATGAATTCCAGCGTTCTCACGCCGTGCTTGTTCAGGAAAGCTTTTGCGGCAGAGGGGTTGGGGTTCCCTGTGTCGATCAGACCGTATTTTTTATTTCCGGCGGAATCTACGTTTTCCAGCAGGACGCAGAGACCGTGCCGCTGGGCGAGCGCGGAGGAAACATACGCTGTCAGCCGGTTCTTTTCGGCACCGGAAATCTCTTTCGTCGAAACGACAGCCTGCACATGCTGTGCAGGCATAGCGAAGACGAAACAGATCACCAGAAGAAGGGCGATGATCCTGCGCATATATTCCGGCTTACGTTCCCTTTTGAAGGTTGATTTGTCTCTCTGTCGGGCCGATAAAGGAGTAGTCATAAAATGTTATACCTGTTCAGCTATACTTTCTGTGTTGTAAAAAATGCTCTCATGAGCGGGATTATGTGATACTGGCTGCTCGCCGGTCTGCAGGCGAAACAGAAGCCGGGAGCAGACGCTTGGTGCCTGCCCCCGGCGCAGTCTTTCAGGGAGAAAAAACCCGAACAGACTATCAGACCCTTATAAAACAGCTGCGCGGATCAGCTGCAGAGCTCTTTGGCCATCTGTGCCAGAGCGGCTCTGCTGTCGTCCTTAAGCGCGGACTTGATCGTGCAGGAAGTCTCAAGGAACTTCAGATTCTTGCAGCCTTCCATCATGCTCATCATGGTCTTCTTTGCAACAGGTGCCCAGGTGCCGTTTTCGATGAATCCGACGGTGCGGTTCTGATAGAAGCGCTCGGTCAGATGCTCGATGAATGTGTGCATGAAGGGGAAGATGCTGTTGTTGTAGGTTGTGGTCGCCAGAACCAGACGGTCATAGCGGAAAGCATCCTCAACAGCCTCGGGCATATCGTCGCGGGCAAGATCCGTGACAACAACCTTCTCGCAGCCTTCCTTCTTAAGAAGCTCTGCCAGTTCCATAACGGCCTTTTTGGTATTGCCGTAGACAGAAGTGTAGGCAATCAGAACACCTTTGTTCTCGGGTGTGTAGGAAGACCATTTGTCATAGAGGTCGATGTAATAGCCCAGATTTTCGTCAAGCACGGGGCCGTGCAGAGGGCAGATGATCCTGATGTCGAGACCGGCGGCCTTTTTGAGCAGGTTCTGGGTCTGCAGACCATACTTGCCCACGATGCCGAAATAGTAGCGGCGGGCTTCGCATGCCCAGCCTTCGGGATCCTCTACGTCATTGGCACCGAACTTGCCGAAGCCGTCTGCGGAGAAGAGGACTTTGTCGGTGCTGTCATAAGTGACCATGACTTCAGGCCAGTGCACCATGGGCGCAAAGACAAAGTTCAGGACGTGGGTACCCAGCTCCAGCTTGTCGCCGTTCTTGACGACCAGCTTTTTCATAGCGGGATCCAGGTCAAAGAACTGTCCCATGAAGGTAAAGGTCTTTGCGTTGCCCACGACAGTGGTGTCGGGGTAGGCGGCCAGGAAATTCATGATATTGGCGGAGTGGTCGGGCTCCATGTGCTGCACGACCAGATAATCAGGTTTTCTGCTGCCCAGGACTTTCTTTATGTTGCCCAGCCATTCATCGGTAAATCTGGCGTCCACAGTATCCATGACGACGATCTTCTCGTCCAGGATCACGTAGGAATTGTAGGCCATGCCGAGGGGAACCACATACTGACCCTCGAACAGGTCGATATCATGATCGTTGACGCCGACATATTTGATCGTATCTGTGACCTTCATAATTCTATCTCCATTTCATTGAATCATTATAAATAATTGGATAACTCTGCCCCTGACAGAAATCGAATTGTCCGGCACTGCCGGCGCAGGTACTGCCTGACTTCCCGTCATGCGGGCATACCTCTTCAAATACATATAATACAGCAAAAACGAGACGAATAAAAGCCCATCCGGATTGAAACTTGCACAGAATCTTCCTTAAGTGTGCACGTAATCGGCGACAATTTTAAGGGGACTGTGAACATCCCCTGTATCCTTATACAGGAATCATCCCCTGCTTCCTTTTGATTGAGAAAAAACGGTAACTGCGTTATACTGTTGCACATGAATACGTTCTCGGAGATCATCGGGCAGGATATCATCATTTCGCACCTGCAGAATGCGCTGCGGACCGGCGGCGTGTCACATGCATATATACTCAACGGAGCAAAAGGCTCCGGGCGGCATATGATCGCCCGGAGCTTTTCGGCTGCTCTTTTGTGTGACAATCCCCGACAGGAAGGAGAACTGCTGGAGCCCTGCGGGGAGTGTCTCTCCTGCATCCAGACCGAGGCAGGCAGCAATCCCGATCTCATCACGGTTGAGCGTGAAAAAGAAAGCAGTATCGGCGTCGGCGACATCCGCAGGATGCGGGCGGATGTCAGGATCAAGCCCTACAGTGCGGCGCACAAGATCTATATCATCCCCGACGCGGAAAAAATGACGCCTGCCGCCCAGAACGCCCTGCTCAAGACTCTGGAGGAACCCCCGTCCTATGCCGTGATCTTCCTGCTTGCGGACGGAACGAGCACATTCCTGCCGACTATTATGAGCCGCTGCGTCACCCTGCCCCTGCGGCCGGTTGCCGAAAAGGCCGTCGAAGACTGCCTGAAGGAGCGCTTTGGAGCAGATGCCGACCGCGCCCGGCTCTGTGCCCGTTTTTCCGGCGGCAGCATAGGGCGGGCAGTTCATCTGCTGGAGAATGATGACTTTGCCACACTCCGTGAAAAGACGATTACACTGTTACGTAAAATCGAAGAAGCAGATGCTTCGGAGCTTGCGTCTTTTGCCAAAGAGGCTGCCGGGCAGGAACAGACACAGGACCTGATCGACCTGATCCTGACATGGAACCGTGACCTTCTCGTCTGCCGCGCCTCCCACAGCACAGAGAACTTGATTTTTACTGATGAAGTACAGTATATTATAGAAGCTGCACACAGGACTTCCTGGAAGGGACTTCAGACTGCGTCCGAAGCCGTCTTCCGCGCACGAAGGCGCCTGTTTTCCAATGTGAATGCAGAGCTCACTCTGCAGATGATGCTGCTCGAGATCCGCGCAGCCTACAGAATGCAGACTCCGGCAGCCGGACATCCGGGAGCAGGATAAAGCAATTTCGTTTTGTGCGCAAAAGTTCTGTACCCGGCCTGAGAAACCAGTCTTACAATAGATGCAGGAATACCGCAAAGGTATTTTCAGAGGTGTTTTATGGAAAAAACCGAAAACGGCATGGTGAAAGTCGTGGGAGTCCGATTCCGGACTGCCGGTAAAATATATTACTTTGACCCCGGTGAATTTGAACTTGTGAGGGGAAACCACGTGATCGTCGAGACTGCCAGAGGCATGGAATACGGTTTTGTGGTCGGCCCGCCTATGGAAGTCGAAGAAAAAAACATCACCCAGCCCCTCAAGGCTGTGCTGCGTATCAGTACGGAAGAGGATGATATTCGTGTCAAGAAAAACCGTGAGCGTGAGAGAGAGGCTTTCTGGATCTGCCGTGAGCGTATCCAGAAGCGCGGTCTTGAGATGAAGCTCATCGATGCCGAATACACCTTTGACAACAGCAAAGTGCTCTTTTATTTTACTGCTGACGGACGTGTCGATTTCCGCGAACTGGTCAAAGACCTGGCAGGTGTCTTCCGCACCCGCATTGAGCTCCGCCAGGTCGGCGTCCGCGACGAGACCAAGATCCTCGGCGGATACGGAAGCTGCGGCCGTCCCCTGTGCTGCCACACCTGGCTCTCGGATTTCGTCCCCGTCTCCATCAAAATGGCAAAGGAACAGAACCTGTCACTCAACCCCGGCAAGATCTCCGGTGTCTGCGGCAGACTGATGTGCTGTCTCAAAAATGAGGCGGAAACCTATGAAGAACTCAATAAATCGCTTCCTCATCCCGGCGACGAAGTGGAATCTGCCGATGGATTGAACGGTCTTGTCGAGAGCGTCAATATCCTGCGCCAGACAGCCCGCATCATTGTCGAAGTAGACGATGAGAAAGAACTGCATGAGTACAATGTCAGCGACCTGACCATTCTGCGCCGCCGCAAGAGAGGCACCAGCAGACCTTCAATGCAGAAGAACACGCAGCCCCAGAAGACTGCCAAAGACAATAAGGAAGGCAAAGAAGGCAGAGAAGGCCGCGAGAAAAAAGAAGGCCGCGAAGGAAAGGGAAACCGCGAGAACAGAGGCGGACGCGACAATAACAAAAACCGCGACAGCCGGGAACAGCGAGAATCTGCCGACGGCCGCAATGCCGGAGAAGCCCGTGAAGGAAAGGGAAGCAGCGAAAACAGCGGCAAAGAACGTGCCAGGAAAGAAAACAGCAGAAACCGCCGGGAACGCCGCTCCGACCGCCGTCAGGACCGCCGCCAGAACAGAGATGAGCAGCAGACGGTAACCGCCGCAGAGACAGGCCAGGCCCCGCAGACAGGCAGGACACAGCATGAGCATGCAGAACAGGCAGCTCAGGCAGTAAAGCCTGATTCTGTACGGAAAGAGACTTCCCACGAATAAACTATGGATATGACGGTAAATCAATTACTCCGCCCGGGAGAGCGGATCGATGATCTCCAGCGGGAAAACCGGAGCAGCTTGCAGCAGTGCGGGCTGCGGATCATCCAGGATCCCTCCCGATTCTGCTTTGGAATGGACGCCGTTCTGCTTGCTGCCTATGTGCAGATGAAAAAGGCCCGGAGAGGTCTTGACCTGGGCACAGGAAACGGTATTATTCCCATTCTTTTGTCCGACAGGACGGACTGCGCGCACCTGACCGGACTGGAGATCCAGCCCGCAAGCGCAGACCTTGCAAAAAGGAGCGTTGCTCTCAACGGACTTCAGGACCGGATATCCATTGTACAGGGAGATATCAGAGAAGCAGACCGCATTTTCGCAGCTGCTTCTTTTGATTTCATCACCTGTAATCCTCCCTACCGCACCATCGGCAGCGGCAGGGTCAGCGGCAAGGCAGATCAGGACAAAAAATCTGCTACCGATACCGCAGGCGCACAACATGGCGGCTGCGGCGAAGATACTGACGGGGATCCTGCTTCCATAACTGCAGGTCCTGACCGGGACAGCTGCGGCGAAGATCCCACCAGGGGACTCGATCCGCGTGCCATCGCCCGTCATGAACTGCTCTGCACTTTTGAGGATGTTGCCGGTGCCGCCGCAAAGCTTCTGCGTCCGGGAGGGCATTTTTATCTGGTTCACCGGCCGCTTCGACTGCCGGAGCTGATCACGACCCTCTGCGGCAGAGGACTTGAACCAAAACGCATGCGCCTTGTCTATCCGCATGCTGACCAGGCCCCCAACATGGTCCTCCTTGACTGTGTCAGGGGAGGCGCCCCCGAACTCCGCGTAGAACCGCCTTTGATCGTATACGAAAAGGACGGTACATATACCCCGGAACTGCTGCAGATCTACTATAGTTGAAATCTGGAGAAAACGGACTATGCCCGGAACTTTATATCTGTGTGCCACCCCTATCGGGAATCTCGGCGATATCACACAGCGCGTCCTCGACACCCTGCGCGAGGTCGACCTCATAGCGGCGGAGGATACCCGGAATACCCTCCGGCTGCTCAACCATTTTGAGATCAAAAAGCCCATGACCAGCTATCATGAGCACAACAAATTCGAAAAGGCAAGGGAACTGCTGGCCCGTCTGCACCGCGGTGAAAATATCGCTGTCGTCACGGATGCAGGGACGCCTGCGATCTCTGATCCCGGAGAAGTACTGGCCGCCCTCTGTATCGAGGAAGGGATCCGCGTCACATCACTTCCCGGCGCCTGCGCCCTGATCACGGCTCTCACCATGTCCGGCATGCCTGCCAGACGATTCTGTTTTGAGGGATTTCTGCCCCCCGAGAAGACTGACAAAAAAGAGCGCCGCAGGATCCTGCAGCAGCTGCAGACCGAGGAACGGACCATCATCCTCTATGAAGCGCCGCATCACCTGCGGGGAACTCTGGCAGAGCTTGCCGAAAACCTGGGCGGAAGCCGCAGGATCACTCTCTGCCGCGAACTGACCAAACGGTTTGAAGAGGCGATTCCCATGACTTTGGAATCCGCGGTCCGCTATTATGAGGAAAACGAACCCCGCGGTGAATATGTTCTGGTCCTTGCGGGCGCTGATCCCGGGGAACTGGAGACACAGGCACGTGCCGCCTATGATGCCCTTCCCCTGGAAGAACACATGCAGCGCTACCTCGACCAGGGACTCACGCAAAAGGAGGCCATGCGCCGTGTCGCCGCCGACCGCGGTCTGTCCAGACGCGATATCTATCAGCAGCTCAAGGTCAAATAAAAACGTCAAATAAACAGTAATTACTGACACACTGCTGCCGTCCCTGCGGGCGGCATATTGGGAAAAAGGAAATAAGCAGTGTGTTGCCGTCCCTGCGGGTGGCATATTGGGAAAAAGGAAATAAGCAGTGTGTTGCCGTCCCTGCGGGCGGCATATGGGAAAAAGGAAATAAGCAGTGTGTTGCCGTCCCTGCGGGCGGCATATCCGGAAAGAGAAAATAAGCAAAAACAAAGGAGAAAAAAACATGAAACCTCAACTGATTCTCGCACCCTCTATGCTCTCCGCGGACTTCAGGAATCTCGGAGAAGAGATCAAGGCTGTCGAAAAAGGCGGCGCGCCTTATCTTCACATTGACGTCATGGACGGCATCTTTGTCCCCTCCATTTCCTTTGGCATGCCTGTCATCAAATCGATCCGCAGTGCTACGAAGATGGTTTTCGATGTTCATCTGATGATCGTTGATCCCATCCGCTATATCAGTGAATTTGCTGCCTCCGGCGCCGACCTCATTACATTCCACCTTGAGGCGGCCGAAGATCCCGGCGCTGTGATCGACGAGATCCGCAAGTGCGGATGCAAGGTGGGAATCTCCATTAAGCCCAAGACTCCTTTTGAAGATGTTATCCCCTACATGGACAAGGTTGACATGCTTCTCATCATGACGGTCGAGCCCGGTTTCGGCGGCCAGAAAATGATTCCCGAGACCCTTGAAAAAGTCCGCGCCGCACGCCAATATATCACAGAAAAGGGTCTGCAGACTGACCTTCAGGTGGACGGCGGCGTCAAATATGACAACATCCACCTTCCCCTCGAAGCAGGCGCCAACATTTTCGTTGCCGGCTCCGCAGTTTTCGGCCCCGACACCCTGGGCGAGACAAAGCGCTTTAACGAATATCTTGCTTCAAAACAGAATGCTTAAGCATAAAATGAGATGCTTAAGCATAAAATGAGCCGCTTTTTGGCGAATTCTTAAACCGGACAGATTTGACTTAAACCAAACCAAATAAGGGACAATAAAAAACTACGCATTGCCTGGCGCTCCGGCGCTCTTGCAGTGCGTAGTTTTTCGTTATGCATTCTTTTCATGCCTTTTTTGTTCTCGTTTTTCGCAGGCTGCTGCCGGCCTCTTACATATCCCCGGCAATATCCCCGGCAGAAGCTGTGCTGCTCTTTTCAGGTTCCCCTGTCGGTTCGCCTTCTGTAATCCTGACATTG
>OCTW011574533.1_pt1 | contig 11128 bp, 7 predicted proteins | sample 1539671 | NCBI WGS metagenome assembly OCTW01 (sample SAMN02144230, study PRJEB22623) | gut metagenome | biome: sheep rumen | host: Ovis aries | place: New Zealand | reverse complement strand
AAAGTCAGTTTTCTCCCGCGCATGCACGAACAGCATACATATCTCTGTTATGCCGCGCCGTCACAGATACAGACCCCTCTTATCTCTTTATTCGGGTCTTATACACGTAATTGCTGATATATGTGCCGTCAGTCGCCCACTTTGACCTCAACTATCTGTATGCCCGCATCGTCCATAGCCGAACCGTTCGAGCAAAACACTATGTTGCCGTGTTCATCACTGTTGGTGATACTGCGAAGTTCCTTGTAGTTGGCGTGATGTGCCGCCAGTTCGTCTGAAAGCCCCTTTGCATCATCGGGTGAGTCGAGCCAATAAAACTCTATGAACGTGTCACCCTTGCCGCCCATGAGGTGTTCACCGCTGTCAGTGTCCTCAATGCTGACATTGTAGCCCTTATCTGTGAGATTTTTCTGCATCTCACCGCTGTCAGGGAAATATGTGCCCCTGCCGTCAGCGTAACATGCTGTCATAAGTGCCGCCAATACCGTCACCATCACAAGCGCGAACAGCTTTTTCATATATCATGCACTCCTTTTTCTGCTGTATTCTTTCTCCTGTTCTACTTTACGACTGTGTCTGTCTCTCCGCTGTAAGCTGTTTCCCATTCGCCGTCATCTGTTTTACCGAACCGGAACCACACTATCTTTTTTTTCTCCGCACGACTGTCCTGCACCGCTTCACTCAACTGCCGCTTTTCCCGAGATTTCCACCATCGGTGCGTACCCTGAAAATTCGTCAGTCATCAGCCGCCCCATCTGCGGCAGGGAACAGCTGACCGCCCCCCATGCAAAGCAGTGTGCCAAAGGATAACCACACTATCTTTTTTCTCTCCGCACGACTGTCCTGCACCGTTTCACTCAACTGCCGCTTTTCCCGAGATTTCCATCATCGGTGCGTACCCTGAAAATTCATCAGTCATCACCCGACCCATCTGCGGCAGGGAACAGCTGACCGCCCACATGCAAAGCAGTGTGTCAAAGGATAACCACACAATCTTTCTCTCTCCGCGTCACTGTCCCACACCGCTTTTTCTCCGCGCTGTGCAGATGCCGCTTTTCTCCGTATCTTCTGTCGTCAGCCAGATAATTTTATAGCCGACCTCCTTTCTTTTAGCTGACATTATGCGGTCATTCGACTATCGACTGCTGTGATACACCGTCTTTTTTTCTGTTTCTTTCAGTGTCCTGACGACCTTCTTTGCCTGCCAGATAAACACATACGCCCAGCGCACCTATCGCCAGCGATAATAGACCGCTCATGTTGACCTGCCTTTCTTTCCGCTCTTTGCGGAATGTTTTGTTGTTTCTTTTCATCTGTCCTATGTGTACCAACTGTATTATCTGTCGTAGTACACCTATAGCATAACACCAAGCACCCGATTTGTCAATAGTTCTCTGCTTGATTTGTAGAATATCATAATAAATCATCATTTTTGCATGAAATGCTTGTTGATATCTGCTAAAATAAACCCCGCGTGCTCCCCAAAAAATGTACTACACACCACCATGAACTGTACTACGCACCTCTTAACTGTACTACGCCCCCCACGAAACACACCCATACATAAAATATGCCCCAAAGTGCCGCAAAGCACTCAGGGGCATAGTATTTATCCGTTCTATGCAGACAGAACTGTATCTACAATAATTTATCTATGTGGTTATCCCGCTTACACACCACAAAAACAGTGGCTATATAGGACTTAATGCGCTTGGCGTATATCTTCCCCCCGCCGTAGGCGGGGGAAAGATATACAACGCTCAATAATCATTTTGTTTACCGCATTTTCAGCTGGTGTGCTAAAGTGATAGTCATATTTATCTATAGCGATCCAACTTTTTAAATTCACAAGATCCGGTCGCAAAAGCTGGGATTTATGGGTTTTGTGACCGGATCTTGTCTGAATTTTAAGGCTGATCGCTATAATTCATCAAGCAGTCTTTGTTTCATATCCTCAAGTTCTTCGCGGTCGGGTCTGTTGTCATCTGAGTACATCTTTTCCATCGGATACCACCAGACAGGACCTCTGCCGTTGTTTCCGTAGTTTTCGATATCTCGGTCGGTTCTCGGAAACAGATGCCAATGAAGATGGGCATCGCCCATGCCGAGCAGTTCATAGTTTATTTTATCTGCACCGAACGCCTTTGAAACAGCTTCGGCAACTGTCGTCATTTCTTCAAGGAACTTTGCCCTCTCCGCAGGTTCAAGATGAAACAGTTCTGTCTTATCATCATGATGCTTGTAAAGAAACAGCGTATATCCGTAGAAATGCTGATTATCACCTATCACCACATATCCTGTTTCAAGTTCTTTTACAAAATAAGGGTTCACGCCCTTTTTTATCATCTCTATCCGTTCACATATCAGGCACATATTTTCCCTCCTTATCCCAAAACTCTGTGCTGTAAACAGAAAAGCCATAGTACTTGACTGCACATCAGAGATACTATGGCTTTAAATTTCTGTATCAGCGCTCTCGTAACGAACTGTCCGCTGTGCGGTTACTCGTATATCTCACTTCTCAGAAGCGCCCTGCAAGCGTCAATGTCAACATCAAGGGTTGACTGGTCACCATGCCAGCCGTAGCTGTACGCACCCTCAGCAGGAATTCTGAGCGACTTCACCTCATAGTTCAGCGAGAATATAGCCTTGTACGCTGTCGTCATCATTTTAGCCCTGCTCATGTTGGTAGATAGCTTTGACAGTGATGTTTTGGCGAATTTGTTCATCACCAGCGGGTTCGAGCCTTTTACCTTGTCGATGATCTTGCCGATGACCTCACGCTGGCGTTCGGTGCGCTGAAAGTCGGCGTTGCCCACATACCTCAGCCTTGCATAAGCCAACGCCTGATTGCCGTTGAGGTTCAGCTTGCCGCCGTGTGTCAGCAGGTCGGTCCCGCTTGCCTGACCGAGATACTTGTTCTGCTCACGCTGAGGGTCTTCCATTCCTTCCGCTTCCTCATCGGTGACTTCTACCTCTATGCCGCCGATGGAGTCCACTATGTCGATGAACGCGAAGAAATCCACATAAACATAGTCGTCTACCGCTATGTCAAAGTTGTACTGTATAGTGTCCATCAGCAGTTCCGCACCGCCGTAAACGTAGGCTGAATTCAGCTTGTCCCATACATCGACCTTCTCACCGTTGTTGTCGTTCCCGACTATCTCAACATACATGTCGCGCATGAAAGAAGTCATGGTGACTGTCTTTTTGGAACTGTTCACCGATAACAGTATCATCGAGTCGGTACGCCCGAATTCTTCGGGTGAACGTGTATCAGAGCCTATCAGCAGTATGTTGGTCACATCGGCTGACTTCATCGAAGCGCCCGTGACCGCCCTCTCTCCTCTGCCGCGCTGGTTCACAAGACAAACGTAGTAGTATAGCAGGCAGTTCAGTGCTAAAAACATCACCAGCACCAGAATGACAACTGTGCTGAAAAAACGCTGTATCGGGTGTCTTTTTGCCCGCGTATGTTCGTCATGATGGCTGCCGAATTGCAGCTGTTCGCGCTCGTATTGCTTTTTTGGCGGTCTGTTCCTGCTTGAAGAACGCTTTTGGTTCTTCTGCGGACGCGGGGGCGGTTCCGTGTTTTGCCTTGCGGGTCGCTGAGGTGCGGGTCTGTAAGGCTGCTGACCTCTGTCCGACTGCTGTTCTCTGCGCCGAGCGCCCTGTTCACGGTAAGACTGTCTGCTCCTGCCCGATGTTTCGCCCTGTTCACGGTAAGGCTGTCTGCCCCTGCCCGATGTTTCGCCCTGTTCACGGTAAGACTGTCTGCCCCTGCCCGATGTTTCACCCTGTTCACGGTAAGGCTGTCTGCCCCTGCCCGATGTTTCGCCCTGTTCACGGTAAGGCTGCTGAGGTCTTCCATAGACCGCACCACCATTCGGCTGACCATAGTTTCGCGGATGTGGGTACTGCTGCTGAGTCTGCTGTTCGTACCCCGCAAAGGCATCGTCTATACTGCCGGGGTCAAGCCCGATATCATCATCTGTGTCGCCCGCCAGCTGTGTGAACTGTTCAAGCTGCTGCTGATATTGCAGTTCATACGGGTCAAGAGGGCGACCTCCGTTGTTTTTGCTGTTCATTCTATCTTTCCTTTCGGTATCATCTTTTCGCAAGTATAAACATTATATAGTAAAACTCTGCCTTTGTCAAACATTTGCCGACTTATTTCACCTTGCTTTCACCATATTTTTAGCTTTTGATAATAGATTAAACTGCAAAACAGTCGGCTGTGAATGTTCATCAAAGTCAACCTGTACAAATTTGGCGGATAAAATTCGTTAAATTTTATAGCCTAAAAGAAGTCAGCGGCGGTTGACATCGGCGGAAAAATGTATTATAATATCATGGTAAACTTTATTAAGTAAAAGCATAAAAGCGTTAAAACGTTAATGCTAAAAATTGACAAGGAAGTGTATGTGATGAGTGATATGATCGTCAGATGGATCATACTGGGTGTATACCTGTTCATTATGATAGGTATAGGCGTGTACTACCGCAAAAAGACGGCAAATGTGGCTGATTTCGTGCTGGGCGGCAGAGGTCTTGGACCCTGGTTCACGGCATTCGCCTACGGCACATCTTATTTTTCGGCAGTTATCTTCGTGGGATATGCAGGCAAATTCGGCTGGGCTTACGGTGTGGCTTCAACATGGGTCGGCATCGGCAACGCGCTGATAGGTTCGCTGCTGGCTTGGCTTGTGCTGGGCAAGCGCACCCGCGCAATGTCTAAATTCCTAGATGCCAAAACGATGCCCGAATTTTTTGAGCACCGCTATAATTCCAAAACGTTGAAGACAGTTTCGGCGCTGATAATCTTCATTTTCCTGATACCCTACACCGCATCGGTGTACAACGGTCTTTCAAGACTGTTCGAGAAGAGTTTCCACATAGAGTATGAATGGTGCATAATCGCAATGGCAGTGTTCACCGCGATATATGTCATCATGGGCGGATACAAGGCAACTGCGCTCAACGATTTCATACAGGGCATAATCATGTTGATAGGCATAGCCGCCGTTGTTGTGGCAGTGCTGAACGTTCATGGCGGTCTTTCAGGCTCGCTGAAAGCTATGGGCGCTATACCCGATGCCAACGGCAATACAGAGGTCTATAACTCGCTGTTCGGACCCGACCCCATAAACCTTGTGGGCGTTGTTATACTGACTTCGCTGGGTACATGGGGACTGCCCCAGATGGTGCAGAAGTTCTACGCTATCAAGGACGACAAGGCTGTTGTGACAGGCACAGTCGTTTCCACCGTGTTCGCGATAGTTGTCGCTGGCGGCTGTTATTTTCTCGGCGGCTTCGGCAGACTGTTCATGGAGAACGTTGACGGCGCACCAAAGGAAGGCTTTGATGCTATCGTCCCCTCGATGATGGACAGCCTTTCCAGCGGACTTTTCGCGCTTATAATCGTGCTGGTGCTGTCAGCTTCGATGTCCACTCTGTCCTCGCTGGTGCTTACTTCCAGCTCGACCCTGACCATCGACCTGATAAAGCCCCTTATGAAAGGCAAGATGGACGAGAAGAAGGAAGTCAGCATAATGCGTGCATTCATCGCTGTTTTCCTGCTTATCTCGGTCGCTATCGCCATCTACTCACTGCGCGGCGCAAAGCAGGACGCTATGGTCATCTCCAGCCTGATGGGTATCAGCTGGGGCGCACTGGCAGGCGCATTCCTCGCACCTTTCATGTACGGTCTGTTCTGGAAGGGCGTTACTAAGGCGGCTGTTATGGCAAGTTTCATCTGCGGCGTTGGCATAACTGTCATACACATGCTGATATACACCTTCGGCATGATACCCGATGCGCCTAAGACGCTGGGCGGTCTGGCACTGGCTTCACCCGTAAACGCAGGTGCATTCGCGATGCTGTTCGGTCTTATAGTCGTACCCGTTGTCAGCCTTGTGACAAAGCAGAGCGAAGAGGACGCAAAGGTGACAGAAAAGGCATTTGAGTGTTATAAATAAAATATCCTATAGCAATCCAACTATTTAAATTTTAAGGCGGATTGCTATGAAGCCCGTGAGCACGCTCTCGGGCTTTTCGCTGTAATATAAAGGAGAAGTACATATGAAAAATGGCAAGCGTGTTATCTGGTTCAACCACTGGTTCAGTCAGGCGTATAATTTTATAGAGATGCTCAGGCGCGATGCGCGCAACTATATCATCGCCAGCGCAAAGGTGGAAGATTTTGTCTTTGGTGCATCGGCAGATGAGCGTTATACCGAGCCGCGCGGCGTTGACGGCGTGCAGTATACCGCGTGGGCGCTGGATTTCTGCAAGGCACACGAGGTAGATGTGTTCTTCCCTAAACGCTGGCGTGCCGAGATAATGAAACACCTCGATGAGTTCGCCGCGATAGGCACAAAAGTCACCGCAGACGGCAATTTTGAGCAGAACGACATGCTCGACAGCAAGTTCAGGTCATGCAATTTCATGCGCGAGAATGATTTGTGTGCCACCCCGCTGATGGAGAGGATAACCACAGTAGAGGGCTTTGAGAGCGCTTATGCCGCCATCAAGAAAAAATACGGCAGACAGCACAAGGTATGCGTAAAGGCTGACCGTGACGAGGGCGGCATCACCTACAGGCGGCTCTATGACGAGGACGCACCGAAAACTCTGCCCGAAGATATCAGCGTCAGCGCCTATATCGCAGACCTTAAAAGCCGTTCGCGCATATACCCCACAGTGGTCATGCCCTACCTCAGCGAACCTGAGATAAGCATCGACTGCATGCGTACATCGGGCGGGCTGATAGCTGTCCCGCGCTGTAAGGTAGACCGCCACATCACTGCGCTGAGGTTTGATGAGGAGTTTATCCGCATCGCAGAGAAAATATCCGAAAAAGTTGTCATCGAGTACCCCTATAACATACAGCTTCGCCCGCTTGAAGGTGAGTATGTGTTCATGGAGATAAACACCCGCATGGCAGGCGGCTGTTATAAGGCTGATGCTGTCGGCGTGAATTTCCCTCAGCTTGCAGTCAGCCATGCTTTCGGTGATGAAGTCGATGTGCAGGCGATAAAGCGCGGTTTCCGCGATGTGCGCGTCGGTGACACCGCAGGCTACATAATAATGCCCGACTAAAAAGACAGCCCCTCTCGCAGTCAGAGGGGACTGTAATCATACTGATATGAAAACAGCCCCGCGCAGAGCAGGGCTGTTTTTTTATCGTTATTTTTCTGCAAGCGATGGGTCTTTTGCGGCGAGAAGTCCGTAGAATGACGGCTTTGCCTTGAAACTCAGCGAGAAGAACAGCGGCATCTCATTCTGTTTCCAGCTGACCGCATCGGTCAGTCCCCATACAGTGAAACTGCCAATGGGTATCCCCTCGTCTTTAAGTGCGATTATCTGCTCCATAAAACGGCGGGAGTATTCGCCCTGTTTCTCTTCCCAGTCATCTGTCGCGTCCTTGCTTATGTCAAGTTCGGTTATGGATATCTCCACACCCAGTTCCTTATTGTAGCGGCGGACTGCTTCTGCGTATGTCATGGGGTCGCACCATGTACCGATGTGTGACTGCATCCCCACACCGTCGATGTTGCCTGCCTCAGCCACAGGTTTCAGAAAGTCGATTATGACCATCTGCTTTGTGAAGTTGAATGCGTTGTAGTCGTTGTAGTACAGCTTCACACCCTCAGGCTGATATTTGCGCGCAAACTCGAATGCCTTTTCGATGTAGTCATCACCGATGGTCTGTAGCCACAGACAGTCGCGCTTCTCGCTCTTACCGTCAGCGGCGGCTTCATTCACCACGTCCCATGCGTAGAAAAGTCCGGGATACTCGGTGTCAGCCCACTCAAATACCGCCTTGATATAGTTCTCCATGCGTTTTAGCATAAGTTCGCGGTCGGCAAGTTCACCGTTTACATCGTAATCCTTGTAGAACAGCCATTCAGGTGTCTGCGAATACCATACCAGCGTATGACCGCGCATCTTGATGTCATGTGCTTTGGCAAATTCCAGCTGGTCGATGCACTTGTCGAATTTGACAGCAGGTGCTTCGCGGTACTTTTCAATATCCGACAGCGTGGTGTCCTTGTCCAGCAAAGCATCGGGCTTCATCTCGTTCTCACAGGTCATGCTGTTGAATTGTTCGGTGATGAGATTTATGTAGTCGGGGTCAGATATCTGGTAAGCCGCCACAGCCGAGCCGATGGGGAAATCATCGGCATATACATCTTTCAGACGCGGCAGATCAGCGGTCTTTGACGGGAAAACAAATTCCTCTTTTGAAGCCGTTTCAGCTTTGCTTGCGGTCTTATCATCGGTCTTTGAAGAGCCGCAGCCTGTCAGCAAAAGCGCGGCACTGAGTATAAAAGCGAGTGTTTTTTTCATACTGTCACCTCACGTAAAGTTCGTCATATGGGGCATGTCCCCTTGCATATATAGTATATCACAGAACCCTTTTCATTGCAACAGATATTCGTCAGTTCGCAATAAACGGTCTTTTGAAAGAATAAATTGTACTGCTCGCGAAATATTGTAATGACAAATATTTATCCGGTAAATCGCGGAATTTCCGCATATATGACCTTTTCTTGTGATGCAGGGGGATATATCTTAAGTACGGACAGCTGTGCTGAAAATAAGAGTATAATTTATAAAATATGGTTATTTGTTTATACAATAAAAAAGTTGTCTGCTGATTATTGCGAATTAAAAATGCGAATATCCTGATATTGCATGTGTAGCCATCGGTCGATAATTGCGGCAATTTTCCAAATATTGCGCTTTTATATACGAGTTTGCCCGATTTTTGCGGATGACTGCTCGTTTATTGCTGATGTTCAAATCATCGCAATTATTATTTATAGTTAAGCAAAAAATGAATAGAAAAATTAAGTTTGCGGTTGTATAATAATATCAGAAAATACAACACGGATATGTAAAGCATGCAGGCTGACCACAATATGTTCGTACTGCTTTATGAACAGGTATGTACACTTAGCCTTGTGCTTGAAAGGACGGGTAAATTATGAAGCTGTTTGTTGATACCGCGAATGTCGATGACATCAGAGAAGCAGAATCGCTGGGCGTTATATGCGGCGTTACCACCAACCCCTCGCTGATCGCCAAAGAAGGCAGAGTATTCGAGGAGGTAGTAAAGGAGATAACCGAGATCGTTGACGGTCCTATCTCTGCTGAGGTCATCTCACTGGAAGCTGACAAGATGGTCGAAGAGGCTATCCCGCTTTCAAAGATACACAAGAATATAGTTATCAAGCTGCCGATGTGCGCTGAGGGTCTTAAAGCCTGCAAGAGGCTGACCGAAATGGGCATCAAGACCAATGTTACACTGATATTCTCAGCTGCACAGGCTATACTGGCTGCCAACGCAGGCGCGACTTATGTTTCGCCTTTCCTGGGCAGACTGGACGATATAGGCATGACAGGCATGGATCTGATCGAGGAGATCGCAGATATCTTCTCTGTTCAGGGCATCAAGACCCAGATCATCGCCGCATCTATCAGAAATCCGATACACGTTGTTGACGCTGCAAGGGCAGGCTGCGATATCGCAACTGTTCCGATGGGCGTTATCAGACAGATGATAAAGCACCCGCTGACCGACAACGGCATCGAGCGCTTCCTGAAAGACTGGGAGAGCGTACCTAACAAGTAAGATCTCAGAGAGTATCAAATACTCCGAATTTCCACCTTATTTTCCAATCGGGATCTCCGAAACACCCTGACAAGACGGCGGTATACCCCTCTGCTGTCTTGTCTGCGGGACCCCATCGGAAATCGCGGGGCAGTCCCTGAAATGCCCCGTTTTAGAATGCTATCCATTCTCCTTTTATTTCATATTATATATTCCTTCTGACAGACAGCTGAGAGTTATTTCAGCTGTTTGTTTCTTTATACGGACTTTTTTGGATCTTTGGTACAATAAAAGGGACTGCATTGAAATAATATCAAAATCGCTATTGTAATTCGTACATATTTATGTTATAATCAAGACATAGTTGAACAGGGCTTCACGAATAGGTCGAGCGTTCGGTATTTTATTCAGGAGGAAGGACAAATGGAACAAAATTACATAAAACCACCCGTTGAGGTCAGGTATGCAGACCAGCTTGCAGCGCTGGAAGCATCTGACACAGGCAAAAAGCCCGAAAACTGGCGGCTGTCACCGAAAGCAGTGCGTACTTTCATACTGGGCGGTGAAGCGGGCGGCGTTAAGATACCCCGCAAATTCTACGGCAACGATGCACTGGTCGAGCGCTGCATAATCACGCTGGCAGGCAGCAGAGGTCTTATGCTGGTGGGCGAACCGGGTACTGCCAAGACCATGCTTTCGGAACTTCTCAGTGCGGCGTGCTGCGGTGTCAGCACAAATACCGTACAGGGTACTGCCGGCACCACCGAAGATATGATAAAGTACAGCTGGAACTACGCGCTGCTGCTGTCAAAAGGTCCATGCAGAGAAGCGCTGGTGCCGTCACCTCTGCTGGTCGGCATGGAAAAAGGCATCTTTGCCAGATTTGAAGAGATAACCCGTACTCCCGCCGAGATACAGGACAGCCTTATCTCGGTCATGAGTGACCAGATACTCAATATCCCCGAACTGGGAGATGAGGGTCTGGTGCTGGCAAAGCCGGGCTTCAATATAATCGGTACTGCCAACACCCGCGACAAGGGCGTAAATGAGATGTCGGGCGCACTGAAAAGGCGTTTCAACTTTGAAACTGTCATGCCTATTGCAGATGTCCGCCTTGAAAAGGAAATAATAATCCGCGAAGCTGAGGATATGGCTAAGGCGGGGCACATCGACTGCCCCATAGATACCGATGTGGCAGAACTGCTGGCAGTCACCTACCATGAACTGCGTGAGGGAAGGACTGCTGAGGGCACTGTGGTCGAAAAACCTGCCGCTGTAATGAGTACTGCTGAAGCTGTTTCGGTCTATTACCAGACCATCAGCCACAGCTGGTATTTCGGTGACGGCAAGACTGATATGGGTCTGCTGACCGAAAATCTGCTGGGTACGGTCTGCAAGGAGAACAAGGACGATCTCGAAAAGCTGAAAGCCTATTTCAGGACAGCTGTTACAGCAAAAGCTAAAAAGGTTGGTGGCGCATGGAAGGCATATTCGGAAACGGCAGGCTTG
>OCTW011549288.1_pt1 | contig 11128 bp, 7 predicted proteins | sample 1539671 | NCBI WGS metagenome assembly OCTW01 (sample SAMN02144230, study PRJEB22623) | gut metagenome | biome: sheep rumen | host: Ovis aries | place: New Zealand | reverse complement strand
CCCATCTCGCGACATACAGCTATTGCAGCCATAGAATTATAGATATTGTGTTCCCCGGTTACCCCAAGTTCTACCCTTGCTACCTCTTCCCCCCTGTAAAACAGTGTATAGGTCGGATGAGCAAGTTTATCATAGCTTATAAAATTGGCTGTATAATCTGAATTCTTATCATGTCCGTAAGTAATGCACTTACACTTTAAGTTAGATGTAAAGTAATCACAGTGTTTAATATCAGAGTTTATAACCAAAAGTCCATTCTCCGGCAATTTCTCCGTAAAAAGCTTAAAACTGTGACGTATGTCGTCAATATCCTTAAAGAAATCAAGATGATCAGCCTCAACATTAAGTATTACTTCTATAGTCGGAAAGAATGACAGGAACGAATTGGTATATTCACAAGCCTCAACTACAAATGTATCCTGTCCTCCTACACGGATATTTCCACCTATATCCTTGAGCATACCGCCTACAGAAACCGTTGGATCAGCATGTGCCTCCAGTAATATCTCAGTAATCATAGATGTGGTTGTTGTCTTTCCGTGTGTTCCGGATACATTGATAGCCTGCTTATAATTACGCATAATCTCACCCAGGAGCTGCGCTCTCGTAAGCATAGGCAGACCTGCTTCCTGAGCAGCTGCAAACTCCGGATTGTCCGGATGAATAGCTGCTGTATATACAACTACATCTATATCCTTTGTTATATTTTCTGCCTTCTGCGGATAGTTTATGACTGCTCCCTCACTAACAAGTTTTTTTGTCAGTTCAGTTTCCCGGCTGTCTGAACCAGAGATAGTAAAATGTCTTGAAAGTAAAATCTCGGCAAGACCACTCATAGAGATGCCGCCGATTCCTATAAAATGAACATGTACAGGTTTGTCAAATTTTATCTGATACATCATATACCTTCTTATTTCTTTTAACGTTTTTATGACCATGAAATTATATCATCGAGGTAACCTTTACGCAAGAGAACCGGATCTGTCTGTATCTGCTGATGTTATCTCTTCAACTAAATCCATATGATCACTGCAGTATTTCTCATAGAGCTCATCTACCGCATCTCTGAATCTCTGCTTTTCATCATCAGAGAGTACAATCTCCTCGGTTCCTTCCTTAAGGCACTGGCTTCTGGACATATCTTCCTTTTTTTTCCAAAGATCTCTTTCATACTTTCCGGCCTTTATCGCGCACTCCCGTATGATATTCTGATCTGTATCGTTAAGTTTACCCCATGAGACATCACTCATGATCATAAGCTCCGGAACCCTCATATGTCCATCCAGACAGTAGTAGCCTGCGTACTCATTATGCCCCATGGCCCTATACGAAGACCAGTTGTTCTCAGCTCCATCCACTGCATGGGTCTGAAGAGCCTCAGCAACATTTTCATATATTATAGGAACCGGCTCCGCTCCAAGTGCCCTCACCATATCTTCTGCCAGCTCCGACTGCTGCACTCTTATCTTGAGACCGCTGATATCTTCAAGACATGTTACCGGCTTATCTATCGTGTAGAAGTTTCTTACTCCGGCATCAAACCAGGCAAGTGCCCGTATCCCTGATTCCTGAAAAGACTCTTTGATCTCATCACCTATCTCTCCGTCAAGAACATTCCACATATGATCAGCACTTTTATAGAGATAAGGCATCTGCAAAACAACCGACTCCTCACTGTAATCAGACAGACTGGATAATGCCACTCTCGCAAAATCAATGCCCCCAAAGCAAAGCTGTTCTATGGATGACTTCTCATCTCCAAGCTCTGAATTGGCATAAACCCTTATCTCTATACGTCCGTCCGTTTCTTCATTGACAAGTTTAGCAAAATATCTTGCCGCCTGAGTTGTCGGATAATCACTGGTCTGATTTTCCGCGTAGGTAAATACATATTCCGGAACTTTGTCTGATTTCTTTGAAACATTGATTCCCTTGGACACAACTGCATTCACAGCTTCACAGGCTGTAAGATATAAAGTACCTGCGACTGCAACGCTCAAAAAAGCAAGACTTCTTTTTTTTATTTTATTTCTGTTATTACGAAGTTCCTTTTTATTCATACCATCACTTCTTCTGAAGTTTTTCTTTTACAAATGCCACAAAATCCTTTCGGCTGTTTCCCATCGATTTATCTGGTATAACAAGTCCATGTCCTCTTCCTGTATAAAGGATAAACAAACCCGGAAGTTCCTTCATTCCCGGAATATCTTTCCAGGTAAGTGTCTGATGCTCATTACCCACTTTTATAAATATCTCATTTTCAGTAAAAGACAGTTCTGTCTCATCTACGATTTTTTCAGCATTTTTCTTACTTCTAAAATATATGATAATTGGTTGAATAACAGGAAAGTACAGCATTGCTATGGCAACGCAGGCCGACAGTACTACCCAGCTGTTATTGTAGCTTGTGGCAAGCAGAACCGCCATTGACACTGTAAAAACAACATTAACAACACCAATCATAGATGTATACTGATGTATCATAGCCAGTTCCCATAGTTCTCTAACACCATTTTTAAATTTAAATTGAAATCTCATATTTTTTCTTCCTTTTACATGAATAGCCTTTATTCTATCACTAAAACCGATAAATCTGTATCCCCATAAATATAATTACAGCCCAATGATATTTCACAATTTTATAGTCATTCATACTTTCCTTTACCCAATATTCTTTACAGATAGTCGATATGGTCTCTTCGTAATTAAAAAAGGAGCAGCGGAATCACCACCACTGCTCCCTTATGAGAAGTTTTATGAAAAAAAGTATGTAAGCGATTTGTTATATAGCTTCTGCCAAAACTTATCAGGCCGTTGCAAAAATACCCATACCAGTCTGTACATATCCGAAAAGCTTTGGTACAAAGAGCGATATATCCGGAATAAATGTAATAAGAAGAAGTGCTACTATCATCATGAGATAGAACGGTAACATGGCAACTACTACCTTCTCGATAGGTCTGTGAGCTATCGCAGATCCGATAAAGAGTACAGAACCTACAGGAGGAGTAAGGAGACCGATACCACAGTTAAGCACCAGAAGTATACCATACTGTACAGGGTCAATACCTATTTCTCTGGCTATAGGAAGAAGAATAGGTGTTGATATAAGAATGATCGGAGCCATATCCATGATACATCCAAGTACAAGCAAAATGCAGTTAAGTAAAAGTGCAATTATCACAGGATTATCTGATACACCCGTTATAAGTTTTGCAGCAATCTCAGGTACATGTAATCTTGTAAGGCAATATCCGAATACTGATGAAGTTGAAATAAGGATCAACACTATTGACAATGTATCAATACAAGTATCCAGGCACTTCCATACGCCCTTCCATGTTACACCCTTATAGATGTACAGTGATACCAAAAGAGAATAGATAACAGCGATAGCAGCAGACTCAGTAGCTGTAAAGATACCTGCAACAACGCCTACTACTACGATGAGGATAGAAAGAAGCGCCCATACTGAGGTTGCAAGCTGCTGTAAGAGAACCTTCACAGAGAAAGCATCTCCCTTTGGATAATGTCTCTTCTTGGAAATGATATAAGAACCTACCATAAGTGATCCTGCAAGTACTGCTCCAGGGAGATAACCGGCAAGGAACAATGAACCAATTGAAATACCTCCTGCAGTCGTAGCATAGATAACCATGTTATGTGAAGGTGGTACCAACATTCCCTCTACAGATGAAGCAATAGTAACAGCTGTAGCAAAGTCAACGTCATATCCACGGTCAACCATCATAGGAATCTCAAGGGAACCAAGTGAAGCTGTATCTGCTGATGCAGAACCTGAAATTCCACCGAAGAAATATGATGCTACGATATTAACCATGGCAAGTCCACCGGTCATCCATCCTACAAAAGCATCTGCAAGATCAAGAAGTTTTTCAGAGATTCCTCCTGTTCCCATCAACACACCCATAGTGATAAAGAACGGTACCGCCATCAGTGAGAAAGATGAAATACCTTTAACCATCTGCTGAGCTACTGTATTAAGCGGGATGCCCTGATATGTCAGGCAGAAAATTGATGATAATGCAACTGCGTAAGCAATCGGAAATCTTAAAATTATCATTACAAAAAATGATACAAGGAGAACTGCAATTGCGGCTGTATTTGCTTCCATGATTATTTATCCTCCTTTTTATCAAGTGTGAATCCGAGATCCGGAACATAGTTTTTATCAAGTATGTGTTCTATATCCACAATAATTCTCTCAAACTCGAAGAAAATCATAGCAAGTCCGGCAAGTGGAATAGGCATATACATCCATGTCTTACTGAGCCATGGCATAGAAATATATGTGCCCTTTGCACCGATGCCTGTTGCGTAACGCCATCCTATAACCAACATTACAAGAGCAAGTATCATAACGAAGATATCTGCTACAAGATCAAGTATCTTAACCAGATTTATCGGAAGATAGCGGTCAAATGTTGTCATTCTTATGTGTGCATTTCTTCTGATAGCAAGCGCAGCAGAAAGAACTGACATATAAGCCATAAGTGTAAGTATAACTTCCTCACCCCAGTTAGGTGCAGGGAAGAACGTAAGATAACGGGCTATAACTACCCAGGTCATAATGATGATATCGGCCACAAGAAGCAGCTTGCAGATAAGCATGGTAATCTTATAAACCATATCATATACCGGCTCTGCTTTTTTCAAAAAACTAAGTATTACTGCCATATTACTCCTTTCATTTTTCTTAAAGAAAAGGTGCTCCCGACATATATACGCCTGAGAGCACCTCAACTCATGCTATAAACCTTCTAAAGTTCAAATCTTATGCAAGTGCCTTAATCTGTGCATATACATCTGCAAGATCGCCTGTAGCGTTCTCATCAGCGATAGCCTGACAAGCCTCCTGCCATGGAGCCATATCTGATATATCAATTACATTGCATCCACGAGCCTTGAGCTCTTCAAGAACCTTAGCCTCTGTATCAATAGCGATTTCGTGGCAATAATCAGAAGCAATCTTTGAAGCCTCTTCAATAACTGCTCTTTGGTTATCTGTAAGCTTGTTGTTCCATGAATCCTCAGAGATAACTACCTCGATAGCACCAAGTGTATGGCTGTCAAGTGTAAGGTTTGGAGCAACCTCATCAAATCTGTTAGAAGCATAGTTAACGATAGGCTGACCTGCACCATCAACAGTCTTTGTCTGAAGTGCTGAGTAAAGCTCTGTCATAGAAACTGATGTAGCTGTTGCACCGAGAGCCTCAACCATCTTAACCATGATAGGGTCATTTGATACGCGGATCTTCATGCCCTTAAGATCATCAACAGTTGATACAGGCTTATCTGCTACTGTAAAGAAATGTCTGAAGCCTTCCTCACCATAGAAAAGGCCCTTAACGCCGATGCCTTCCTTCTCAGACTCATCAAGGATTTCCTTACCAAGATCACTGTTTACAAACTTCCAGAAGTGCTCTCTTGACTCAAATGTGTAAGGAAGAGAAAGAAGGACTGACTTCTTTGCACCATATGATGTAAGTGCGAATGCTGAGATACGTGAAATATCAATATCTCCACCACCGCCAAGCATAGAATCAAGTACATCTGACTCTGAACCAAGAACACCTGATCCCTGAAGATCAATTGTGATTGAACCACCGGAAATAGCCTCAACAGCCTCTACAAACTTCTTATCCATCTGTCCGCAGATTGTGTCATCTACCGGGTTAACCTCTGCCATCGTAAGTACTACTGCAGGATCAGCTGCAGCTGCCTCGTTGACTGTGTACTCGCCATCTGTTGTTGCCTCAGCGGCTGCCTCTGTCTCACCTGATGCCTCAGCGGCTGTTGTCTCTGCTGCTGCTTCTGTTGCTGCTGCTTCTGTTGCTGCTGCCTCTGTTGCTGCTGCAGCTGTTGTCTCTGCAGGCTTTGATGAACCACCGCATGCTGCAAGTGATGATGCAACCATGGTTGCTGCAAGTACTGTACTTACTAATCTTTTCTTCATACTAAATTTCCTCCCATTAGTACTTTTTTATGTCTTTAAAGACATACTACTGTTCATGTCAGCTATCTTTAAATCGCCGACCAATGAACTTATCAACTGATACAAATTATATGGTAACCGTTTACATTTCTCGATGGTAAATTTTTTAGATTTGTAGAAGGATTTTAACATCTTGTCCATATTTTTTATTCACAATTAACATATTGCACAATCATACGCCTTATATATTATGCATATTGACCTGTAGTTGAGTTTTTTTCCCGGGAATCTCACGTGATATTATCCAACATGAGCAAATCCAAAAACACAATTCATTTATCACTGTATCGCTTTTCCGGCAATCAGCACATCAACACCTCCAAAACAACAAAAAAGAGACTGAATCATCAGTCTCCCAGCACCATTGATCTATATTCAGAAGGACTTTTTCCTGTAATCCTTTTAAAAACCTTGGCAAAATAGTTTGAATCCGGATATCCGACAGCCTTACCGATATCCTTTATATTTATGCTTATTATACCTAACTGTTTTTTGGCTTTTTCTATGCGATACTCAGACAGGTATGATATAAAATTTCTGCCAAAGTTCTGCTTAAACAGCTTACAGAAGTAGGCTTCACTGTAATTGAAGGCTTCAGCTATATCCTGAACCGAAATATCTTCCATATAATGCTTTTCTATATAATCAAGCATCTGTTTTTGTCCACTTGATCCACTACCGTTTTCAACACCACAAACTTCGGTTATTCCTGATGTTTTGTCTTTATCCGGCTCCGGAGCATTTGTTATAGGTAATGCTTTGGTTCTGCCGGATCTAAGTTCTTCCACATAATGAATGGCTGTATCCACAGACAAAAGTAATTCTTTCTCATCATAAGGCTTTAAGAGGTAGTCCAACGCATGAAGCGAGACAGCCTTTTGGGCATATCTAAACTCATCAAAGGCTGTAAGAAAAAGTATAACCGCATCCTTGTCCATTTTCCTTATCTCTTCAGCCGCTTCAAGTCCGTTGATACCCGGCATCTCGATATCAAGAATAAAAATGTCGACCTTCTGTTCATTTTTCAGATTCAATACCTCTCTGCCGTTTTCAGCTTCAAGTATCTCAGCCTGATCTTCGTATTTCGTTCTTAGTTTTTTTAGGAGTACTTTTCTTTCAATATTCTCATCATCTGCCACAAGTATTCTGTACATTTCACCCTCCAAGCTGTGGTATGGTAAGTATCACACTGGTTCCGTTTCCTTCCTCCGAAACTATCTCAAGATCTCCGCCACCCTGATACAAGGTTTTTATACGTCTGAATATATTCCCGAGTCCTATTCCTGTCCCGGAAGTTCTGTTCTCATCCTTGGAATTCAGTCTCTCCAGAAGTCTGTCCAGAACCTCCCTTTTTATCCCCATACCATCATCAGATATAGTTATCTCAATACTACCATCATCCTTCCTTCTGACATCCACACTTACTGTTCCTCCCTCCTCCTTTCGGGAGATTCCATGAACGATGGCATTTTCAACAAGGGGCTGCATAGTGAAAGACGGTATCTTTATATCACCTATATCCTCAGGTACATGAACCTCATACTTTACCCGGCTGCCGAATCTCATTTTCTGGAGATACATATAGTTCTCGGCAATCGTAAGTTCTGACTCTATAGGTACTATCTGTTCCTTGGTACTAAGATTATATCTAAAAAGCTGGGCCAGAGAATGTGTCATCTTAACTGTAGTCTCAGCTTCCTCAAGTTCAGCCATGGAGCCAATCATGTTGAGAGTATTGAAGAGAAAATGTGGATTGATCTGACTCTTCAAAAGTTCGAGCCTGTTCGTTTCCAGCCTTTTTTCCATGGCAATATGTTCCATCTTCTCCTGCTGCAGAAGTTCCGTCATACGATGGTTCTCCTGCATTGTATGAATATAATCAGAAGTTGCATGCTTCATACCGTTGAATATTCTGACCAGATCTCCTATTTCATCCCTGTTGTCTACCTCTATATCATCCCCACTGAAATCTGACTGACCTATACGCTTTGCTTCCTTGGACAGTTTCAAAACCGGAGTCACTATAGATTCTGACATAGTTTGGCTGACGCTGAAGACAATAAACAGCATTACAAGGATAAAATTCCCGAGAAGAAACGGAAGCAGCCTGAAAGTAGGCAGCTTCCTTGTGTAAGCATCAGATCCCGCTTCGACCGTTAACTGAAGCAGTTTTCTTGAATACTGCTCGAGATACTGTTCTCTTTTGTTATACTCATTCAGTTTCGGAAGATAACCCGTTTTATCAAGACGCGCATCAAGAATAGTGTCTCTGCACTCTTTATAACATTCATAGGCATTTAGAATATTCCAGGTACGCGCATACCTCTCCGGACCTATCAGTTCGTAATCAAAAGGAAGATTATATACACTTTTTTCCGTACGATACATTGCATCCGAAAGAGTCTGTCTGCTGGTTTCTGTCCTTTCCGAAATATAGACATGAAACGCATTGCCTTCAGATTCCATAGCATCCATGAATTCCTGACAGATTTTATTTTCATTCAGAATCTTGCCATAATCCTTAAGCGAGAACCCCATAACAAACAACGACAGGAATGACGATAAGAGAATGATGGCAACAACAATGAGTGCAAAACATCTCACCTTCCTGTCAATTGACATTTTCTGCCAGATTTTATTAAACATCATCAGTATCCTCTGGTACATCCACAGGAATCCTGAGTTTTGTACCGATATGTGTCTCCATACTGCTTTCCTGCAAATGCTCCTTCCTCACAGTATTCACGATACGGTCAACCTCTTCCTTCAAGCTGTTCGCGCTCAAAAGCACAGCTCCGGCGCCCCAGGTTATGACCTGAACCACCTTATCAGAAGTTGCGACCGTAACAGAATACTGCTTCTTAAGCTCGTGAGTTTCCTCTTCTATATATTCATCTGCCGTCATTGCCTCTCTCGTAAAGACCACATATATATTATGGTATTTCATCTGCTCTACCTGATGTCCTGCAACCCTGTAGGCATCAAATACCACAATTACTTCTTTGCCGGTATATCCGGCATAATTGGACATTACATCCTGCAGCTTACTTCTCGCTGCATCAAGATTGGTTCTGGCAAGTTCTGTGAGCTCATCCCATGCGAATATAATATTGTACCCATCCACAAGCAGATACTCTTTTTTCTTCTCCGTTGTTTTTACATTCCTGCGATTTTCAGTTTTGTTGGCTTCTTTTTCTTTTGCTCTTATGGTCCTTGCACTGGCTATATTGGCTTCCTTGGCACGATTCTTGATAGGTCCGAAGGTACGTATAAATATATCTTCCAATTCTTTGTCCGCAATATATGTTCCCCCGGCCTTATACCTATCATCATCCTTCCTGGCCGCTGCCGTTCTTTCAAGTTTTGCCACATCCGCTTCAAAGTCTCTTTTTTCTATGTTTCCATCAAGCTTTAGCGGAGACTCAACATGCATGTAGTTTTCCACCTGATCATATGGCACGATAAAGCCTGAACCATGCGCACAAAAAACAGATGAACACGGATTAATGATATCCTCATCAGGATCATATGCCTTACTTAATATCACATCTTCTGCATTATGGCACTTATCATATCCGTCAAATCTGACAAACAGATGTCCTCTTCCTTTCGTATATACCATAACGTCCTTGTGATAGTCACGCATAGCCACAACCGGTGCCGTACCTGTAATAACAGACATTTCACCCTGTATCTCCGGCGGGTCAAAATGACCGTTCATATTGGAGAGATCCGTCATGGCTCTACCCACATACTCCTGTGGGATTTCCAAAGTAAAAGCATAATAAGGTTCAAGCAATACATTCACGGCTTTTCTAAGTCCCTGTCTTACTGCTCTGTATGTAGCCTCTCTGAAATCCCCACCCTCTGTATGTTTGTTGTGGGCTCTTCCTGCCACAAGGGTAAACCGGATATCGGTTACAGGACTGCCGGTCAAAACACCTACATGTTCTCTTTCTCTCAAATGTGTAAGTACAAGTCTCTGCCAGTTGATTGCAAGAGTATCCGTAGAACAATCCGTTCTGAACTGAAGACCGGATCCACGAGGCAATGGTTCCAGAAGAAGGTGTACCTCAGCATAATGTCTCAGAGGTTCAAAATGTCCAACCCCCTCGACCTCATCAGCTATGGTTTCCATATAGAGTATTCTGCTCTCACCAAAGCTTAGTTCAATCCCCAGTCTCTCCCGGACTACTCTTTTAAGTATCTCTATCTGAACTTCGCCCATAAGATGAACATGTATCTCTTTTAAAGCCTTATCCCAGGTTATGTGAAGCTCAGGAAATTCGTCCGCAATAGTATCAAGCTTACGATATAACTCCAGAACATCAGCATCCTCAGATGTAACCTTATAATCAAGCACCGGCTTCAATGACATATCCTTGCCCTTTGGCTCACATCCAAGCGTGTCTCCTGTTTTTAATGTTGAAACACCCAGTACTGTGCATACTGTTCCGGCTTCTGCAACGTCAACATTAACATACTTGCTTCCGCTGTAGATTCTAATTTCCGATACCTTCTCTCCAGGTACTATCTCACTTCTTACCGATAGTTCTCCTCCGGTAATCTTCATATAGGTTAAACGCCTATCTGAATCATCCTTTGCAATCTTGAAAACCTTTGCTCCAAAGGATGACGGGTACATCGGAATCTCCGTAAATGTATAAATTCCATCCAGAAGTTCCTTTACACCAAAATTTTTGAGGGCCGATCCAAAAAATACCGGATACAGCTTTCTGTCCCAGATCATATTTCTGATATCCTTGGGGTCCAGTGTTTCACTGTCCAGATACTTTTCCATGATGTGTTCATCGCACATAGCGATGTTTTCTTTGAGAGCTTCAGACATGGAGTATCTTCCTGCCTCAGTGAAATCCACAGCCCCGTGTCCAAAATGCTTTTCAAGATCGGCCATGAGCTTCTCCTTGTCAGTACCCGGCTGGTCCATCTTATTTACAAAGATAAACACCGGAACACTATACCTCTTGAGAAGTCTCCACAGCGTTTCAGTATGTCCCTGAACTCCGTCCGCTCCATTCACAACAAGAATTGCATAGTCAAGGACCGAAAGTGTCTTCTCCATCTCCGCAGAAAAATCTACATGTCCCGGTG
>OCTW011389981.1_pt1 | contig 11128 bp, 8 predicted proteins | sample 1539671 | NCBI WGS metagenome assembly OCTW01 (sample SAMN02144230, study PRJEB22623) | gut metagenome | biome: sheep rumen | host: Ovis aries | place: New Zealand | reverse complement strand
AAAATTAATACTGAAAGTTTTAGGAAGGGAGTTTGAGGGAGAACCCTTTTTCAAAAGGGTTTCCCTCAATAGACACGTGTAAAAACTGCTATATGAGTATCACGGTTACAGTCTCACCCTTTTTTATTATTATGTGGAATGTGATGGTCGTTTTCAAATTGTTCGGCGAGACCGAAGCGTCTGGTCATGCGTCCCTGTATCACCCAGAACAGGATGAGGAGGATTACCACGGCTGCAACGATAAAGGGTATACAGTTCATCTTATCGATAGGAACGGCGTCCGCAGGCACTCTGACCTCATGGGGCTTATAGGTGTCTATTCTGTGCGCTCTCACCAGGAGGCGGTGAGTATTGATGCCGTAGGGAGTACAGGTCATCAGCGTGACGTTGTCCTGATCGGGAATGATATTCAGGCTGTTCAGTTCCGTCGGCAGAACTACTTCGATATTGTCAACGGAGTAGGTGTATATCTCGTCGAGGATAGTGATAGTGAATGTATCATCCTCCACCAGCTGGTCAATATCGGTGAACAGCTTTGATGATGGAAGCCCACGGTGAGCGGAAATGACGGAGTGTCTGCTTGTACCGCCGATAGGCAGGGTCGAGCCTTGCAGATGCCCCACAGCTATATTAAGCACTTCGGGGCTTGTGCCGTGGTAGATAGGCAGATAGACGTTTATCTTCGGGATGGTGATATATCCCATAATGCCCGTACCTGTTATATCGAGTACATTTTCGTAGCCGGATACGTTTGCGTAGTCCGACAGCGGCGAGGGAAGCTCAGCAAGCTTACGGTTGTACTTTTCGGCACGTTCAAAGATCTTCTGCTTTTCCTCATTTCCCAGGTCGCCGACCGCTTTGTCGTAGTTGGAAATGGCCTGCGACTGCACACGGGAATTCCACCACGTACTGAACGACGGATAGAGGATTATGCCGATGCCTATGATAAGGATACTGCCGAAGAAAAGGTAAAAAAGGATGGAGCTGCGTTTATTCATTATTACCTCCGCCCGAAGCTGACGGGATGAGCGAGAATCTGTCTATGGGCCATATAACGGCGTAGATCCTGCCTATGATATCCTCCTGAGCCACACAGCCCACAGAAGAAGAACGGCTGTCGACGGAGTATTCCCTGTTGTCTCCGACCACGAAATACTTGTTGTTCGGTACGGTGAACGGGAATTCGATATCGCATTCACCGAGGGAATGTTCTGCTATGTAGTCCTCAGCGAGCAGACGGCCGTTTACGGTTATACGTCCCTTTTCGTTTATCTCGACGATATCGCCTGAGAAAGCGATGACACGCTTCAGCAGCACTTTCTTATTATGGTAGAATGCGATGATATCGCCCTGTGAGACCTCAGAGGATTTTCCGCACAGCACCACGTCATGGCTTTTGAGCAAAGGCGACATACTTTCGCCCGAGACACGGAAAACAGGCAAAAAGAACACGGATATAAGAGCTATAGCGGCGACTGCCACAAGGATAGCTCCGAATGTGCTCATCAGTGTTGAGATATATTTCTTGCCGAAATTTCGCCTTTCAAGCTCTCGTTTCAGCTGCTCCGTAGTAGGGAAAACGGGAGTTTTGTTAGTATCCGCCATGGCTTACTGCTCCTCTTTCGCTGAAACTGCTGTGACGGAACTTAATCATTTATTCGAGACCGCTCAGAAAACAGCTGACGATTATGTGGAACAGGTAAGGCTTTCCGTAAAGGACGCCGAAAAGAAAGCAGAGGAAATAATAGCCGAAGCTGAGGAGAAAGCCCGGAAGATAATCGCTGACGCTGAGAAAAAAGCAGGCAGGGCTGATAAAAAAACCGGATCTTCAGAAGCTGAAGGATCCGAAACAAAGGATACGGATAATGAGCCGAAAAATTGATACCCCCATCTCTCTTCCGTCCATCGATCAGGTCGAATCGGAGATGAATAAAATAAAGTATAAAAGCAAATTCCTCAAAACGCTGCTGAGCACCATATCGGTACTGATAGTGGTCGCTGCGGCAGCTGTGTTGCTTTCAACACTGCTGTTCCCCGTTGTACAGGTATCGGGAGACAGTATGGAACCTACCTTTAAAAGCGGAGACATTCTCGTGCTTGTAAAGACAAAGGAAATAAACTACAGCGATCTGTGCTGTGCTTCATGGCAGAATAAGACCCTCCTCAAACGAGTTATCGGAATGCCGGGAGACAGCATAAATATAGATTCTGAAGGCAATGTCTATGTAAACGATAAATTGCTGGAAGAACCATATGTTGAGAAGAAAAGCTTAGGTAAATGTCAGCTTGAGTTCCCATATCAGGTGCCTGACAACAAGTACTTCCTTCTCGGCGATCAAAGGGAAAATTCGTCTGACAGCAGAAACCCTGATGTCGGATGTGTCTCAGAGGATCAGATAATAGGACGTGTAATGTTCAGGATATGGCCTCTGAAATAGACTGTCAGAAAGGACATAGATGCTAATGATGAAGAATTATTTCGATCAGTTCTATGAAGTTCTTCATAAAAACAGCATTAAGCGGCGGCGGATGATCTCGCTGCTTCTGGTTTTGTCGATGTTTGTATCATCAAGCGTTGTCTGGGGCCTTCGAGGGACGGTCGTGACTATGGTCAACGAGCCTGACGAAGTGCTGGAGGAAATGCCTGATGCTGATGAGACAGAGGCCGAAAAACTCGCTTATCATGTGCATACCGATGACTGCTATGAGGACGTTCTGATCTGTGAGCTTGAAGAAAATGAAGAACATACTCACACTGAGGAATGCTACGAAAAGCAGCTCGTATGCGGTTTTGAAGATGAGAAAGAGGCTGATGCTTCTGCTGAGGCTGAAGTGACAGGGGAGGATGCTGAGCTCATATATGAGCCGGAAGATGAATCAGAAGACGAAGAATCAATTCCAATGGATGATTCCTTATTGCCCGGGCTTATGCTGGCAAATCCAACTGCTCTTGAAGGCGAATCATTATCAGTAATAGAAAGTGAAACAGCAACACCGGGTGAGATCGATACAGTTGATAATATCGCTTACGGTATTAAATTCACTCTGTTTGATTATGGTGATGCTGCACTCGAAGCACAGAATAACAACTATGATTTGTCAAACAATGGAACACATGATAATGTTAAAACCTCAGGTATCAATTCAGAAAGAAACATCAATGATGATATTATGTTTTTTGCTTATGGTACACCTCCACCTCATGGTGAAGCAACCGGAGAGTACCTGAAAAATTCTGAAGGGAAGTATATTGATAATGATGGTAATGTTTTAGCTGACCAGAATGATTCAAGTAAAAGAGTGCCACTATATAAACCAGGTACTTCAGATAAAAATAATTATTCGGGTGATTATAGATCCGTATCTTATAAATCCGGTAACAGACCTGTACAGGGAATAGTTGGCAATGATCTTTACTCCTATGATTCTACAACACAATCTTATATAATAGATAAAAATGGCTATCCTCGCATGAATAATACAACAGCTAATAGTCTTGATTATCTGTTTGATGACAGCACTTCAGATTATAAGAAAGTATATACAGATGTAAACCATTTGCTGAAATTGAATGACGCTCATCATCTTACATTTAACAGCGATGATAATTATGCTTATTATAATCAGGATACACATAATTTTACTGTTTATGACAATACTTATCACATCATAAATAAGGATCATCATGAAATAGGTGATGTTAATAATCTTATTAAAGAAAATGATGGATCATTCAGAAAATATACTGATTATAAGCCTCAGTTTAAGATAGGTTTCTTTCCGTTTGATCAGTACGACTGGACAAGACGTGATCCTAACTTTAACGGAAACGGTTTTAATCATCACTTCGGTATGAAAATGGAAGCAAAGTTCAATAACCCTGTTGTAAACAGTACTGATCCAAATGATGCTATTACATTCAAGTACAGCGGTGACGACGATATGTGGGTTTTCGTTGACGGAAAATTAGTTCTGGATGTTGGCGGTATTCATGAGCCTGCAGGCGGTATGATTGATTTCACAAACGGTCTTGTGTGGGTTCAGGATAACAATGAAGGACAGACTATTGCAGATCTTGAAGCATCAGAAACATGGGGGGCAACACTTTCAAACCTCAAAAGTAAGTATACGAATCAAAATTATCCAAAACCAAGAGGTGTAAATACCGATGGATTGACTGACTCAAAATGGATAATTCATTCGATAACTGATTATTTAGGCGGCAATTGGAATACCCCTGATGAGCATGGTAAGCTTCCGGTTCATGAAATAAAGATGTTCTATCTTGAGAGAGGCGGATGTTATTCAAACCTTGCTATGGAAATGAATCTTCCAACTCTTAAACCTCTTTCAGTTGTAAAGAATGTTGATTATAAGCAACATCTTGTAAAGGGACTTTATGAGGACCTTGAGTATGAATACCAGGTTTATGAATATTATGATAATAAATGGGTACCATGCAGTGATGATCCTGATAGTCCTGTTTATTTAAAGGATAATCATTTCTTCCTGAAAGCAGGCGCAAGAAAAGATTTTGAAGATCTTGATCAGAGTAGAAAATTCAAAGTAGTAGAAAAAAACTACAATCCGAATATTTTCTCCGGCGTAACTGTAAACGGAGTTAATGCAGTCGAAGATCTTGATGGCGGTATGTCAGATGGTGAAGGCGCACTATTAAAAGACAAGAACACATATGCTTTTGTAAATACCGTAGCTGAGGAAACAATAGAAAAAACTTTTGTTAAAAAGACTTGGTATCCTAAGCTTTTGGATAACAGCCCGTATAAGGACTACACCATAAAGTTCAAGATCATACGTATTGATTCTGTTACAGGCGAAGAAAAGCAAGTGGCACTTAAAACTGAAATTGATACCGATGAAGGTAAGAAAACAGTTAAAGTAAGAACATTTGCAATTCCGGCAAGCAAGTGGAATGAAGGTTATGAGATCAACGGATTGCTTTCCCGCTATGGTAATCATTACTATACATATAGAGTAGAGGAACTGAATACTCCGAAGGGATATATGGCTTCTTACACTAAGGATGGTAATAATTATCTTATTAAGAATACGTCTACAGCGAACGTTGATATTCATGTTGAAAAGGACTGGGATAATATAACAGCAGAAGGCAAGAAGATTCAGTTGAAGCTGAAGAGAAAGAAAGTTGAATTTACGGAGAGTGAACCAACAGATCTTACAATTAACATACTTGATGAAGCCGGAAATCTGATAACAAGCAAAACATTCAGTAAAACCGATCAGAATAAGGTATATGCAGGAGGCGATGCGGAAATAACATATGAGCTTCCGAAAGGCTCTGAATTATATGATGTGAACGGAAATACGGAATATCCGGCACAATATCCTAAAAAATCTCCTGCAACGGAAAACAATCCGTATGTGGACTTTGATGATGGTATTCTTGTTCTGCGCAATCTTGCGGCAGGCAGCAATACAGTATCTTTCAAGGTAACAACAGGCTATGCAGAAGATGAACTGCTTCTTCTTCATCATTCATTTACAAAAGATCCTAATGGATGGGAAGTTCAGGGCGACGGAAGTGCAGAAATCATAACCAGCGCTACTTATTCCTACGCTAAACATGATGCACTGCTTGTAAAGAACCGAACTAATTCATGGAACGGTGCAAAGCTGAGACTTGATCCGGCAAAGTTTCTGGCTGGTCAGAAGTATACTTTCAGCGCTTATGTCTGGAGTCCATGCGATGCTGATGTAATTATGACATTCAATGATGGTCTTTCTAAACCAAGCAATGGCAGCTTCCATAGAGTATCTTTAACTCATGTTGCAGCAAATACTTGGACACCGATTACAGGAACAGTATCATTCCCAACAGATATTAATCCATACGGTATGTATTTGCTGATAGAGGCAAATAATATACAAATATTTAATTATGAAACAGCATCCGCTAAGAGTGGGTGGAATCCTTTAGGCTCAGCAACGTTAAGAGATAAATCATATCAAGATAATAAAGCTATTATAGTGGAAAACAGAAGTTCTGACAGTGATGGGGCTTATTATCAGTTGAGTTCAAATGATGTTACACCTAATACGACCTATATTTTTGAGTCTCAGGTTTCCGGTAATAATGAGAATAATCACGGCGCAGGAAATCACACTATTAAATGTGTTGCAAAGTATACTGTTAATGGTGTAGATGGAGAAGAAAATATTGGATCTGTTAATTCAATTGGAAATGGCTGGGAAACGATAAAAGGTTCGTTCAAGTTGCCTGCTGATGTTGACAAAAATTCTGTTAGAATTGTTATGACAGAAGATGGCGCAGGTGCAGATCATTCATTTGAAATCTGGAGCTATAAGCTTGAGAAAGTAATTGATCAGTTACGAATCGATGAATTTACCGCTGTTGAGGGCACTACACCTGTTGAGGTTGTTGCTGGTTCGGGCCAAGTTAAGGTTGGTGAACAGGTTTCAACTGAGCCTCAGACAATAACCCAAACTAACACCATCTATGATTTCCAGTTTAAGAATGGAGAGCAGGGATGGAGTATTAATGATTACAAAGGTAATCAAAATGCACGTACACGTATTGTACTTGGAAGTAGTCTTAGCTCAGGAAAATTTGATGGTATTATAGTTGAAGGAAGAGACGATCGTAGTGATGGAATTCAAATAAAAGTTCCTTCTCTTATTCCGGGACATACTTATCATTTCAAAGGAATGGTTCAAGAAAATGGTGCGAATTTCAATAATAATCGTGTAGCTCAAAATTTAAAACTATCATTTGATAAAGGTATCAATAATGGTTGGCCACCTATAGTGGAAAATATAAATATGAATGAAACCTCAGATAATTACGAAACTCATACTTTTGAAGTCGATTTTACTGTTCCTACTGATTCTAATACAAAAGAAATGAAAATTTACTTTGAGACACCAAATGAGGGTACAGATATAGGTAGCTTCAGAGTTAATTATCTGACTATCACTGAAGAAACAACCGAAACCATTCCCGGCACCACTCTTGAAAACAAAAAAGGCTATGATGAATCCACAGGACAATATGTATCAGATGGAAGTAATTATGAACTTGTTTTAAATGATGCATCGGTTACTAACCCTCTTAAACTTACAAGTAATGTTTATGAAGACGATACAGTATTTAATAGTCAATCAAGGATCATTACTCTTCCCGATGATTCGCCTGGCGGAAACCAATGGAAGTTCCACTGGCAGAGTTACGATGTAAACAGCGACGATAAGCGTTTTATCGCATCTCAGGATAATGAACATTGTCTCTATCAGTATTACGTAGAAGAAGTCCTGATCGATGAAAATGGAGACGAACATCTCATTGTAAAACATGGAGAAGGCGCAGATGCGTATTACATGAGCAACGATGGAAATTACCTTGTTACCTACAGTGGACAAGACGTTGCTACCAATAATGATCAGACACCTATCAAGATCACCAACAAGTACATCTGGTACACACTCCCGGCAACGGGTGGAATAGGCGCAGATAAAATAGTCCTTCTGGGACTGGTGCTGACAATAATAGGCATACTGAGCGGATGCTCGGTTTACAGCTGTCGAAGGAGGCCTGAATGAGATGTCTCAATGAAACGGCTTTACAGGACACACAATAATTTAAAATTATGATGAAAAATGGAGGAAAGATTATGAAAACCAATAAGAGAAGATTATTAGCAGCTTTAACAGCTACAACATTGGCCCTTACACCTTGCTTTGCGGCTGGTACTATGACAGCGTTTGCGGCTGATAATTTAAAGATTACTGTAAACCCTGCTACAAATGATAATGCAGAACATACCTATGAAGCATATCAGGTATTTTCAGGTAAACTGACAACAGACACTTCAGGTAAAAAGGTTCTTTCAGATATTGATTGGGGTTCTGGAATTGATTCGACCAAAACAGGAGCATTAGCTGAGGCTATTAAGACAAATATTTTCCCTTCTGTAACTACGTTGCCAGTTTCTCCTACTGCTGCACAGATTGCAGAGGCATTAAAGAGTGCTACTGATGTTCAGGCAAGACAGTTTGCAGATTTGATAGGTAAAGGAAATTACCTTTCAACTGTTGGAGGAACTGATACAACGACCGGTTCAGGAGATAAAGCAGAAATAACAGGCCTTGATGCAGGTTATTATCTTGTAAAAGATAAGGATAATTCATTAAATGGAGTTCAGGAATCAGCATACACCCAGTTTATTCTTGAGGTTGTAGGTGATGCAACTGCAAATGCAAAGGCAAGTCTTCCAACACTTACTAAGAAGATAACAAGTAAACATCAGAACACAGAAGGTACAGCTAATACAGCCTCTATCGGTGAAAATGTTAATTATGAATTAAATTCTGCTGTACCTGATATGACAGGCTATAATAAGTATTTCTTTATTGTCAATGATGATCTTGATCCCGGACTTACATTTAATAATGATGTTGCCATTTACATAAATGGTTCAACTACTCCATTGGATACAGAATTATATGAGGTTCAGACTGGCACAAAATCTGGTGAGGCTGGTTATGCTGATGGACATACTTTCCAGATTGTTTTCAAAAACTTCTACGATAACTTCAAAGATAAAAAAGACCAGTCGATAAAAATAACATATTCAGCAAAACTGAATGAAAATGTTAAGATAACCAATGACGGAAATCCTAATACAGCTAATCTGACATATTCAAATAATCCTAATCATACATATACTGGTGATGTTGATGATAATCCTGGCACTCCTGACTCTCCGGACGAGCCGGGTTCATCTGATCCCAAAGGTATTACACCTGAGCAGACAGTAAAGACATATACTACAGCTGTAAAGATCAAAAAGGTTGATGAAAGCGGTAACGTTCTTGAAGGCGCAGCATTTACATTGACTGGTGGTTCAGAACAGCAGGCTTATGTTATCACTAATTCATTTACAGAAAGTGCTTCTGGCGAATATTGGAAGCTTAAAGATGGAACATATACAAAGACTGATCCAACAGAAACAGGCGTTGATTCAACTAAATATGATGACACAAGTAAGAAATATGCTCTTACACAAACAGCAAGTGTGAAGGGATACGGTCAGACAGAGACAAATATATCAGCTACTGTTGGTAAAGATGGTGTTATTGTATTCCAGGGCCTCGGTACAGGTGAATACACACTGACTGAGTCCACAACACCTGATGGATATAACACAATAAGTCCTATAACTTTCACAATTGAAACAAAGAATAATAGTAAAACAGAGCCTGATATGACTTCAGCAAACTGGAGCATATCTTCAAATTCAGATTTCGACTTAGTTGCTAATATGTTTGAAACAACTATTGAAAATAAAAAGGGTTCAACCCTCCCATCAACCGGTGGTATCGGTACAAAGCTGTTCTACCTCTTCGGTAGCGCATTCGTTATCGGAGCATCAACATTCATCGTAACAAAGAAGAGAGTCGGCACAAATAAGTGATCGGCAAATCGAAAAACGATCTGAATAACTGAAACTATGCAGCGGATGCCAGGGTGTCCGCTGCATAACCATTGTTATAGCAAGGAGATATGAATGAAGCGTTTTCTCATACGAGCGCTCCCATTTTTCATATTGCTTACGGGAGTTATACTGCTTTTGTATCCCACGGTCAGCGAGCACGTCAATTCGATGCACCGTTCCCGTGCGATAAAATCGTATAACGACGTGATCGAGGATATGAGCAATGAGGAACGTGATTCTGCCATAGAAAAAGCACATATATTCAACCGTAAGATCGCCTCGACAGAGGGTGTGCTTTTCCATCCCGAGCTTGTTCCGGGCTATGACAGAACACTTGATATCACGGGTACAGGCATAATGGCTTACCTTAATATAGAAAAGATAGGTGTCGAACTGCCTGTTTACCACGGTGTCGATGAGAACGTTCTCCAGATCGCCGCAGGACACCTCCCGGGCACAAGCCTTCCTGTTGGCGGAGAGTCCACACACTGCGTTATATCGGGACACAGAGGCCTTCCGAGTGCACGTCTTTTCACCGATCTTGACAAAATGGAAATAGGCGATACCTTTACCATTACGGTCTTGTCGGATGTTCTGACTTATCAGGTCGATCAGATCAGGGTAGTCAAGCCTTACGAGGTCGATGATCTGTTTGTCAGTGACGGGGAGGACTACTGTACATTATTCACCTGCACTCCCTACGGTATCAATACCCACAGACTTCTTGTCAGGGGTAAGCGTATCGAGACAGCAGAGGCGGAATATCACGCATATGTGGCCAGCGATGTATTTGTAATATCTCCTATGATAATCGCAGCAGCTATAGCAGTACCGGTGCTGATCGTGCTTTTCATCTTTGTTATGGCCGGCGGAGGCAAAAAGAAAGACGAGTGATAATATCGCCGCAGTTTTCCTTATCAAAGGAAGACTGCGGCGGTTTTGCGTATAGGGAATAACCGCCGGCCCTTCTGAATATCATTCAATGATCCGTTTTTCCAGAAGAAAGGAGCATTGATATTATGAAGATCAGACAGAAGATATTGAGCGGAGCGGCACTTACAGGATGCGCTGTATTGATAATGTATGCAGCAGCTAAAACAGGGGAATGGTCAGCAGGAGGGACAGTTCCTGTATCGCTGACGGATTCACGAAGCGAAAAGCCCGTTATTATCCTGGACGCAGGACACGGTGGTTCAACTAAAACATAGCTGCAAAAATCTACAGCCCCGAAGCAGATATACCGCTTCGGGGCTGTTTTGAGGAGATCCTTGATATTATCCTATAAGCATTTTGCGGAGAGCGATCATGTCGAAAACATCAGGCGCTGCGTCTGAGAGAACATCAGCGGCATATGCCTGTTCGCCTGTTAATTCAGTACCGCCGAGGAGATATTTCTGCATGAGAGTGCCGTCTGCAACGTCCACCTTGCCGTCAAGGTTTATATCGCCCTTTCTGCCGATAGTGGATGCAGAAGCTGTTTCGAGAGGACGGATGATGATGTAGCATACATTTATAGCCTTGTCCTCTGAGCGGAGATTGATAGTCAGCTGGCCGTCTGTTACCTTGACATTGCCGCTTACAGCAGTCTTGTCAGTAGGAGCATTTTTCACGATGACTGATTCTGAGTCCTTGCC
>OCTW011585349.1_pt1 | contig 11130 bp, 5 predicted proteins | sample 1539671 | NCBI WGS metagenome assembly OCTW01 (sample SAMN02144230, study PRJEB22623) | gut metagenome | biome: sheep rumen | host: Ovis aries | place: New Zealand | reverse complement strand
GGGCTGACATGGCACATGACGCAGAAGGACGACCTCTCGCTGACGGGCATGATGATGCACGGCAAGCGCGAGAATGAGAGTACCACGCCCTACCACTACGGCGACATCAGCACCCAGCAGGACACCTACCAGCAGATGCGCTATAACAGCAGCAACGGCAAGAACCACATGTACCACCTGGAGCTGGACTATACCCACAACTTCAGCGACAGCCACAAGCTGGACTTCAACGTGTCGCATAACCGCTGGAAGAGTGACAACGACAACTTCTACCAGGACTCCATTTGGTACAACGCTGACCTTAACCCTAATGCTAACACGCAATATCTCTGGCAGAACAGGCCGCAGCACATCAACAACCGCTCGTGGGAAGTGAAGCTGGACTACGAAAACCAGATCAGCGAGAACTTCAAGGTGGAAGGCGGCTACAACGGACGCTTCTCGCACGAGAACACCCCGCAGGAGTCGTGGGTCGATAACACCAGCTGGAGCGGCATCAGCCCCGTGCTGGACGAGACTTACTTCAACCGGTTCATCTACGACATGGACGTGCATGCGCTGTATGCCACCATCAACACCAAGCTGTGGGGACGACTGGGTGTCATGGCCGGACTGCGCGGAGAATACTGGAAGGTGAACACCGAGAGCTACAACTACGCCCAGGAACACAATGCCGCACTGCGCGAGGCACCGTTCAAGAAGGATTACTTCCAGCTGTTCCCCTCGCTGTTCCTGAACTACGAGCTGACGGAGACGGCCCAGCTGCAGCTGAACTACACACGCCGCCTGCGCCGTCCCTGGGGCGGACAGCTCAACTCGTTCAAGAACACCAGCGACGCCTCGATGATACAGTTCGGTAACCCGTTGCTGACACCGGAATACACCAACTCCTTCTCACTGAACTTCCTGAAGACGTGGGACAAGCACACGCTGAACATATCGACGTACTACCGTCCGACTACCGACGTGATGCAACGCATACGCTGGCAGAGCTCTACCGACGGCATGATGTACATGACCAACGAGAACGTGGCCAAGCGTCAGAATGCCGGCATAGAGATTATCAGCAAGAACTCGCTGTGGCGCATTCTCGACCTGACCACCACGCTGAACGGCTACTACTCGAAGCTGGACGGTTTCTCGTACGTCATTGACGGACAGACGGTGACCGGCGAGGGCCAGGAGGCCTTCTCGTGGGATGCCCGTGTGCTGGCATCGCTCATGCTGCCCTACGACATATCGTTCCAGGCCACGGGTAACTACCGCTCGCGCGGAGCCATCACACAGGGTCATCGGCAGCCTAACGCATCGCTGGACCTCGGTTTCCGCAAGACATTCTTCGGCAAGAAGCTGGCCGTGGCCATTAACTGGCGCGACGTCTTCGGCTCACGTCACTGGGAGAACTACACCAGCAGCGACACCTTCTGGCGTCACCAGAAGAACTGGCGCAAGTCGTCGGTCAACTTTCAAGTAACGTGGAACTTCGGCAACATGGGCACAAAGAAACGCCCTGACGGTCAAGACGGTCAGGGCGGTGGTGAGGAGCCTACTCCCACTTACGACAGTGGCGGGTTTGAGTAATAATTTCCCAAAAAAGATTAATTCTACCCCACTTTATTCGTTAGTTTACAATAAATAGTGTATCTTTGCACGATTTTTTATTTTTTAGATGTTTTAAACAAGATGAATGTAATTACAAAGAGTATTCAGTTGCCTGATGGAAGAACCATCACAATTGAAACCGGGAAAGTGGCAAAACAGGCAGACGGAAGCGTTGTTCTCCGCATGAACAACACCGTACTTCTGGCCACTGTTTGTGCCGCAAAAGATGCCGTTCCCGGAACAGATTTCATGCCTTTGCAGGTAGATTATCGTGAACAGTACAGCGCAGCCGGCCGTTTCCCCGGCGGATTTACCAAGCGCGAAGGCAAAGCCTCTGACAACGAAATCCTGACGAGCCGACTGGTTGACCGCGTGCTCCGTCCGCTGTTCCCGTCAAATTATCACGCAGAAGTTTTTGTCAATGTGATGTTGCTCAGCGCCGACGGCGTTGACCAGCCCGATGCTTTGGCAGGTTTTGCTGCATCGGCCGCACTGGCATGTTCAGATATCCCCTTCGAGTGCCCCATCAGTGAGGTGCGCGTGGCCCGTGTTAACGGTGAGTATGTCATTGACCCGACCTTCGACCAGATGAAGGAGGCCGACATGGACATCATGGTTGGTGCTTCGGCTGAGAACATCATGATGGTGGAAGGCGAGATGAAGGAAGTGAGCGAGCAGGACATGATTGGTGCCCTAAAGGCTGCCATGGCCGCCATCAAGCCCATGTGTGAGCTGCAGACCGAACTCTCCAAGGAGCTGGGCAAGGACGTGAAGCGTGAGTATGACCACGAGGTGAACGACGAGGCCCTGCGTGAGCAGATGAACAAGGAGCTCTACCAGCCCGCCTACGACATCACCAAGCAGGCTCTTGAAAAGCAGCAGCGCGCCGAGGCTTTCGAGAAGCTGCTGGAGGACTTCAAGGAGAAATTCTTTGCTGAGCATGAGGAAATTAACGAGACTTCTGAGATTTCGAAGGACGAGTATGAGGCCATGATGGACCGCTACTACCACGACGTGGAGCGCGATGCCATGCGCCGTTGCATCCTTGACGAGGGCATTCGTCTCGACGGACGTAAGACAGACGAGATCCGCCCCATCTGGTGCGAGGTCTCTCCCCTGCCCATGCCTCACGGAAGCGCTATCTTCACCCGTGGTGAGACACAGTCGCTCTCTACCTGTACGCTGGGTACCAAGCTCGACGAGAAGCTGGTTGACGACGTGCTCGACAAGAGCTATCAGCGCTTCCTGCTCCACTATAACTTCCCCCCGTTCTGCACAGGCGAGGCCAAGGCACAGCGCGGCGTAGGCCGTCGTGAGATTGGTCACGGCCACCTGGCATGGCGCGGACTGAAGGGTCAGATTCCCGAGGACTTCCCTTACACCGTACGTCTGGTGAGCCAGATTCTGGAGTCTAACGGTTCCAGCTCCATGGCTACCGTCTGCGCCGGCACGCTGGCCCTGATGGATGCTGGTGTTCCCATGAAGAAGCCCGTCAGCGGTATTGCTATGGGACTGATCAAGAACCCCGGCGAAGAGAAGTATGCCGTGCTCAGTGACATTCTTGGCGACGAGGACCACCTGGGCGACATGGACTTCAAGACCACAGGTACACGCGACGGTCTGACCGCCACCCAGATGGATATCAAGTGCGACGGTCTGTCGTTTGAGATTCTGGAGAAGGCACTGATGCAGGCCAAGGCTGGTCGTGAGCACATTCTGAAGTGCATCACCGACACCATTGCCGAGCCGCGTCCTGAGCTGAAGCCGCAGGTTCCGCGCATTGAGCAGATTGAGATTCCCAAGGAGTTCATTGGTGCTGTCATTGGCCCGGGCGGAAAGATTATCCAGCAGATGCAGGAGGACACTGGTGCCACCATTACCATCGACGAGATTGACGGCGTAGGCAAGGTGCAGGTCAGCGGTCCTAACAAGGAGAGCATTGACGGTGCCCTGGCAAAGATCAAGGCCATCGTAGCCATTCCCGAGGTGGGTGAGGTTTATGACGGTGTGGTGCGCAGCATCATGCCTTACGGCTGCTTCGTTGAGATTATGCCTGGCAAGGACGGTCTGCTGCACATCAGCGAGATTGACTGGAAGCGCTTAGAGACCGTTGAGGAAGCCGGCATCAAGGAGGGCGACCACATTCTGGTGAAGCTGTTGGAGATTGACCCGAAGACCGGCAAGTACAAGCTCTCACACCGCGTGCTGATTGAGAAGCCCGAGGGTTATCAGGAGCGTCCTGCTCGTCGTGAGCGTGGCGAGCGTCCTGAGCGTGGCGAGCGTCGTCCGCGTCCTGAGCGTGGTGAGCGCCGTCCGCGTCCTGAGCGTGGCGAGCGTCATCCCCGTCCGGAGCGTTCGAACGATGAATTCCACGACCCAGCAGAAAGCCATGAGCCAAAGGACTTTACTGACGCCCTTGACCACATGGACTTCTAAATAGAAGTTAAATTCCCCTCTTTTATAGGCACTTAATCTTCGTTTTTGAAGATTAAGTGCTTCTTTTTTGTGTTCTAAGTTTGCTAATTCACGATTTTTTTCTATCTTTGCACCCAATACACAAATTATAACGAACAAATACAGATATGGCAGTAAAAATCTTGAGCGTTGATGACGAGATGGATCTCGAATTACTGTTGACGCAATATTTTAGGAGAAAAATCAGGAAGGGTGAGTATGAATTTCTGTTTGCCCATAATGGTATAGAAGCAATGACCATGCTGCTCCAGCAACCTGACATAGACATTATCCTTTCGGATATTAACATGCCGGAAATGGACGGACTGACGCTACTGACGAAGATTAACGAGATGCGCAATCCCGCCTTGAAGTGCATCATGGTGTCGGCTTACGGCGATATGGGTAACATCCGCCAGGCCATGAACAATGGCGCCTTCGACTTTGCCACGAAGCCCATTGACTTGGACGACCTGAGCGTCACCATAGAGAAAGCCATTGAACAGATTCAGTTTATTCGCCAGTCGCAACAGGAGCACTCCCAGTTAGAGAACCTGAAGAACGACCTGCAGGTGGCCGGCGAGATACAGCACGCCATCCTGCCACGCATCTTCCCGCCATTCCCGGAGAACGAAGAGCAAATTGACATTGCGGCTTCCATGACGCCCGCCAAGGACGTGGGAGGCGACTTCTACGACTTCTTCCGCATCGACGAGGACCGCATTGGCTTTGTGATTGCCGACGTGAGCGGAAAGGGCATTCCCGCTGCCATCTTCATGGCCGTCAGCCGTACGCTGCTGCGCGCTACGGGCATCAGGGGCGACAATCCTGCTTCCTGCATGGCCTATGTGAACAACCTGCTCTGCAAGGAGTCGGTTGACTGCATGTTCGTAACGGTGTTCTACGGCATCTATCAGCTGTCAACGGGCGAAATCAAGTATTGCAATGCCGGTCACAATTCACCCTACATCGTCAAGAAAGACGGCACTGTGACAGTGGTGAAGTCTGACAACAACCTGATGGTCGGTGTCATGGAGGATATTCATTTCAGTGAGGCACAGCTGCAGCTGCAGCCCGGCGATTCGCTCGTTCTCTATACCGACGGCGTGACAGAAGCCTTTGACGAGGCTGACCAGGCCTACGGCGACGACCGTCTTGAAGCATTTCTGAAGACACAGGCCGGCAATGACAGCCGTGGCATTATTGACCATGTGCTGGAAGATGTCCATAACTTTGTGAAGGACGCTCCCCAGAGTGACGACATCACCATGCTGACCCTGACCCGCAAATCTTAATCCCCCTACTATTCATGAAGCGCCAGTATATTGTCGGAGTTGTAGCTGCACTGGTTCTTTTAGGTGCCATTGTACCTGTGGGTGCGCTCTATTACAAGGAGCACAAGCACACCCGCCAGCTTGAAGATCAGCTACGGGAACTCAGCGAAAAAGAGCAACGCCTGACCATTGAGCGTAGCGTGAGTAAGCAGATGGAGGAGATCGCCTATGAGCAGAAAGCCGTCAGCGACGAGCAGCGTGAGGCCGCCAACGAGCAGGCCCGCATTGCCAACGAGATGAAGCGGCAGTCCGACATAGAGCGCCAGCATGCCATTATCGCCCAAGAGAACGCCATGGCCTCAGAGCAGCTGGCCATTATGGCCTCGCGAAAAGCCGAGGAACAACAAGAGTTGGCAGAGCGGCAACGTGAACAGGCAGAACGCGCCCGCCGGCGTGCCGACACGTTGAGCTATCAGGCACTGGCCCGTTCGTTAGGCTCCGTCTCTTCAACCCAATGGAACTTAGGCAACAAGGAGTTAGCCTCCTTACTGGCATACGCTTCCTATAACTTTGCCCACCGCTACCACGGCGACCTGTACCAGCCCAACATTTACGAGTCGCTGATGCTGGCCAGCAACAGTAGCAGGCAGTGGTCGGTGGGTGAAGGTGCCATCATGAAGATGGGGCTGCGCCGTAATGACCAGACGCACTTTGTTTTCATCACCACATACGGAGAAGTCATTTCGAACGACATGAACTTACAAGCCTTGAACTCACAAGTTCTCTTCAAGGACAGGCACTACGACTTCCGCGACTTTCTGGAGACAGCAGACGGCACGCTCTACGTTGTCAGCCGCACTGGGGACATGGTGGAAATCGGAAAGAATTACACCAAGATATACCCGATAAACAAGATTCTGCATCCGTTCCGTATCTTTCCATGGAACACAGACCACCTGTTGGTCATAGGCGAAACCAGCCTTCACCTGTTTAACCTGAAGACCAAAGTCTTCGACAAGATGATACCCCTTAATTTCCATGCAAGCATTGTTGGCAGAACATCCGACCACTATCTGCTCATAGGCAAGGGAAAGAAAATAGTAAAGCTACATAAGAACAGCGGACAGCTTTCTGTCGATGAGCTGCCGTTCAACGGGCAGGTCACCACTTGCACCCACTCTGAAAAGACGGCGGCGATGGCCTATGGCATGGCCGACGGCGTTATCTATCTGGTTGACAAGAACGGCAAGCAACGTAAGCTGGTAGCACATCGCTCCCGCATTTCACGCCTGAAATTCGACGACAACCGTCTTTACTCCACCAGCTATGACGGTACTGTCAACGTCTGGGACGTCAGCCACGAGAAGGCAGACCCCATACGTGTGCTGACCACCAACCGCTGGGTCATCAGCTTCTCTCTCGAAAAACGAATGAACTCCATCTGGACTGGTGACCAGAGCGGCAACCTGACCCGCACCCTGATTGATGCCGAACAGATGGCCTCACTTATCAGACTGTCACTGAAGAGGAACCTGACCCGTGAGGAATGGTCACAATACATAGGCGACAACGTCCCGTACGTAAAATTTAAACCGTAACCCGCACGCTGATGAAGAGGCTTATTATCACATATCTGTTGGTGCTTTCCGCCATTATTCCCTTGATGGCCCAGAGGGGTGTACCCTTCATGCGCAACTACAGTGCCCAGGAGTATGGGGCACACAACCGGAACTTCGACATTATCTGCGGAGACAACGGGCAGGTATTTATCGCCAACTTCGAGGGTCTGCTCTACTTCGACCAGGCAGCGTGGCATGTCCTCCACACAAAAGGCATCCACCGGCTGACGGCACTCTTCAACGACAAGAAAGGCCATATCTGGGTAGGCGGCTACAACTACATAGGCTATCTGGTCCATGAGAAGAACGGCAGTCTGGGCATTAAGGACCTGCTACCCAGTAACGACGTGCCCTTCCACGGACAAGTAGAGGAAATCTGGCAAGATGCCAGCGGCAGCATTTGCCTGGAGATTTCCGACCACAGCGTCTATTGTGTACAGGGCGACAAATTGGTTCCTGTAGGAGCCTTGCCCCCTGACAAGAAAAACATTCAGTTGAGTGAAGACTACGAAGTGAACGAAGTCATCCGCATCAACAATGACCTGCAGGTAGTCGCTTTAACCAGTCAGGGACTGTTGGCTGTTGACGGTCAAGGCCGAAAAATCTTCCAGCTGACCGAGGAGAGCGGGCTGTGCAATAATAATGTGAACCACATAGCCTACGACTCCCACGGCATGCTGTGGGGCGTTACTGACAATGGCATCTTTGCCGTTTCCCTGCCCTCCATCTATTCACGCTTCACGTCAGGCGAAGGACTTCGCGGTGAAGTGCTCGCCATACAAGCCATTGAGGAAAATCTCTTTGTAGGCACCCTCAGCGGACTGTTCCGCCGCGTAGGGCAGTCATTTGTCCCAGTCAGCGAGATTAAGCACGCCTGCTGGAACCTGGAGCCAGACGGCAACAGCCTGCTGGCAGCCACCATGGGCGGTGTCTTCCGGGTCTTTGCCGACGGCAGCACGCGTCAGTTGTCAACGGCCAGTGCCACCGCCGTCCTGCCTGATGACGACGGTTACTACAGCGGCGAGTTGGACGGTCTGTTCTATTATAAGGACAATTTCCGTTCCGAGGCTTCCAATGCCGAGAAAGTGGTTCGGATGTTTCAGGACAAGGACGGCGACGTCTGGGCACAGAATCTCTACGGCGACATCTGGTTAAAACCGGCTGACGAGCAGAACTTCCGCTCACTGGATACAAATAAGAAAGAGGACGATGTGAACACCCTCATCCGCGGCGAGCGCGAGGTGCTGGTTGCCAACATCAACGGCATCTGGCGGTGGGACGGTCACAAGCTGGTGTCGGCCGGCGAGAAGATGAAAGCCCTCATACCCTATCCGTCATATTCCTATACCGACTTCGAGGGAAACATCTGGGTGACCGATGCCGAAGGGCATGAGCTGAAAGTGGTACGCCACGAGCAGCTGGCCCAGGAGCACGAAGTCTATATCACCCCGCTGAAGGACTATGTGGTACGGGCCATCCTGAGAATGAATTCACAACTGTGGGTAGGCGGCGACTTCGGCCTCATTGGCATTAAGCGAAGCATTGCCGACCCCATGCTCAGGCATAAGCCGCAGCTCTTCCTGCGCAGCATCACCATGCAGGGCGACAGCCTGTTATGGGGAGGCATAGGCGAACAGCCCAAGGAGCTCGGCACCCTCGACAGCAACTACGGCGAGCTGCGCATCAGCTACGCCATCGACTATGCCCCGCTGGTGGGAAACGCCACCTACCGCTACCGCCTGAACGACGGCACCTGGTCAGCCTGGAGCGAACAGACCTTCGTACGTTTCTTCAACATGGCCTCGGGAGCCTACACCATGGAGATACAAGCCTGCGACCCCATGGGGCGCCTGTCAAACATCGTGTCGTTCGACTTCAGCATTCCCGCTCCCTTCTACATGCGCTGGTACATGCTGCTACTCTTTGCACTGCTGGCAGCACTCATCACCTATGCCATTGCCCGCTGGCGCACCCATTCGCTGGAGCAGGACAAGCTGCGCCTGGAACGGGTGGTACAGGATCGTACGGCCGAAATAGCCAAGCAGAAGGACGAGCTGATGCACCAGGAGAAGATGGCCACCGTCGGTAAGCTGACGCAGGGCCTCATTGACCGCATCCTGAACCCCATGAACTACATCAACAACTTCTCGAAGCTCTCGTCGGGACTCATCAAGGACGTGAAGGCCAACATCGAGGACGAGCAGGAACACATGGACCCGGAGAACTACGACGACACCATGGACGTGCTCGACATGCTGACGCAGAACCTGGCCAAGGTGGAGCAGCACGGCATTAACACCTCGCGCACGCTGAAGGCCATGGAGGAGATGCTCAAGGACCGCACGGGCGGCATGGTGCCCATGAACATCGTCACCATGCTCCAGAAGAACTTCGAAATGCTCAATCAGTACTACCAGAAGGAAATAGAAGAATGTCACATCAAGACTGTGTTCGACTGTCCTTCCGAGCTCATCAGCATCAATGGTAATGCCGACCAGCTCAGCAAGACCGTCATGAGCCTGCTGGGCAACGGCATCTATGCCGTCGTCAAGCAGAAGAAACGCGTGCCCGACCATCAGCCCGAGATTCGTCTCTCTGCACACACCGAAAACAATAACGTGGTGATAAAGGTGCACGACAACGGCATCGGCATCGAGAGTGGCATCCTTGACAAAATCTTCGACCCCTTCTTCACCACGAAGACCACTGGCGAGGCTTCGGGCATTGGCCTGTACCTGAGCCACGAAATAGTGCAGAACCACAGGGGCAGCATCACCGTCAACTCCGAGAAAAATCAGTTTACTGAGTTTGATATAGTTATTCCACTACTTGAAAAACAATAAAGAAGAGCTTATGGAAGAGAATAAAAACCTGGAAATAGAGCAACTGAGACAGCAGTTGAAGCAGCAAGAAAAGCTGGCCTCCTTAGGAACGCTGAGTGCAGGCATAGCCCACGAGATACAGAACCCGCTCAACTTTGTCATCAACTTCAGTAAGATGTCAGACAAGCTGCTCAGCGACCTGAGCGACATTGTGGCCGACAACGAGGACAAGCTCTCTGCCGACGACCGTGAGGAGCTGGACGACATAGTGGCCGACCTGCAGGAGAACATGCAGAAGATAGTGGAGCACGGCGAGCGTGCCATCAGCATCATCCGCGGCATTCTGCTCATCTCACGCGGCAAGGAAGGCGAGCGCATACCCACCAACATAGCCCAAATGGTGAAAGAGTACGTCTGGCTGTCCTACCACGCCATGCGCGCCAACCAGAAAGGCTTCAACATTACCATTCATGAGCATTACCAGGAGTCCATGCCCCTGGTCTCCATTATTCCCCAGGAACTCAGCCGGGCCGTGCTCAACGTCATGAACAACGCCTTCTACGCCGTGTGGAACAAGGCACAGACCGCTACCGACTATTCGCCCGAAGTGGATATCAGCGTCAGTCTTCAGGACGACAAGTGCACCATTGCCATTGCCGACAACGGCGAAGGCATGAACAGCGAGGTGCAGCAGCGGCTGTTCGAGAACTTCTTTACCACCAAGCCCGCCGGCAAGGGCACCGGACTGGGCATGGGCATCACCCGCGAAATAGTGGAACAGCACCACCAGGGCCGCCTCACCGTTGACTCCACCGTGGGCGAAGGCACCACCATCACCTTTATCATTCCCGTAAAAGCATGAAACGACTCCTCCTCACCATCACCCTCCTTGCCCTCGTGACCATGCTGGCTTCAGCACAGTCGGCCGACGAGCAGCGCCGCCTCTATTCGCAGGCCGAGAACGACTACATCATCGGCCGTCTTGACGACTCGCGCAGTCTGCTGAAGGAGCACCTGAGCGATTTCCAGGGTGACCTGCTGCAGAGTGCCTACAGGCTGCTCATTCTCTGCGACATCGCCCTCGACGAAGACGACGAGGCACAACGATACGTCAGCGAGCTGCTCTCGGAAAACCCCTATTTCACCCCAACGTCAGAAGACCCGCAACGCTTCCTCGACATGGTGGCACACATGAAGAACGGCATGACCAACACCATCACCACCGCTTCCAGCCAGGCTGAGAGCCTCGACGAGTCGCCCGTGCCCGTACTGCTCATTACCGACGACATGATACGCATCAGCGGAGCCCGCAACCTCAAGGAGGTGCTCATTGCCTACGTGCCCGGCATGACCAACATT
>OCTW013433409.1_pt1 | contig 11132 bp, 8 predicted proteins | sample 1539671 | NCBI WGS metagenome assembly OCTW01 (sample SAMN02144230, study PRJEB22623) | gut metagenome | biome: sheep rumen | host: Ovis aries | place: New Zealand | reverse complement strand
TGCTCTTTATTTGTTGTCAAAAAGGCTTAAACATAATAGAATAACCTTAAGAAGGTGAAAAAAATGAGAATAAAGAAAATGGGTATGTTTCTTGTCTCACTGATGATGTTAGCGTCTAACGTGACCGTTGTGTCCGCCGCGTCCTCAGTTGATACGATCATATCTAAAATGACGCTTAAACAGAAACTGGCGCAGATGATGGTCGTTGACTTCAGAACGTGGAATAATAAGAACTTTACAGAAATGAATACTGATGTCAGCAGTCTCTTATCACAATATGATTTTGGCGGGGTCATTCTCTTTGGTGAGAATATCCAGGGGAAAGAACAAACCCTTAAGTTAACGAAGGATCTGCAGGCGGCCGCGTTAAAAAGCACCAATAAAATTCCACTGATCATTGGTACCGATCAGGAAGGCGGGATTGTCAATCGGTTAAAGATCGGCTGTGCGATGCCTGGCAATATGGCCACCGCTGCCACAAATGATCCGCAAAAGGCCACTGCAGCTGGCAAAGTGATGGGCGAAGAATTAAAAGCCTTAGGGATTAATACCAATTTTGCGCCGGTGGTCGATATAAACAATAATGCGAATAATCCGGTGATCGGCTTACGCAGCTTCTCTGATGATGCCAAGACGGTCGCAAAATATGGTACGGCAATGATTAAAGGGATCAATAGCACTGGCGTGATCGCGAGTGTGAAACATTTCCCAGGTCATGGCGATACCGCCACGGATTCCCATAGCGGCTTGCCAATTGTGACGAATAAAGGTTTACAAAGTCTTATGCAAAGCGAACTACTGCCTTATCAGGAAGCTATTAAAAATGGCGTGGATATGGTGATGACGGGACATATTTGTTACCCGAGTATTGATCCGTATAAAATCATTACCAAAAAAGGAACTTATATAAATACGCCGGCCTCTTTATCGAAAACGATGGTCAATGTCGTCTTACGTCAGCGTTTAGGCTATCAGGGCGTGGTGGCGACCGATGCGCTTAATATGTCCGCGATCAGTGAAAACTTAAGTGAACTCAATGCGGCGACGAAGGCTATTAATGCCGGTAATGATTTGCTGGTGATGCCAATGGAAGTGCATACGACGAAAGATATGAGTAAATTTGCGACTTTACTCAATGAACTCGAAAGTGAAGTCAATCGTAAACTGATTGATGTTGCCACGATTGATGCTTCGGTGAAACGTATTTTAACGCTGAAGGAAAAGAAAAAGATTCTTAATTATGCAGCGAGTCAGTATCCAGCCTCAGCTTTAAAACAGGTGGGATCTGATGCTCATCACAATATTGAAGCAGAGATCGCCAATAAAGCTGTCACATGTCTTAAAAATGAAGGCAATGTTTTACCAATTAAACTAAGTAAGAATGATCACGTGTTATTCTTAACCCCTTATGATAATGAGATTCCAGCTATTAAACTAGGGATGCGCCGCTTAACGGCTAATAAGGTGATTGCTTTAGAAAGTCACTATGAGGTGATGCGCTATAGCGCGCAGACGTCGGAAAGCGAACTTTCCCAAAAGATTGCGAAAGCCTCGATTGTCATTTGTAATTCCGAGATTGTTACGAATACCCAAATGAATGCCTCGAACTATGCGACGCGCGTACCTGCTTTAGCGATGAAACTTGCGGCAGCCGCCAAAAAGAAGGGAATTATCATGAGTATTGCAAAACCTTATGATGTTGCTTCATACAAAGAAGCGCAGGGCATGATCGCCGTTTATGGCAATGCCGGGATGGATCCAACCGAAGCCCTCAAACCAGAAAAGGCGTATGGTCCTAATATTGTGGCCGGGGTGGAATGCCTCTTTGGCGCGCATACGATCCAGGGCGTCTTACCAGTCAATGTTCCAGCTTTTAATCAGACAACATCACGTTTTAGTGATACGATTGTTTATAAACGCGGTTATGGTTTAAAAATCAAAGCGCTGGTTAAGGAGCAGCCTTTACAGGAAGAAAGTAAACAGGTGACGCCGGCTCAGGCGCATCTGATTCAGATTGCGGAGGGCAAACAAAACAAAATTCTCTTCGCGTTAGTGGCGATCACTGCCGTGGTTGGTCTGTTAGTTGTCTTATTGATTGTCAAACTTGTTTAAAAAAGCTTCTGCGGAAGCTTTTTTCAGTTCTTTGTCTTGATTATTACAGCTTGAGAATTATAATGAAAAAAATGAAAGGAAAATGTCTATGCCAGCAAGTTTTACCCATCAGTGTTTTGGCGATGATGTCATGCATATATCACCATACAAGCAGTTTATTCAGCAGCATCAGGAGATGTTTTATTTAGGTCTCCAGGGACCAGATCTCTTGTTTTATTATCATCCTACTAAGAAGAACCTGATTAATGGTCGCGGCGGGATGCTTCATGAAGCAAAGGCTAAGCCCTTTTTTGCCGATGCGATTACGCATATGCAAGATGAGGAGAGTCTGGTGTATCTGCTGGGATTTGCTTGTCATTACAGCTTGGATCATGCCTGTCATCCCCTTATTAATCAGCTTGTCAAAGAGAAGCATTTTGGACATTTTGCAATAGAACGTGAACTCGATATGCATTTTATGGAAGTCTATCCGACGCGGCGAAAAACAGTTGCCCAGACTTTCCCTGACGATGCAGCAACATGTCAGCGCATCGGCCGGATCTTAGGTGTGGAAGCGGCGATTATTCATACGTGTATTCGCACTTTTCGTAAACTCAATCGCCTGCTTTACGGACATAGCCTCTTATTGAGAAAAATGCTATCAAGTTTGATTCGTGCCTTGCATATCGGCAGTTTCTCAGAAATGTTCATTATGAAAAAGCCCGATCCTGTTATGGCCGAGGATATCACTTTGCTGGCAAAGCGTTATCAGCAGGCCGTCAACGATGGCGCAAAAGCGATTGAGGAAATAATCCAGGCCTATCAGCAAGGGACGCCTTTAAGCGACTATTTTAATCATAATTATGAGTAGGTGAAAAAAATGATCTATTGTGCAATAGCGATTGGCCTCATTGCCTGGGGGTATGGGACCCTGAAGTTCAATGAAGGCAAAAGAAAGGAGCAGGAACGGCTGATTCGCCGTTTTGGCATGCTCGCTTTTATCGGACTGATTGTGACATCAGTCGCAATGTTAGCTTTGGTTTTCGGCATCCAAACGAAGACGGTGCCATTTTCAGCACTGGTGATTGAATTTGTGGTCGTGACGATCGGGACCGCTATTTATATCAAACCAGGCTATATGAAGGATGTGTAGGAGGGATCACCATGAAATACTGTCCAGAATGCGGGGCAGCACTGAAAGATAAAGCAATTTACTGCACGAACTGCGGGGCCAAATTAGATCCCCAGAAAGTGGTCCGGAAAGCTCCGGAAAAAACGGTTGTCCAAACCAAACCAAAACCCAAACAGACGTTTACTTTTAATGATGAAGAGACAACGGTGATACGGCCGATGAGTGCGCCAAAGCGTCAGGAAGAAAAAGTCAGTGAGCCTTTGCCAATTGAGGAAAAGCATCATTCTTTATTCGGCTTTATTATTGTGGCGCTCTTTATTTCTTTCATCGTTGCTGGCGGCAGTGCTTTTCTCATTCCTTATATTACAACGTCACATCATGCGGCAGTCGAAAAACAAAAGCAGGAAACTGAGGCGAAAGCGCTCGATGATTATATTCTGGCGACGAGTTCATCGGTGGAATTGACCACTGATGACTTAGCGGGGTTATCACAAAAACAGCTGCACTATGCGAAAAATGAAATCTATGCCCGTAATGGCTATATTTTCTCGAATAGTGATTTATCTTCTTATTTTAAAAAGAAGGACTGGTATAATCAGCGCATCAAACAGAGTGATGCAACAACCAATCAGGAGACGGTTTATAATCGCATGAGCAAGATTGAAAAAACGAATATCGCTTTTATTATCAAATACGGCAAAAGCAAAGGATGGAAAGTTTAAATTCTTCTATCCTTTTTTCGTTTATTTGTTTTTGTCTTCACAAGAACATGGTAGAATAAAGAAAAGAGGTGGGAGACATGGAAGAACATATGACATATGACGAGCGTATTGCGGCGATTTATCTGTTTGATTTTCAAGCGGATACTTATACCCTGATTGCTTCTAATGAACCGCACTTTTCATCTTCTTATCATGAATATGGCTCCTTATCAGCCTTTTACAAACAGGAATTTCATCTTTTGGAGGAAAGCTTAGCAGATGTCGAAGCGCTTCTTACCAAGCAGTCTTTTTACGCCCTTACTAGTCATGGAGAATTCTGGAAACAGGCCCTTTTGCGTCGTATTCCCGAGAGTCCCCGCGCTCTTGTCTATTTTCTTAATGAAAATGCTTTTACCGGCGAGGAGTTCATCTCCCCTAAGCAGCGCTTTGATTTTTATTTCAAGGCGCTCTATCGGCAGGCTTTTGCCGGCAGTGAATATGATTTGACAAAGGATAGTCTAAAACATTTTGACTTTCACGATGAAAGCTATGCCTCTTACTTTCAGCCGCTGCCACAGACCTATCCGGCATCTGGAATTCAGTATCTCCGTTCCTTTGTGGAAACGCATGTGCATTTCGATCAGGAGGGGCTCATTTCTTATTTCTCGCCAGACTATGTTTATTCGCTCTATCATCGTGGGAAATATTCCTCAGTTTATAACTTTGTGATTCATGTGGATGATAAACCGACCCTTTATGTTGAAGTCTCGAGTGTCTTCTCGCTCAATCAGGAAGGCCATATGATCGTTTTAAGTGTCTTTAAAGATGTCACCAAACGTTATGAAAAAGAAGAAGAACGCATTCGTTATCTGCACTTATTAAAGACGCTTTCACAGGATTATGAAAGTGTATTGCTATGTGAAAAGGACCGCAAAGCAGAAATTTACCGTTTGAATTCGGCGTTAGAAGGGCATATCGTCAATGGGGAAGATATCAGTCAGGTGTTTCATACCTATGCTTCCTTGGAAATTTGTCAGGAAGATCGTGAAGCTTTTTTAGCCTATACGGATGTTGACCATATCCTTGATCACTGCGCTTTAGGGGAAAGCTATCGCTTCCGTTATCGCGTACATGCCCAGGATAGCCTGGAATACCATGAGGTCAATATTATCAAAATTGGTGATGAGCATGATCCGCTGATCGTCTTTGGCTTTACGAATGTCGATGCCGATCAGCGTCGTAAAATCGAAACGCAGGACTTACTCAAAGAAGCCCTCAATCAGGCGGAGAATGCCAATGTGGCGAAAGGAACTTTTCTTTCCAATATGTCGCATGATATGCGGACCCCGATGAATGCGATTGTGGGATTCTGTGAGATCGCCCAAAGTAATCTCGATGATGAAGGTGTCTTGAAGTATTCGCTATCTCGTATTATGGATGCCTCAAAATCTCTGCTTTCTATTATTGATAATGCCCTCAATGTTTCGCGAATTGAAAGCGGCCGTGTCCATCTCCATCAGAAAAGTGCGCATTTGTCAGTTTTATTACAGACGCTGAAACGGGAACTGAGACCGTATTTAACGAAAAAGAAACAGGTTCTTCAGGTCAAAGAACACTATTTCCATGATGTTTTGTACATGGATCAAAATAAATGTAAACAAGTGCTTTGGAATATTCTGATGAATGCCATTCAGTATACGCCAGAAGGCGGTCACATCTTCTTTGGCATCGACGAATTAACGGGCACAAAATATCAGTATGCGCGTTTCCTCTTTACGATTGAGGATGATGGTATTGGAATGAGTGAAGAATATCTCAAAAACATTTACGATCCTTTCTCGCGTGAAGAAAATACCACGAATAGCGGCGTCGCAGGCACTGGTTTAGGCATGACGATTGCGAAAAATCTGATTGATATGGCTGGCGGCCATATCTCCATCACCTCACATAGCCATGTGGGCACGAAGGTGATTGTGGAACTGGAACTGAAAGTCATGAATGACAAACCGTTAGCGGTGAGCGTGCCGGAAAAACAGCAACCCATCAAGAGCCTCAAAGGGCGCCATATCCTGATTGTTGAAGATAATGCGCTCAATGCGGAGATTACGAAAACGATTCTCGAAAGCTTAGATGCGAAGGCTAGCGTTGTCGGTAATGGACAGTTAGCCGTTGAAGCCCTCATGCAGCAGCCTTTCGATGGTGTTTTAATGGATATTATGATGCCGGTTATGGATGGCCTGCAGGCGACGAAAGCGATTCGCAGTTTCAGTGATGTCCCGATTATTGCGATGAGTGCGAATGCCTTTGAAGAAGATAAAAGGCGGGCTTTTGAAGCTGGCGTGAATGACTACGTCACCAAACCATTCAAAACTGAATACCTTTTAAAGGTATTAGGCCGTTGGCTTGGTGAATCAAATTATGATAAAATAGAGCCAGAGGTGAGAGAATGAAATTTGCATATAATCATTTTAATTTTAACGTTTTAGATTTACAGCGTTCTTTAAAGTTTTATAAAGAAGCTTTAGGTCTTGATATTGTCGGTGATATTAAAGATAATGATGAATTCACAATCGTTTATTTAGGTGACCATCAGACGAACTTTCGTTTAGAGCTTACATATCTGAAAGATCGTCATGAAGCTTATGATCTTGGGGAACAGGAATACCACTTAGCCCTGAAGACCGATGATTTTGAAGCGGCTCATAAAAAACACCAGGAAATGGGCATCATTGAATTTGAAAATCCTAAAATGGGGATTTACTTTATCGTTGATCCAGATGGTTACTGGATTGAAATTATTCCTTAAGAGCGGTTTCTCCGCTCTTTTCAAATTCTCTTTTCCATGGTAACATTTTTTCTGAGGTGGGTTTATGTTCTTGTATTTTAAAGATTTACGCATCCATTTTATCGTTTCCTCACTGCTTGGCGGCGTGGTCGTCGGATGCGTCGCTTACATTATTATGCGCCTGTTATTTGTCCCCGTTGCGGCATGTGTATTAATTGCCTTATCCTATATGCTTTTATGGACGATCTTTCGCCGGACGATGGTCGAAAGACGAGGTAGCGAACGCTTTATGGCAGCGACGCGCTTACGCATGGATGAATGTCGTTTGCAGGACTATTTGCATTTTTATGAAATCCTGCTTTCACAAAATAAAGAGAAACGACGTCAGCGGCGGATTCTCTTAAATATGTCTACCGGCTATTTAGAAATCGGGGAAGATGCCCAGGCCAAAGCGATCTTAGATGAACTGACCGCCTATTTCGCCATGCATACAGCTAATACCAATAAGATTGTCTACTTCGATAATATGGTCACTTACTATTTACATATGCGCGATCTGGAAGCTGCGAAAAAAGTCATGGTGATGTATAAACAAACTTTGAATGATCCGGCCCTTTCGCGTCAGATCAAAGCTTCTCATAAACCCTTATATGAAGATAAGGAAGCATGGATCAAACTGTTAGAAGGAAAGGCTGATGAGGTGTTAGATTTTTATTTAGAGCTTCTTGAAGCCTCCCCTCATCAGCTCACAAAGGTGCATGCCCATGATATGTTAGCGATTATTTACCGTCAGCTTAATCGTCCGGATTTGGCTTTAGCCTCAAAAGTCTATCTGATCAAATATGGCGGGGATCTGGCCTGCGCGAAGCGGGCACGCTTAGAAATGAATAATGCCGGTACTTAAAAACACCTCTTAGTGAGGTGTTTTCGCATTTAAAGAAGCGCGTTTCTCCATCCGCTGGAGGAAGACATCTTCATAAATATAATTGATAATGGCGGCGCAAGGGATCGCTAACATGATGCCCCAGACACCAAACATTCGCCCGCCGACAATAATGAAAACTAATACCCAGATGGCCGGTACGCCTAAGGAATCGCCAAAGAGTTTTGGCTTGATGAAGTAGCCGTCCAAAGTCTGCAAGGCGATGGTAAAGAGGATAAACCATAAGGCATACCAAGGGTTGATCAAAACTAAGATGAAGGCGCCAATGACACAGCCAACAATCGGACCAAAGGTAGGGGCCAGGTTCGTGACACCGACCACGACAGAAATCAACACGCTATATGGCCAGCCGACAATTAAGAAGAAAATAAAGTTCAAAACGCTGACAATCAGACCATCGAGTAAATCGAAAATAATATAGCGAATAAGGATGCGATTACAGCGACGCCAGAAGCTGGTCGCTTTATGATAGACATGAATATCCATGATGCCTTTGAAGATCTTACGTAAGTTGTTCTGGATTCGTCGGGCATCTAATAAAAAGTATAAGGCAAGGATGCAGGAGATAACCCCGTTAAAGATTCCTGTGCCGATGTTAAAAGATGTCGAAATGATATTACCGGTATGACCAGTGATCATTTTGGTGAGACTATTTAACGCATTATTGCCGGCATTGGCGATCGATGAGACATTAATATTAGAATTGCCTAAGCTTTGGGATGCCTGGGTGATGAGATCCTGGAGACCGGTCGCATAGGTTTTAAAGTTAGTGATCAGATTCATGACACTATCGGCGATCTGGGGGATCAGGGCTACTAATAAAATAATGAAGAAAATGATCAGGACAATTGTCGAGGCAATCACCGCATAGAGACGCCGATGAGAGTATTTTTTGACTTTGTAAAAGACATGCTCCTCAAAGGTTTCCACTAACGGATTGATGACATAAGCGATAATAATACCGTAAATCACCGGGGAAAGATAAGAAAAAAACATCCCAATACCACTGTTTATGTGATTGAGATTGGTAAAAAACAAATAGAGCAAAACCGCGCTGCAGGTCGCAATCGTATAAGGCACCCAGCGCTGTTTCAGCCATTCTTTGCGAATTTTCATAAGAAGCCTCCTCATATTTGAATAGGGACATTATAACATCTTTTACAAAGTGATTCATCATTTCCTTACAAAACCGAAAACCCCTTCAAACGATCCAGCAAATAGGATATAATGATACGACAGGAGGCTTTTATGAACCAGGATATTATTAAACAGACCGCCGCGTTATTAAAAATCAAAGTAATGCAGGTGGAAAACGTATTAAGCTTATTAGAAGAAGGGGCTACTGTACCTTTCATTGCCCGTTATCGTAAAGAGAAAACGGGCGGTCTAAACGAAGATCAGATCCGTGAAATTTCACAGGTCTATGAATACAGTGTCAACCTTTTAAAACGTAAGGAAGATGTTATTCGTCTGATTGACGAAAAGGGCATGATGACAGCGCAGCTCAAAGCCGATATCATGAAGGCAGAAAAACTGTCGGAAGTAGAAGATTACTATCGTCCTTATAAGGAAAAGAAAAAGACGCGTGCGACGATGGCGAAAGCCAAAGGCTTAGAGCCTTTAGCTCAGGCTATTATGAAATTACCAAGACACGGGGATTTAAAGCTGCTGGCGACACCTTATTTGAATGAAGAGGTGCCAACGATCGAAGATGCCTTAGCGGGAGCCAGTGATATTATTGCGGAAGATATTGCGGACAGTGCGAAATATCGTCAGCGCGCCAAAGAAGAAATTCTTAATTATGGCAAGATTGTGACGAAAGTAAAGAAAAATGCGAAAGATGAAAAGCATACATATGAAAAATATTATGATTACAGCGAAAGTGTGAAACGGATTGCTAATCACCGTGTCTTAGCGATTAACCGAGCGGAAAAAGAAAAGGTCATCAGTGTGTCTTTTGACTATGATGAAAGCTTTATCTTAGGCTATATTCTAAGAGGCTTGATGGGAAATAAGCAGACGATTGCAGATGAATTCATCCGTAATGCGACTTTAGATGCTTATAAACGTTTAATCGCTCCTTCGATTGAACGAGAAATCCGCAGTGATTTAACAGAAAAAGCCGAAGATGCTTCATTGCAGGTGTTTAGTGTGAACTTAGAACACTTATTAATGCAGCCGCCAATGAAAGGACAGGTCGTTTTAGGGTTAGACCCAGCTTTTAGAACTGGCTGTAAGTTAGCGGTCATGGATCCAACCGGCAAATTCCTTGCCAAGGATAAAGTGTTTATTACGATTCCTAAAAAGAGCTACGCTGAAGATGAAAAGAAACTGTTACAGCTGATTACGCGTTACCATGTCTCTTTGATTGCCATCGGCAATGGGACAGCTTCGCGTGAATCAGAAGCTTTTGTGGCGAAACTGATCAAGAACCATCACTTAGATGTGAAGTATGTCATTGTCTCTGAAGCCGGAGCTTCGGTTTATTCTGCATCGCCATTAGCGAAGGAAGAATTCCCGGATTTCCAGGTTGAGGAACGTTCAGCCGTATCGATTGGCCGGCGCCTTCAGGATCCGTTAGCAGAATTGGTGAAGATCGAACCAAAAGCGATTTCTGTCGGTCAGTATCAGCATGATATGAACCAGAAGAAATTGGGCGAACAGTTAGACTTCGTAGTTGAAAAAGTGGTCAACCAGGTAGGGGTCAATATTAATACCGCTTCTCCATCATTACTGCAGTATGTTTCTGGCTTATCAAAAACAACTGCGAAAAATATCGTCGCTTACCGCGAAGAACATGGCGCTTTCACATCCCGTGAAGAAATTATGCAGGTCTCTAAATTAGGTCCGAAATCTTATGAACAGTCAGTTGGTTTCTTACGTATCCTCAATGGCTATAATATCTTTGATGAAACATCCATCCATCCTGATAACTATCAGGATGCGGCGAAGCTGTTAGATTATATCGGTTTAACAAAAGCTGAGCTGGGCACGAAGAAGATGGCGGAAGCCTTAGCGGATTTTAATATCCAAAAAGCATGTGAGGATCTCGCCTTAGATCATTATCTTGTGGAAGACTTAGTTTCCGCCTTTATTTCCCCACAGCGTACCCCTCGTGATGACTATGCGGCGCCGGTTTTAAAATCTGACGTCTTAACGATCGAAGACTTAAAACCAGGCATGAAACTGCAGGGGACCGTCCGTAACGTTGTCGACTTTGGCGCTTTTGTGGATATTGGTCTGCATGAAGATGGTTTAGTGCATATCTCTAAAATGTCCAAAAAGCGTATTAAACATCCATTAGATGTTGTCGCTGTTGGTGATGTTGTTGATGTCTGGGTTTTAGATGCAGATGTCAAGAAGCAGCGTGTTTCTTTAACAATGGTAGAATCTTAACTTCCAGAAAAAATTGCACTAAGTAATATATTTTTTATGATCGAAGGACAAAATATTATGAATATTTCATGATGTTTTGTCCTT
>OCTW011574535.1_pt1 | contig 11134 bp, 11 predicted proteins | sample 1539671 | NCBI WGS metagenome assembly OCTW01 (sample SAMN02144230, study PRJEB22623) | gut metagenome | biome: sheep rumen | host: Ovis aries | place: New Zealand | reverse complement strand
ACGGACAAGCCGCTGGCAGAGTTCAAGAAGACCGTCAGCACGCAGATCATCCAGACAGCAGAGAACATCCGGCTCATCGGCCAGAACATCGATGCGACCAACCAGAGCGTGACGAACCTCGGCATCGAACTAAGAGCAGCCGACAGGGAGATACGCCTCTACGTTGACACGGAGACGGCAGACCTCGAGCGCAGACTTGGAATCGTTATCAGCGACGGAGACGCAGCCGTGAAACTTTACGCAGAGCAATACGTGAAGGGACAGATCACGGAGAACAACAAGAACTACTACACCAAGAGCGAGATCGACGTGACGGTCAACGGAATCAACACCTACGTCATAGGCATCCGGGACGACCTCACCGTAAAGATAAACGGAGACATCGCAGCACTCCAGACACAGATCGACGCAGCGAACACAGCCATCGGAAAGGCAAACGACAACACAGCAGCCCTCCGCACATACGTAGACGGAGCCTTTGCAGACGGCATCATCGACGAAGCAGAGAAGGTCGCCATCGAGAAATACCTAAAGACGATGGCCAGCACGAAGAAGGATATCGACAACGCATACACGGAAATCATCAATAACGTCTATTTCGACAGCAGCAGCAGCGAATACGCTGCATTGATAACGGCAAAGAGAGACGTGGACAACAAATACAACGCCCTCTACACAGCCATCAGCAACGCCATCGTAGACGGGAAGGCCACAGCCAGCGAGATAGCAGCCGTGAACACTGCCTTCGATAACTTCAACAACGCCATCGGAACATTCAGCAAGCGAGTAGAAGAGGCGAACGAGGCGATCCAGAACGCAATCATGAAGTCAGCCAACGACGCCATCGCCAAGAACTGGCAGGACACGATGACACAGATAGGGATCGTCAACGGAGAGATAGCAGACGCAAAGGCAGCGACAGCAACGCTGCAGAACTACGTCAACGGAGCATTCGCAGACGGAGTGCTGACGGACACGGAGAAAGCAGCCATGCGCACCTACCTCAACCAGCTCGACAAGGAGGCAGAGGACATGGCGAAGGCATACGCCCAGATCCATGCGAACACATACCTCACCGGGACACCGAAGACGAACCTCGAGAGCGCATACTCGGCAATGACGACAAGCCTCTCCAGCCTTAAGAGCGTGATCAACGGAAAGCTGGCAAAGAGCAAGGTCACCAAGGCAGACGAGACGGACGTAGACAACGCCTTCGATACCTACACATCAGCCATCGGAACATTCAGCAAGCGAGTAGAAGAGGCGAACGAGGCGATCAGAGCAGCCCTCAAACAGGCACTGCAGGAATACACCGACAACAAGATCGCATGGGTGAAGGAACAGGCAGAGAACCTCGCCAAGGATGCAGCGAAGGCAGAGACATACCGACAGGCCAGCAACCCGTGGAACAGCTGGTCGAAGAACACGGAGAAAGACCACATCGGAGCCATGTGGACATACACCGGGTCAAACAACACGGTATCCGTCTACGACGCATTCGGGAACCAGTTCTACGTCGAGAACGGGAAGACATACCGATACAGCGGAATCGTCCACCCGGACAACAACACAGAGGCAGCATCGAAGCGAAACGTCTGGGAAGACATGAGCAAGATCGCCTACGCAGCCAGCTACACCATCCAGAAGGAAGACTACATCAGCACGGTACTGGCCAACTTCAACAGCGACGGAAGCCTAAGCAATGCCGGAGGCTCGGTCATCAGCGCATACGGAAACAAGCTGTGGGCGAAGAGCCAGACCGTCGACACGCTGAGCGGAAGGGTCTCGACAGCAGAGAGCAAGATAGACCAGCAGGCAACGCAGATATCGCTGAAGGTCTCCCAGAACGGAATCATCAGCGCAATCAACCAGAGCGCAGAGACGATACAGATCAACGCAAGCCGGATCAAGCTGGAGGGATACACCACCATTAACAGCAGCTTCAGCGTAGACGTTGACGGAACAACGACGATGGGAGGATTCAAGGTGGTAAACAACGGCCTCACCAACATCGTGAGCGGAAAAGGCAACAGCAACATGGCCTATATCATCTGCCGGAACGACTACTACGGAAGATTTGCGGGAATAGGAGCCAACGTCCTCCCGGCAACCAGCGGACTCAGCAGCGCAGTGGGACGATTCCACAACACGGACAGCCACGGATGGTACTCGACGAACATATGCCTGTACCTTGAAGCGAAGAACGGAGAGCGCAACTACGCATTCGTGGGAAGCGGCAACGGAGTGCTGAACGGCCTCGTGGCAGGATTCAAGCATAGCAGCATGACGACAACGAAGGACAAGCTCACGGAAATACCGCTGAAGGACGGGAACATCATCTGCTTCACCTGCTACGCAGACAACAGCGGACTGGCACTGCCGACGATCCAGAACGTCCGGGACGCATTGAATATCAACAGCAGCACCTACTTCTCGATACCGCTGACATTCATCTGCACAGGCAGCACGAGGGGCGCAAGGATCTACGGGAAGAACAATAGCGTAACGAATAGCAGCGGAGTAAAGTGGATGAACGACAGCAAATACCCACAGATCTGGAGCAACGACAAAGGCACATGGGACTACCTCGAAATGGAAGCAGGAGACGTCATCCAGTTCATCCTCGTCTATGACGGAAGCTACAGCGCATACGTGGCAAGCGTAAAAAATTAACAACCCAATAAAAAAAGAACAACAATGAAAGTGAATTTTAACAAAGCGTTCGTCGACGCAGACGGAAAGGAAGTCTTCATGGGCGACCAAAAACAGATGATCAGCGAGAGGCTCGGATTCTTGCTATTCAACCTCGCACAGATCAAGGGACAGCCAGCGACACCGGATGAGAAATACAAGGCTTACTGCCTGCTCCGGAAGATCAAGCAGAACCCGGACGAGGTGGACATAACCACAGAGGATGGGACGCTGCTGAAGGACATCGCAGCAGAGGCACTCTCAGCCGGAGCATACGGCCAGATTTACGACATCATCGAGAACAACAACAAATAAGTCGAACCCTTTAAAAAAGAAGAGACATGAACAAGAGAACAGAAAACGCAACGATCACCTTCGATCCGGAGGTTATCAACGAGCACACCAGCGTGACCTTCACCAAGATCACGAACGCCAACGGATGCACCATCTACGGCAAGATCGAGAAGGATGCAACAGAGGTCGGCAGCATCAGCTACGAGACGAAGGGCAACTACCTCATCACTTCCTTCAAGCCAGCCGACAGACTGACACAGGAAGAGAAGCAGGCCATCTACGAAGCCGTCCCCGGCTGGATCAAAGAGGTAGAGGAAGCCTAACGGGAGGAGCGACGCATGGGAGGTGCAATTCAGACAAGTCAAGCAGAGCTCGAGCAATTCTGGGCTTATGCCCTGCCCGGTTTCCTTGAGTATGTACGCCTGCACAGCGACAGGGTAGGAACCATCGAGAAGGTAAACAGCCTCGAGGGAATCTACTCGCTGACGGCATTGTACATCAACGGAGGAATCGAGAAGACCGTCCTCGCACCCCTGTCCTTGATTTCAGCGAATGCGGAAGCGGAGGCGAGGGCAGCACTCCAAGCTGCCACCGCCGCCAACACCGCCGCAGCAAGTGCTGACGCAGCAGCAAAACGGGTGACGGATGCCATCACGGACATCGCCGCAGAGAAGCAGGCCGCCATCACAGCAGCTGCAGCAGCCAACACCGCCGCAGACCTCGCAGCAAACAACGCAGCGGAATGCGCCGCAGCAACAACCAGATGCCGGGAGGTCACGACAGCCTGCGAGAACACCAACAGGGATGCCGCCTCTGCAGAGGCACTGCGCAAACAGGCAGAGACCGCAAGGGTCAATGCGGAGACCGGGAGGGCAACAGCCGAACAGGGACGAGTGAGCGCAGAGAACGGAAGAGTCACCGAGGAGGGAAAGCGAGTCACTGCTGAGAACACGAGGAAGTCGAACGAGACTACCAGACAAAGCAACGAGACATCACGCAAGACCAACGAGGCACAGCGACAGCAGCAGGAGTCACAGCGACAGAGTGCTGAGACAGCAAGGCAGGAGCTCTTCTTGTTGAAGGAGACCCAGCGACAGCAGACCTTCAACACCAACGAGGCACAGCGACAGGAAGACTTCGAGGACAACGAGGCAGAGCGCACGGCCACAATGCTCATCACCCATTTCTGGGTAGATCCGAAGACAATGACAGCATACGTCACACAGAAGGACACGGACTCGACGAGATACCACCTCGACCCGAGAACAGGCCAGCTCGTGGCGACATTGCAGATTGAAGACTGACAAAACAAAGGTACAAAAGCATGAAAGAAGTCACAAGAGAAATGGGACAGGTCGGCATGGTGCCGAAGGGAGCCTACGACCCGAACACCAGATACAAGGTGCTCGAGACCGTCCTGTACGATCACGACACGTGGACATCCCTCGACAACGACAACATGGGACACACCCCAGCCGACGGATCCAAGTGGTGGCAACGCCAGACGGACGGAGGCAAGCATGCCTATGAGGAAGGGGAGAACGCCAAGACACAGGCCGGATTTGCTAACTCCAAGGGCAACGAGGCAAACCTCATGGCCGAAGCCGCAAGGACACAGGCTCAGCAGGCACAGCAGAAGGCTGAACAGGCCAACACGCAGGCCAACAGAGCCAAGCAGTTTGCAGACCACCCGCCATACGTCGGAAGCGACAACTTCTGGTATTTCTGGGACGAGACGACGAGCCAGTACTCCAAGAGCGAAGCATACGCAAAGGGAGACAGCCTCGATTGGAACACCATGACAGAGGAAGACAGGGAGAACGTCATCCGACAGGCCGCAGAGAAGGCACTCGAGGAGATGGTCGTGGAGAACGTCAGCGAGCAAACCATCCAAGGATGGATCGACAACGCATAGGAGGAACGACACATGGCAGAGACATCAAGACCCTACCCCGGCACAGACCTCAAATTCAAGATCACCTTCTTGGATGAAGACTTCAACCCAGCCATCAACAACTGGAAGGTGGAGATCCTCAACAGATACCACCAGAAGGTCGGAGAGACAGGAAGGGACGAGAGCCTCATAGACACCGAGGAGAACTTCTACATCACCGTCCGGGCAGAAGACGGAAAGTTCTACGCCAAGACGACCTACTACCCGGCAGACGGTGACTTCGAAAGCGGACACAGCCAGCAGACGGACATCCAGCCGCTCTACGACACCGGAAGCGAATGCCTGCCAAGGCTCAAACCATGCTGGTGCGAGCAGGAGACAGAGCACAGGGTGAAGTTCGAGGCCGTGAACGTCAAGAACGCAGAAGGCCTGTACGTCCTCCTCGACAGGGACGGAGAGCCGATCCTCGACAGGGACGGCCAGCCTTTCCTCTTACACAAGTTCAATGAACCGCAAAACGAAGAATGACATGGCAGGAAAGAGAATCGGAAAGAAGATCACCGAGAGCGCAGAGGAGGTAGATGTCCTCCTCGACGACATGGCCGTCCTTTCAAAGCAGATGAAGGAAGGGAAGAGGCTCTACTCGGAAGAAGAGCTCCAGCAGAAGGTACAGGACAAAGTACAGGATGCGATAGAAGACGCAGGGATAGACACACCAGTAGTCATCCCGGAGGAGACCATCGACGACTGGATCAACGGAGACGACGAACCGGAGCCGCCAGCCGGAGAGCAGAACTAACAGCAGCCCGACCAAAATGCCGGGATGCAGCAACGAAGAGAAAGAGAAACGAGCAAAGCTCATTTTTAGTTAACTAATTGTTTAATTTAAATTTTTGGAGTCAAAGAAATGGCACAGAAATCAATCAGCGCAGTATCCGTAGAGAGCTTCGAGTACGGTGTAAAGGCATTGCGCAACCTCGCCAAAGCACAGGCGAACATCATCGAAGAAGTACAGGTGAACGGCACGAAGGTGAACCCAGACGCCAACAAGAAGGTGAACATCACGGTTCCCACCAAGGTGAGCGACATCACCAACGACTCTAACTTCCAGAGCGACACACAGGTGGCCGCAACATGCGACAGCAAGATCGCAGCAGCCATCAGCAGCACCTACAAGCCCGGCGGTACCAAGGCAGCAGCCGAGATCCTACCCGCCCTGCTGGTCAAGGCCAACGAGGGAAAGGTTTACAACCTCACCTCTGACCTCGTGATCACCGACGAGACAAAGCAGTACTTTGTCGAGAACGAGGCCAAGACCATCCCGACAGGTGCCAACATCGGCGTGATCGAGACCACACCTGCTGACGACAGCGATCCCGAGAACCCCGTAGCAGCCGTCTACAAGTTCGACGTGCTGCAGGGCTTGCAGGATCTGTCCGGCTACCTCACCCCAGCCGACATCACCGTGGTCGACGTCCAGACAAGCGACATCGACAGCTGGATCGAGGGCAACGACTAACCGTCGTCACCACCAACCGGATCCCGGGAAACGCCCGGGATCCTTCTAAACAATTCAAAGGTTCAGACTTATGGCAAACGAAGCACAACAAGCAGCAAGCGTCCTCAGCCTTGAGAGAGCGACGAAGGCACTCAAGCGGAAGATGGACAGCATGCAGGCTCCAACTTACGACGAGAGCACACAGATGATCGTCTTCCCGGCGACATCAAAGTACCGATACGACGAGAACACCCAGATGATCGTCATGTCTGAATAACAAGACAAAAAACAAAAACAAGGAGAAGCAATGAGCAACAAGAAAGAATTCAAGGGTGGCATGTTCCAAGGCGTACCCGTTTATTGCTGCGACGAAGAGGCACGACAGCAGATCGACGCACTCGCCCAGTCTGCAGGCGTCCCCTTCTTTGGCAGGGTCTGGAACCTTGCGAACAGCACACCAGTGGCAGACCATTACATAGGTAGTCTTCAATTCGGGCAGAGCCTCCCGGAGAGACTCGGCCTCGGCTGCTACATCGTGAAGAACGACCACAGCCGCAAGAAGCTGATGGCCAACAACCACTACAAGTACGAAGACGGAACCCCAGCCAAGCTGGACGGCACAGAAGGCCACTACCAGTGGGGATGGGGCAAGAAATGGTACCTCGTGGCCAAGCAATGGGGCAACGAGCTCACCATCATGATCTCGCTGGGCAAGATTCCCGGAGAGTACAACTATGAGATCCCCATCGCCAGCGAGAGCGCAGCAGGATGGGCAACGATGGAGCGAAGCACAGGAAAGCTGGTCAGCTACATCAACAACGGAACGGATTACAGAGGCGGTAACAACGACGCAACCAGAGACGCTGCGTACAACACGCTTCTGGGAAGACCCGCCAGCAACATGACGACGCAGGCATTCCTCAACGCAGCACGTCTCAACGGCGACGGATGGACGGGATCCACCATGCGCATGAACGCAGCGAAGGCATTCCTTTTCTACGTTATCTTCGGAAACCTCAACGTGCAGGCAGACTTCAATCCCAACAGGGATGCCAACGGACTCTACCAAGGAGGACTCGGAGTAGGCGCAACGAACGCCGGAGGCTGGTGGAACACCAACTTCGGGTACCAGCCAGTCATTCCGATGAGCGCAGGCATCGAGCAGGGAGACGCAGTCGGCAACTTCAGCTACAACGTCCTCGACGGAGACGGCAACCTTCTCCAGACGATGAGCTGCCACAACTTCTTCGGTTTGAAGAACGGCATGGGAGGCGTCATGTGGCGCATGATGACAGACGAGCTGCTGGTCAACCAAGAAGACAAGAGCCAGAAGCACTACATCGCCAAGCACCTCTGGAAGGTCAACGGAAGCTACGAGTACAGCATTGCAGAGAGCATCACCGGATTCATGGAGGGAGGAACGCTCCCAGCCAAGGATTCTGCCGCATGGGACTACATCACGAAGGTGGCCGTAAACCTCCTCCAACTGACACCCACCGAGGTGGCAGGCAGCAGCACCACACGCTTCGCAGACGGATACTACAACCCCGCCGCTACTTCCGGGTTCCGGCTGGTTATCCGTTCTGGCGATTTGAACGACGGTGATCGCTGTGGCCTTGCGATTGTCAACGGTAACCTCGGTGTCTCGGACGCCGGCGTGCACTACGGGTCGTCGCTCTGCGAGACTGCCGAGGAATGGTCGGTGGAACCGGAGTACGTCGAAGTGAACTAAGAGGCCGGAGGCGTACAAAGGGTACAAAGTGAACAACGGAGACAAAGAGAACAAGAAAAATAAAGTTTAACAAAGTAGCAAGGGAAAGCAAAAGGGCGCAAAGCGGCTCACCAGAGCCGCCGCCCACCCCCTGCCAAGAAACAAGTCGAAAGCAAAAAAGGTAGCCCTTTTCTGACTCGGGTTCCGGCTGGTTATCCGTTCTGGCAATTTGAACAACGGTGACCAATGTGGCCTTGCGATTGTCAACGGTAACAACGGTGTCTCGAACGCCAACGTGAACAACGGGTCGTCGCTCAACTGATTTTGAAAGGAAAAAGAAAAACGTTCGAAGAAAAGGGTGCCTCGCCCCAAGGCGAAAAACAAACGAGGGATGGAGTGCTGGTAGGCAGCGAACCGAAGGAAAGAGCCGCAGCCGAACGCAGGAAGTTCAACAAAATTAGCAGAAGCGGGAACAGAAGATGAATACGATAAGAAGAATATCGGAAAAGGTAGCGACACCGGATAACTTCATCAACGGGTTCGTGAACTACGCTGACGGGAAGCCGCCACGCACGGACATCCGCAAATACGAGGAGAACCTCGCTGCTAACATAAAGACACAGATCAGAGCTTTCGAGACAGGGACGTGGGAAGTGCCGGAGTACGAGGAACGGATCATCAAGGAACACGGGAAGCGACGCAAGCTGGGAGTCTACCCATGCCCGCAGCACGTCATGGAATGGGCGATGCTCAACCTCATCGAGAAGCCGCTGACGGATTCCTACATCCGGAACTCATGCTCATGCGTAAAGGGAAGAGGACAGACGGACTTTGTCGACATCCTCTCCAGATACCTGCGCAACGACCCGGACGGAACGAGATACGGAGTACAGCTCGACGTTCACCATTACTTTCAGTGGATATGCCACACCCGCATGGGAGAGGAACTCCAGAGGAAGATAAGGGACGAGAAGGTGATGGCCATGCTCACCAAGATCATGGATTCATACCCGAACGGGCTGGTACTTGGAACGAAGCTGAGCCAGATAGAGGCGAACTTCTACCTCGTCCGATACGATCACGAAGCAGAGACACTCTGGGGAGTGAAGGGCGACCAAGAACGGGAGGCCTACTGGCGCAACAGATACGTGAGCGACTGCCTCGTCACCTGCCGGACGCAGGAACAGGCAGCGGAGCTCGCAAAGGGAGTGGAATACCTAAACGCAAAATTCGACAGGATGCTGGAAAAGGGCGTTTATTACGCCCGCTTCGCAGACAACATCATCATGATGCACGGAGACAAGGCATTCCTCCACATTGCGACAGAGATAGCCATCGCCCGGCTGACAGCCAGATACAAGGTCGAGATCAACAAGTCGTGGAACGTCAGACCCATCGAACCGGACGGGATCGACGTTTGCGGATACATCCTCCACCACTTCTACCGGAAGGTTCGCAAGCGCAACAAGCAGGCACTATGGCGACAGATCATAGAGCTACGAAAGAAGGGGAAGACCCCGGAGGAGATACGCCTCGCCTGCGCATCACGGATCGGATGGTGCACCCACGCAGACTGCAGGAACCTGCTACGCAAAATGAATGTGAACATGGAAGAGCGTCTGGGCAAGAAGATCAAGGCCAAGAGAACGGTCATCCCATTCGAAGGGATGAGCCGGGAGCAAAAGCGATCCATAGAAGACTACATCTGCAGGACGGAAGACGACGAGAAGCAGAGGATGATCCTGCTCATAGGATACACCCTCGCAAAGTCGCCATTCGGAGGAGACGACAAGCAGAGGGCTGCTTTACGCTTCCGGGAGCTGAAAGGCATCGGGAAGGATGCCAGCGGCAACGACGCATACCAATGGGGAGACGAACACTACATGTGGACGGGCTCCCAGATCCTCATCGAGCAGATGACGCAGGACTTCACGCCGGAAGACCTCCCGGCTCCGACGGCCATCCATGAATGCGAGAACAAGTTCAAAAAGAAGTTTTATAAATTCACGTGATTATGAAGACAACAACCACAGCAAAGAAGGTCTTCGAGAAGTACGACGGAACCCACTACCTCCTCTACTTCAACGAGACGGAGAAACAGGTACCTGCCCAGCAGGAGAGTGAGGAACAGCCCCAGACGCAGTACGAGTACGACACCGTAATCGCAGAGTGCACGGAGCCATCAATCGATGCATTCACGGAGGCACTGGCCAAGGCCGGACACGAGGACGCAGAGATCGGCGCAACCGATATCATGCTCCGAGCCGTCCAAGCCGGACTCGTGGAAGGCAACGAACTCGAGCTCGCCCACAGATTGATGAAGCTGCTGATCAACCAGTACGACAAGAGCGAAGCCGTAAACGACTTCACATACAACGGCATGCACATGTGGCTCGACAGGGAGATGCGCCGCACCCTCCGGGAGAGACTGGCACGAGAGAAGGCCAAAGGACAGGAGACGACACGCATCACCTACGAAGACCACACCTTCACTCTTCCGATTGACGACGCAGAGTTCATGCTCGAGGAGCTGGAGGAATACGCAACGGCATGCTTCGATAAGACAGCGGAGCACACCCAGAACGTAGCAGACATGAGGGACGTGGACGAGATCCTCGCCTACGACTTCACAACAGGATACCCACCAAAGCTGGAGTTTTAAGGCATGGCAACCATTCTGATAATCCACATCCTTCTGGCGGTGCTCTACACGGGCATCGCCATCTGGAGGAAGAAGAGCCTCCCCCACAGCATATCGGCAATCGTTTACGATTTCAGCAGGGGATGGCAGTGGTGCTGGACTGCATGGCTTAGCCTTTTGGCCATCACCATCGCACCCGGACTCATCGAAGCAACACCGGAGCCGTTCAAGTTCTTGGCGTTTGCCACATGCGCCTGCCTCCTTTTCACAGCAGCGGTACCATTGGTAAGGGGAACGAGGAACACAGCCCACGCCGTACTTGCATACGCAGCCGGGATCCTTTCGCAGGTCTGCGTAGCCATCGACAGCCCGTTCTGGCTTCTGGCATGGGCAGGATTCGCCACC
>OCTW011564436.1_pt1 | contig 11134 bp, 8 predicted proteins | sample 1539671 | NCBI WGS metagenome assembly OCTW01 (sample SAMN02144230, study PRJEB22623) | gut metagenome | biome: sheep rumen | host: Ovis aries | place: New Zealand | reverse complement strand
ATGACCAACCGGGACGAAGATGCCTGGGAAAAGGCCCTGGAGGCAGAAGACCTTGCCCGGAAACACGAGCTCCGGAAAGAGCTTTCCGCCATCCTCATCTCCAAGGCCAAGCTGTGCTCGTATGCCGAGATCTCTCCCGAAACAGGCCGGAATGACGAGGGGCTGGGCTACGCTACAGAAGCCCTCGGCCTTGCCACGGAAGCCGGAGCCCTCGAGGAGCAGTGTGAAGCCTGCTATGTCATCGGCTCCCTGTATATTAACAAAAACCGCTGGAGTTCCCCCTTGGACGAGGAGATTTACCGCACGGCCGGAATGTGGCTGGACCGTGGCCAGGCCCTGGCCGATTCCTGCGACAGCCCCCGGCTCCGCCGAAACGGGGTCCTTTTCCGTTCCCGCTGGTTCCAGCAGGGAGAGCGCAACGAAGAGGCCATCCGCTTTTTCGAGCAGGAAAAGGCGGCCCTCAAGGATTCCGACCACCTGACCGCCTCTTCCCTGGACGACCGCCTGGTGCGCCTTTATAGCCGCATGGGACGATACGAAGAGGCCCTGGACACGCACGACGACTATGTCCTGCACATCCAGAAGTACATGCTCCAGCGACAGGACGACTTGCTGCAGGAAATGGATACCCGCTTCCGGGTACAGGAGAAGGAACGGGCGCTAGAGAGGCATCGCTACCAGCTGCGCCTGCTGGTGGCGGTTCTGCTGGCGGCGGCCGCCCTCCTTGCCCTGGGGGCGGAACGGCTACGCAGGTTTCATCTCAGGAATGCAGAGCTCCAGCGCGTCAACGACAGCAAGGAGCAGATTATCGGACTTCTTTCCAAAGACCTTCGCAACCCGGCCAACACCCTCACGGAAGAGATATCGCAGTTGTCGGCCCAGGCACCCGGGATGACGGCCGACCAGATTCACCAGCGCTGCCAGGAGCTTACCCGGAACGCGGAATCCATCAACGACAACGTGGCCCGCTATGTGGGTGACCTTCTGGTAGAGCGCAGCCGCAGAATTGCCGATATCGGCCTGTCACACCGCGAAATAGAGGTTATCCGCTTAAGTGCGGAAGGTCTCTCCGCGGCGCAGATTGCCGAGCGCCTTTTCCTGAGCGTGCACACCGTCAACACGCACCGCCAGAGAATCTACGCCAAACTGGACGTTCGCAACGTGTCCGACATGATTCGCAAAGCCACCGATCTGGGAATCCTCTGAAGAACGCCCGCCAACTTGCCCTCCGGAAGCGGCGGAAGGGGTGGCAAATAAATAGTTGAGACAGAGGCGCTTACGCATAATCCTCTGCGCTTTTTGCGCAGAGGATTATTAGCAAACCGTTGATTATCATGCACTTGCAGGCCACCCCGGCATTTTAGTTTCGGCTGCGGCACGCACGGAAACGGGCCGGTTGGGTGCACGGGGGGCGAAATAGCGTGGCAGCACGCACGGAAACGGGGCCGGTTGGTGCACGAGCTTGTGTTTTTTTGCTAAATTTGCGATATGATTAAGGACATGTCTTTCTGGAAGTGGCTGGGGCTGCTTCTTGCCGCGTTTATTCTGGCCTTGCTGATGTACGGCGTGGCCGGCTTGGTGGACTTGATGCCGCACGGCTGGGGTTACAGTGCGGTGTGCCTGGTGGTTGCGGCCGTCATGGTGTTGATTTATTCCCGCTTTGTCATTTTGTTCGAGGGAGAAAAAGCCAAAGACTTGCCGATGGACAAACTGGCCGGGCACACGGGCCTTGGGCTCGGCATCGGCCTGGGGTATTTCTGCATGGTCACGGGCGTCATGGCCCTTGCCGGAGCGTATCAGGTGACGGGGATCGGGGCATCGGCCAAAGAGCTGGTGAGCATGTTCTGCTATTTCGCCATCGTGGCGGTGGGTGAAGAGCTGATGTTCCGCGGGGTGCTTTTCCGCTGGATTGACGAAAAATGGGGGTTCTGGGCGGCGCTCCTTGCGTCGGCCCTGCTGTTTGGCATTCTCCACATCTCCAATCCGGGCGGAACGCTGTGGAGCAGCATTGCCATCGCCATCGAGGCGGGGCTGCTGCTGGGGGCCGCCTACAAGTGGAGCGGCACGCTGTGGGTGCCCGTCGGCATCCATTGGGCCTGGAATTTTTCGCAGGGGAATCTCTTCGGCTTCAAGGTGTCCGGACAGGAGGCCGGCGAAAGCCTGCTGCAGGCGCAGATCGAAGGGGCCGACTGGCTCACGGGCGGCGCTTTCGGGGCCGAGGCGTCCGTGGTGGCCGTCGTGGTGGGACTGGCGGTATCGGCCTGGTTCATTTACCGCAGATAATTATTGGTTTTGAGCGAAAAATCCTTATATTTGCAGACTACGTTGAAAATAAGCAAAAATAATCAATAACACAGATGAAAACTTACACAACTAAAAACATCCGCAACGTCGTCCTCATCGGCGCTCCGCGCAGCGGTAAAACCACCCTCTCCGAGGCCATGCTCTTCGAAGGCAAGGTCATCGACCGCCGCGGTACTGTAGAAGACAAGAACACCGTCTCCGACAATACCGAGTTTGAACAGACCAACCAGAAGTCCATCAACGCCACCCCCCTGTACGCAGAGTTCGGCGGCTGCAAGATCAACTTCATCGACGCCCCCGGTTCCGACGATTTCTCGGGCGGCGCCCTGTCTGCCTTCAAGGTGGTGGATGCCGCCGTCATGGTGATGAACGGCACCGCCGGCATCGAGGTGGGAACCACCCTGTTCGCCCGCTATGCCGACCAGTACAGCGTCCCCATGGTGATTGCCGTGAACCAGCTGGACCACGACAAGGCCAACTGGGACAGCGTCCGTGCCGCCATTGGTGAGGAGTTCGGCAAGAAGGCCGCCCTGTGCCAGTTCCCGGTGAACCCCGGTCCCGGCCTGGAAGGCTTCGTGGATGTGATTACCATGAAGTTCTACAACCGCAAGAACGAGGAGCTTGACATCCCCGCCGCTTATGCCGACGAGGCCGAGGAGCTCCGCGCAGAACTCATGGAAAAGGCGGCCGAAGGCTCCGACGAGCTGATGGAGAAGTTCTTCGACACCATGGAGCTGAGCACCGACGAGATTCGCGAAGGCCTGCGCATGGGTCTGCAGAAGGGTGAGACCATCCCTGTGTTCTGCGTGGCCGCCAAGGAAGATGTGGGCGTAAAGCGTTTCATGGAATTCGTGGTAAACGTGGTTCCCTCTCCGGAAGGAAAGGAAGAGCCCACCGTGGACGGCGGCACCCTCAAGTGCGACCCGGCCGGTCCCGTGGCCCTTTTCATCTTCAAGACGTCCGTGGAACAGCACCTTGGCGAAGTTTCCTACTTCAAGGTGATGAGCGGCACCCTCAACGAAGGGGCAGACCTGGTGAACCCCGAGACCGGCAACGGTGAGCGCCTGAGCGCCATCTATGCCGTGGCGGGTGCCAAGAAAGAGAAAGTTTCGCAGATTGCCGCCGGCGATATCGGCTGCGTGATGAAGCTCAAGGCCGGTAAGACCGACGTCACCCTGGCCCAGAGCGGCGTGGAAGCCATCAAGCACATGGTGTTCCCGGATGCCAAGTACCGCTGCGCCGTGAAGGCCGTCGATAAGAACGACGAGGCCAAGGTGGGCGACGCCCTCAACAAGGTGGCGTCCCAGGATCCCACCATCACCGTGGAATATTCCAAGGAACTGCGCCAGACCATCCTGTCCGGCATGGGCGAGCAGCACATCAACTACGTGAAGTGGAGAGTGACCAACGAGTTCAAGCAGAACATCGAGCTCTACGCTCCCAAGGTGCCCTACCGCGAAACCATCACCAAGATTGCCACGGCCCAGTATCGTCACAAGAAGCAGTCCGGCGGCGCCGGCCAGTTTGGTGAGGTACACCTGCTGGTCTGCCCTTACGTAGAGGGCCAGGAGGCACCCAAGAACTTCAAGATCGACGGCAAGGACGTGGTGTTCAACTTCAAGAGCCAGGACATCACCGACCTCGAATGGGGCGGCAAGCTGGAATTCTACAACTGCGTCGTGGGCGGTTCCATCGACCTCAACTTCATGCCCGCCATCCTGAAGGGTATCAAGAGCAAGATGGAGGAAGGCCCACTCACCGGTTCCTATGCCCGTGACATCCGCGTATATGTGTATGACGGAAAGATGCACCCGGTGGATTCCAAGGAAATCGCCTTCATCATCGCCGGCCGCAACGCCTTCAAGGAGGCCTTCCGCAATGCCGGTCCCAAGATTCTGGAACCCATCTACAATGTGGACATCATCACCCCCAACGAGTATGTAGGCCCTTGCATGAGTGACCTCAACACCCGTCGCGGCATGATTATGAACCAGGATATGGACAAGGGCTTCACCGTGCTCCACGCCCGTGTGCCGCTCGCGGAACTTTACCGCTACTCCACCATCCTGAGCTCCCTGACCGGCGGCTCCGCCACCTTCTCCATGAAGTTTGCCGAGTACGTACAGGTTCCGGCCGAAGTCCAGACCAAGCTTCTGGCCGAATACGCCGCCCAGGAAGAAGAGGAAGACTAAAAACTGTTTTCCACGGAAAAAGAGTGACCCCGGCCGCCCGGCCGCCGGTCACTTTTTTTGTTGACGCCAGCATGGAGGAAGCCGTTATTGTTTTTTTTTATTATATTTGTAATGGCTTCACCCATAAGACTTTCTAAAACCAACTCATAAACTAACGCACCATGGACATTCGTATTTGGAACAAAGAGACCCGCCAGGCCTATGTGGGTACTCTTCTGTACTCGCTTCTGGGTATTCTGGCCGCCATTCTGGCCCCCATCGCCGGCGTAAGCGCCCTCGCGTCCTTTGCCTCAGGAAGCTCGGGAGGCGGATTTACCGCCATTCTGCTCATCCTTGTGGAACTGTGCATCATTGCCGGTTATGTGATTTTCTTCCTGGCGGTCAAAGACCTCAAAAACATCACCGAGGGTGAAGACCAGAACGCCTTCAACAAGGTGTACCTTTCCATTATCTTTGATATTCTGGCCGCCGTGTTTGGAATGATTCCCGGAGTCCGCTGGCTGGGAGGCATCCTTGCCATCGTCTCCTGCGTGCTGCTCCTGATGGCTTATTCCTCCCTGAAGAACTCGGCCACCATCGGCCAGCTGAGCCCGGTGGCGGCAGCCGGTTTCAAGCAGTTGTTCACGGCCGAAGTACTGGTGGCGGCAGGCATTGTGATTGGCTGGATTCCGCTCGTGGGAGGCGTTGTAGGAGGCATCCTCAAAGCGGTTGCCTGGGTGCTGGTGCTGCTGGGCTGGAAGAAGGTGGCCACCCCCGTTGCCGTTCCCGGCGAGGCCGCCGCTCCTGTGAAATCCACGCTTGACACCGTGAAGGAGGTTCTGGCCGAAAGCGCCGTTGAGGCAAAAGTCGTCGCCAAGGACATGGCCGGCAAAGCCGCCGTGATGGCCGAAGACTTCTCCGACAAAATGGAAGACGAAGTGGAAAAACTGGGCGACAAGTTAGAAGACCTGGCCGACAAAGTGGAAGACAAGGCCAAAGAGGTTCATGCGGAACTGAAAGAGAAGATTGCCCAAAAGGACGCTCCGGCAGACATGCCGCCTGCTGAAGATACGCCGGTGGAAGACACGGCGGCTGCAGAAGACGTGACGGCCGCTGCGGACACGCCTGCTGAAGACGCGGCGCCTGCCGACCAGAAGCAGGAATAGTTCTGGGCACATTGGGCGCTCTGTCGCCCGTTGGACCCCTTGCCAAGAAAAGCGGCACCTCCTGGCCAGCCGGCAGCATTCCTTCCGGCCGGATCGTAATAAATCTCCGATCCCGGGGCGTTGGCGCTTGCAAGGGTGGCAAATAAGCGGCTGAGACAGAGCCACTTACGTATAATCCTCTGCGCTTTTTGCGCAGAGGATTATACGTAATTCGCTGAATACCAAGCACTTGGCAGCCACCCCCTTGGTCGGCCTCTTTTTCGTTCAGGCAGCCCCGTGCACAAAAAGGCCCCGTTTGCTGCACGGGAGGCCGAAAATCGTATCGCCGTGCACAATCAGCCCCGGATTGCTGCACGGGAGGCCGGTTTTGCACAGATGAAACAAAGTTTTGCGCAGGTGGGACATCCTTCTGCGCTTTTTGATGTTCCTTTGCCGAAGAAAATATAAACAAAACATATATGAAAACAACGTACGAAGCACCTCAGGTGCAAACCATCGAACTGCGGCTGGAAAATGCCGTATTGCTGTCGTCCCTGAACGCAAACAAGCCCGGTTACGGGGACTGGATAACCGACGGATGGGGGAACTAAGCTATGAAAAAATACTGGATGATTGCCGCGGCCCTTGTGCTGGCCGCCTGCGCCAAAACGGAAGTGGAAGCGCCCGTAGAGAAGGAAAATCCTTCTGAAAAAGTATGGACCGTGAACGTGGAGGCCACCAAGGTCGATGCCGCCGATGCCACCAAGGCGGCAGAGGCCGATGGTTGGGACGGCGATGCGGCCGAAACCAAGTCCCTGGACAATTCCGTCGAAAGCCGGATAGACTTTTACTGGAGCATGACGGACTATGTGGAGGTGTATCGAATCGACAATAACGGAGAAGCCTTGGAGAAGGTGGGCACCCTGTCGCCTGTCGGTGTCGGCGGCTCTTCCACAACGCTCCGGGGTGAAATCACGGGCCGCTTCTGGGTGGGCGATCCCCTGGCGCTTTTCTTTCCCAAACTTCCCGCCGATGAAAAGACCCGCTACGCCAATCAGAAAGGCACGGTGGCCGACATTGCCAAGAATTTTGACTATGCCGTGGCATTTATGAAGGTTGCGTCAATTGATGAGCCTATTGCTGGTGCTCTGCAAAGCGGCGAAATCCTCACGTTGGAAAACCTTAACGGCGGTTCCTCGGCCGAGTTCGAGAACGCACAGAGCATCACCAAGTTTAGTTTCAGCTATGCCAGCGTGAATTCCGAGGGCATCGTGAAGCTCACCATCACCGCGCCCTTTATGGCGGGGGAGGTGACCGTGATTCCGGATGCCCCGGGCACGGAGTTTTACGTGGCCATTCCGGATTCCGGCCTGGACCAGAAACTGACCTACACCTTCATGGCCGAGACAGAGAGCGGTAAAATCTATGAAGCCACCAGGAAGGCCAACCTCGTAGCCGGCAAATACTACAAGGCCCTTGTAAGCGGTATGGCCGAGTACAAACCTGTCGAGACCCCCCTCACCATCGAGGCGCGGGAGGCCGGCACGATTACCATCCTCAATCCCCTGAACCGGCAGATTATGTACAATGCCGAGGGGTATGGATTCACCCACATGACAACGGTTTACACGACCGACAACCCCGTCGAGATTGCAGTGACGGCCGGGCAGCGGGTGATTCTGGGCGGCGAGAACGAGACCTATGCCACCGGCTGGGAAAATTACACCAATATCTCTTTCAGCTCCGACTGCTATGTCTATGGCAACGTGATGAGCCTGGTGAACTGGCAATATTATGGCAGGCCCGAGTCAGACAGCCGGGTTCGCACGGCCAAAGACTGGGCTTTCTCCCACCTGTTCGGAGGGTGGAACAAAAATGAACATGCCCGCCCCCATCTTCTCAACCATCCGGTCAAAACCATTGAACTTCCGGCCACGTCGGTGGGTAAGGGAGCATATAGAATGATGTTCGCGTATTGTACCAATATGACTGTGTCGCCCGAACTTCCGGCAACGACTTTTACGGGAGGCCCTTACGATACGACGGATAATAACCCGCCGTATGGATCGATGTTCTATTCTTGCCCTTCTCTTCGCAGAGGGCCGTCCGTTCTTCCGGCCACGACGGTTCCTGCGGCCTGTTACTTCCGAATGTTTGAATTGTGCCCGTCGCTGGAAGCGTCCCCTGTTCTTCCTGCACCGTATCCCGGCAAAGATGCCTACAGGGGTATGTTCAATGGGTGCACCAATCTCAAACAAATCACCTGCTATGCCAAGGGCAATTTGGGGGTTTCCGGCGCAACCCGCAATTGGGTTGGCGGCGTTCCCTCCACCGGCATCTTCATCAAAGACCCCGACGCCTCCTGGCCCATCGGCGAACACGGCATCCCGACCGGCTGGAACTATGACAATCCGGTGCCCCTCACCGTGGAGGCCGTCGAGAACGGCACCCTCACCATCACGAACCCGCAGGGCCTTTCCATCACCTGGGGCAAAGAGGTTTCCATGGCATCGGCCACTACCACCAGCCTTACCACCATCAGCATTCCGATGACCGCGGGCGACAAGATTCGTCTCTGGGGCGACAACGCCCGTTACGGCGGGGCGAACGCTATGGTCTATCTGAACACCAACATCACCTCCACGGCCGCGCATTATGTCTATGGCGACATCCGCAGCTTGCTGAGCAAGAGCGATTTCCCCAACGTCAGCAGCATTCCCGACAGGGCCTTCTACGGTCTGTTCTCGGGCAATACCGGCCTTAGGAGCCATCCGGACCTGATACTCACCATGGGGGCTTCGGCCGTCGGAGAATTTGCCCTGACAGAAATGTTCTCGCGCTGCACCGGCCTGGTGCGCGCTCCCGAGCTTCCCGCTACCAGCTTGGCTAGAGATTGCTACGCCAATATGTTTAGTGACTGTACGGCACTTACCGAAGCGCCCACGCTTCCTGCCACCACCCTCGCTTTCGAATGCTACAGCGCTATGTTCTCCTGCTGCTCGGCGCTTGTGAATGCGCCTGCCCTTACCGCCACCACGCTTGCCGAGTGGTGCTACGGCAATATGTTCGACGCCTGCTCCTCGCTTGTGGCCGCCCCGGACCTTCCGGCTTCCATCCTGAAGGAGGGCTGTTACAACTATATGTTCCGCGACTGCACATCACTGCGGACGGTAAGGTGCATGGCCACCAACCCCGTCCTGAGCGACGACGGGGTGGAACCAGCGATAGAAGGCAACGTGGACGACTGGCTGGAGAACACCGCCGCCTCCGGCACCTTCAGCAAGAAAAACGGCGTCACCTGGCCCGCCGGCAGCATTCCTTCCGGCTGGAGTGTAACGAATCTGTAATCCCGGCAACGTTTTATCCATTTCCCGCTCCGGGACACCCGCGAGGGCCTGCGTGTCTGCAGGCCCTCGCTTCGCTTTCTATCGGCACAAAGTTATCCCCAAAAATGGGGATTCCCCATAACGGAAATAATCCCTAATTTTGCGGAACGTCAACACAGACAACCTCATTCAACCCCGTTATGATATGGATAAATCATCTTTTTTTATGACACTGCAGCCTACGCTGTGGGGCGCGTGGATTCCAGCGGTCGCTATGGTCCTAGTGCAGTTCATCTGCATGGCCGTGTTCAAAGAGGGCGGCAGACGTGCCGTCGAGACGTCATGGTACGATGACAAAACCCGGTTGTATGCCAAGTGGAATACCCTATTTCAAGTGGCACTCATTCTTTTGGCCATATTTGTGCCGTTCAAGTTGGGCACAGCCTGGTTCACAGTCGGCACTGCGGTCTATTCTGTCGCCTTCGTACTGTTCATGTGGTCGTTCTACTCCTACGGCACGGCAGCGCGCGACAAGCTCGTCACAAAAGGAATCTATCGTTTCTCCCGCAACCCGATGTATACGGTATTCTCGCTTGCGATGCTCGGTATCATTATTGCGACGGCTTCGCTTTGGCTGCTGCTGATGATGGTCCCCTATTGCTGGGCCATGCACGGTGTCATTCTGGGCGAAGAACACTACTGCGAGCAAACCTACGGAGACAGCTACCGTGAGTACAAGAAGCGTGTGCCGCGCTATTTTCTGTTTTTCTAGAAAGCACAAAAAATGAAAGGAAAAAACGGTTATTTTGATCGCATCGTACCGCATGTGGAGAAGAGATACGGCAAAGAAATGGCCGATTCCATCATGCAGAAGGCCTGGAAGCGCTTCGAGGAGTTGTGTGAGGAAAACGCCGACGAGCCGAAATCCCACTATATCCACACCCGCGAGCGCATTTACCCGGGGATCGCGATGTTCGATGCCATGACCGCCGAAGGAATCGGCCGCGAGGAAACGGCGGATTTCATCGTAGGATGCTACCAGTGGCGCGCCGGGAAGATGGCCCCGCTCGTCAGGGCGATCTTCAAGATTCCGGGGCTTTACAGGATTGTGCCCAAAGTCTTCTTTGGCATGACGGCAAAGAAGTTCGGTCCGCAGATGGGGTTCGAGGCCCGGAACAAGCACCTCGGCAAAAAGGAGATGCGCTTCGACATGGTGAAATGCCCGTATTACGAGAAATGCGTGCATTACGGCTGCCCCGAAATCGTCAAAGGCTATTGCGAGGCCGATGATATCGTGTATGGGAACATGCATCCGAAGCTGCGCTGGGGACGCACGCAGACCCTTGGCAAAGGCGGCACTTGCTGCGATTTCAAAATCGGCATAAAATAAGCACGGGTTACGGTTTTTGGTGCGTTTGCCCCTTTGGTATTATCGCCATGATATAAGTTTACATTGATGTCGCGAAGATACGATATTTTCGCGGCATTTTTCGCGGCACCGCCGCCGCTCGAGAACCAGGAGCGGCGGCTACAACACGGCCGGCTCCGGTGGGCTCCAGGCTGACTTCGGTGGGCTTCGGTGGGCTCAGGTGGGCTCCAGTGGGCTCCAGTGGGCTCCAGGCTGAGGGCCCTCCTCCCCGGCCGCTTGTTGCCGGCTTTGCCTGAGGTTCTGATGTTCCAGCCTGATTTTTCTATCTCACCGCATTAGACCGGGCCAGAGTCCACGATCTTTCAAAAGTTGAAGCACAGTTTTATCCATGCAAGGGCGAAACCGTGCTTGAGGCATGTTCCCGGACCCCGGGTGAAGCACGAAAATGCCTTCTGGTGACTTAATGTGTGCTTCAAGTCTTGAAGCACAGTACCCGCAGGAGCCGCGCGAGGGCGTAGCGCGGGGACTTGGCGCGGGGACATAGCGCGGTGGAGTGTAACCTTTTCAGTCGCTGCCCGTACCTTCATCGGCTTCACCCTCTCAACGGTACTTCGGCAGGGGTGGCAAACAAATAGATGATACAGAGCCACTTACGCAAAATCCTCTGCACTTTTTGCGCAGAGGATTATATGCAACACGCTGTGTATTAGGCTGTTAGCCGCCACCCCGGCCTGCGCAGGGGAAAATGTGACCGATGCCGCCTGTGCTTCAACTCTTGAAGCACGCTTGACCGCATAGAAGGCCGAAAATGTGCTTGAG
>OCTW011569562.1_pt1 | contig 11135 bp, 7 predicted proteins | sample 1539671 | NCBI WGS metagenome assembly OCTW01 (sample SAMN02144230, study PRJEB22623) | gut metagenome | biome: sheep rumen | host: Ovis aries | place: New Zealand | reverse complement strand
ACCCCGCCCATGCGGGCGGGGACAGTATACAAGGCTTGCCTCATCCACAGTATTGCAGCTTAAATCCACCCCGCCCATGCGGGCGGGGACCCATACTTCTCTTTCCCTTTAGTCCTTCCTGTAGCTTAAATCCACCCCGCCCATGCGGGCGGGGACCGTCAACTCCATGAGGATCATCAAGATAAGCATAGCTTAAATCCACCCCGCCCATGCGGGCGGGGACGAATGTGTTTCGCGTTTGTCTCCGATTCTGCGGGCTTAAATCCACCCCGCCCATGCGGGCGGGGACACCATGACGGGCAAAGCATCATGCTGCTTACAGGCTTAAATCCACCCCGCCCATGCGGGCGGGGACTCTCTTGGAATAACAAGACATCTGCCGGCTTCCTGCTTAAATCCACCCCGCCCATGCGGGCGGGGACCTTCGGAAGCAAGGAACGTGCGGACCTCGAAAAAGCTTAAATCCACCCCGCCCATGCGGGCGGGGACCGGCTCTTCTTTTAATCTGACACAACACATGTCAGCTTAAATCCACCCCGCCCATGCGGGCGGGGACAACATTTTGGCATTTTTCGGACCGGAACGAACAGCTTAAATCCACCCCGCCCATGCGGGCGGGGACGGCGCCTAAGTACAATTTTAAAGAGATGCGCGAAGCTTAAATCCACCCCGCCCATGCGGGCGGGGACGCTTCTCTGTTCGTCTTGTCGATGTTCTCATTAAGCTTAAATCCACCCCGCCCATGCGGGCGGGGACTTGCAGACCTTTTCTTCTCTGCCCATCGCCGCAAGGCTTAAATCCACCCCGCCCATGCGGGCGGGGACGGCCAGCGGCCTTCTGGAAAGCACACAATCCAACGCTTAAATCCACCCCGCCCATGCGGGCGGGGACCAAACCTTACACCGCTAGATGTGCGGATATCCGGCTTAAATCCACCCCGCCCATGCGGGCGGGGACGTGGAAGCTGTTGAAAGACGTCCATACGTCTAAAGCTTAAATCCACCCCGCCCATGCGGGCGGGGACGTTACAGCGCATGGAAAAGCTGGAAGAGGAACGGCTTAAATCCACCCCGCCCATGCGGGCGGGGACTCGATTGTCATCCTCTTCTGTGTGGGTGTAGCAGCTTAAATCCACCCCGCCCATGCGGGCGGGGACCAAGCTGCCGCTCTATTGCGGGCATGTTTTTTCCGGCTTAAATCCACCCCGCCCATGCGGGCGGGGACCTTTTGTTGTAGACAACTTCGCAGTCATGTCCGTCGCTTAAATCCACCCCGCCCATGCGGGCGGGGACTTACTCGGTCTTTTACATTAACAATATCGTCCGTGCTTAAATCCACCCCGCCCATGCGGGCGGGGACGCTCCATCAGGCAATGTGCCCTTACAGATAATGTGCTTAAATCCACCCCGCCCATGCGGGCGGGGACAAGGTTAAGCTTACTCATAGTCTGCACTGTGGCGCTTAAATCCACCCCGCCCATGCGGGCGGGGACGCAGTGCCAGCTGGATATATCCCTTATAGCCGAGCTTAAATCCACCCCGCCCATGCGGGCGGGGACGGATTCCGGCTTCCGCTGGACTGGATCGGACTGGGCTTAAATCCACCCCGCCCATGCGGGCGGGGACGGCGTAGTTCGTGAGATTCGAGGAAAGATGAAGGGCTTAAATCCACCCCGCCCATGCGGGCGGGGACAGAAAGGCAGAGAAGATGTATTCAAAGAGATTAAGGCTTAAATCCACCCCGCCCATGCGGGCGGGGACAATATTACGTTGGTGGTAGTATAATGTTATCAAATGCTTAAATCCACCCCGCCCATGCGGGCGGGGACACCATCTCTTTATAGCGTTTAACAGCCTCTTCCTGCTTAAATCCACCCCGCCCATGCGGGCGGGGACTAGTGCAGTCCTCCGGCCGTCAAACAGTCACAGGGCTTAAATCCACCCCGCCCATGCGGGCGGGGACGAGATTGTAAATGCAATTCTTAAAATCAGAGAAGCTTAAATCCACCCCGCCCATGCGGGCGGGGACCGGCATACGAGCAGACGTCCATTAATGTCCGATCGCTTAAATCCACCCCGCCCATGCGGGCGGGGACCTTATCTCGATGCTTCCAATTACACGCAGGAACAGCTTAAATCCACCCCGCCCATGCGGGCGGGGACTTTATCCGGCGGCGGCAGCAGCTTGACCAATTCGCGCTTAAATCCACCCCGCCCATGCGGGCGGGGACGCGGCACATCAAAAATCATTTCATCGTGCACGTGGCTTAAATCCACCCCGCCCATGCGGGCGGGGACCGCGTTGATAAACTTTGCCCACTCGTTCCAAAGGGCTTAAATCCACCCCGCCCATGCGGGCGGGGACAGCAAAAATACATAAAAATTAGCAGCTCAATTCCTCTAACATTATAAGAAATGATTATAGATATCTAATATCACAGACTACAGTCTAATACATCAGATCATGAGAAAAGCAATATTAGGTGCGAAAACTTCAGTAGTTTATGAGTGATCAAATCCCGCACCACTACAAAATGAGATTCCCTTCCTGATCCGGTGTTACTTTAGTCCCATAATGCTCGACCTTTTTCCGGTATTCGTTTCCAAGATTATATATCCGTATACTGTCCTTTGTTTCATCGATTATATCAAGTATTTCCGCCCTGAAAGTCACAAGCTGTGAAGCGTCAAGGCTGCATTCAAATACGGAGTTCTGAACTCGTATTCCATAATTCATGCATGTTTTAGCTACTTTTCGAAGTCTTTTCTTTCCACTTACTGTCTCTGTATTTACATCGTATGTAAGTAATATCATCATACTGCGTCATCAGCTTTCTACCGTTTTACATGTTTCGACAAGAGGCCGTGCCTTGCAAGTGTCCCTCATTTCCACATGAATGGTGGATACTCTTCTAGATCGCCGCGAATAGTTCTTGACAGAAGTAGAGCCTGAATATAAGGCACAAGGCCCCACTTCACCTTCTCCTGCAAATAAGGGTGCATAATCTCTTCCTGTTTTCTTTCCTGCCACTTCGCAAGGAATTTCTTTCTCGCATCATCCGACATCATGACAGCACCATCACCGGTAACAGAAAAGTCTTTGCTAGTCAGCATCTTTTTGTTGATCATCGTCAAAACAAACCGATCTGCAACAGGGGCTCTCAATTCTTCTTCTAAATCCAGCGCCAGCGATGCCCTCCCCGGCTTGTCTGTGTGCATAAACCCGGCATAAGAATCAAGACCAACCGATTCCAAGGCATTCATACAATCATTTGCCAGTAATGTGTAAGCAAACGATAGCATAGCATTAACATTATCAAGCGGAGGTCTACGATTCCTTCCGCTAAAATAAAAGTCCTCCTTCTGGTTCAGAATCAGATCATTGAAAACTTTGAAATAGTCAACTGCACTATCTCCTTCAACGCCTCGCAGGTTTGACACAGAGTCCGACTTGCGGATTTTATCAATCTGTTTCTTAAGATTTACAATACTATCCTGAAGTCTGTCTCCGTTCACCCTAATAGGATAATCTCGAAGTGTTCGATCAACTGTCCATCGTTCGTTAAACACCTTACCCAAAATCATGTTTCTTGCGTACGGCAACGAACGGTTTTCATCATCACTGATCCGATATTGTTCTTTTCGCAGAAGTATATTCCCTCTGCTTCTGCCCTCAATACGGCACAGAAATTTACCGTATGGAGTAAGCATAGCAAATCCGATGCCCTTTGCTGCGCATGCCCCCATCAGCGCTGGTGAAGCGCCAGAATTGCTGAAGGAAATAATCCCTTCAAAAATGTGCAGCGGAAATTGCCCAACTTTCTCCCTCCCTTCAGTAATGACAATTGAATCCCCCTCTAGGCTAAGATAATAATCATCAGTCAGAATAAACAGTGTATTCAATAGCTTTTTCAATTATTGTCCACACTTTCCGAAATATATGTCCTTACGGAACGTATTTTTACCATCTCCGGAAGGCAGATATCCCTTAACGAGCACTTCGCGCAGCCTTTTCTGGGCTTGCTTTTTGGCGTATACCCTCTGTTGAAGTACTCATGCATTTCTTGAAATGCATCCATCACTTTTTTTCTGAGAGATTCGTCAAAATCAACCCTTTTTCGTCTGTGTGTTTCTCCCCAGAAAAGATCTCCGGCATCAATCTGGCAACAAAGCATTTCTTCAAGACACATAGCCTCCGCACATAGTTGGGCGGCATCTGCTTCGTTAAAATCATATCTACCGCTTTTGTACTCGATAGGTAGAACACCCCATCTGCCCTCGAGTCCACTTACCGCAATTCCGTCTGTTGCCCTGTGAAACTCTACTACATCACAGTTTCCGCTGATGCCAAGACTTGATGAGTGTATTCTAAGCCCGCGAACAATAACCACATCTCCCCGCCTTTCTATTTCTGCAGGGTCATGAGCCTTCTTATGGAATAATTCACCGAAAGACGTAAGTTCATTTTCCTTCCACTGCTGTTCAACATGAATAAGTGCCCATTGTCTTCTACAGAAAAGAAAATGCTGTATTCCTGAAAGCATCAAATACTCATCTTCAGAATATGTCATGCACGATAGGCTCCTCCATCTCCGGAAGAATATTTATGGAAACCTCGTAATCCGAATAAGATTCAGTCAGCTCAACTCCCTCCTTGTGTCTGATCTGAACAGTATTGAAAATCTTTGAAGCCGGATAGATAATATCTCCGCCTTCCCACCAGATTGTTTTCACAACATCGACACTTCCTGCAGGTCTTGCTGCAGATTCATCATTGAGGAACAATGTGTCCAGAGCCATCTGGATATCCTTCTTATCCTGTTCTGTGAATCCATTTTTTTCTGCAAATATCGGATTAACAGATCCCTTGATCACATACAGACCAAACCGGACACTATGTTTTAACCCCATAGTATCAGATCCACGCTTATCTCCGGTTTCACTGTTCGTACTTTTTGTAATTTGTGTGCTCACAATATCAACTGGATCCAGACTCTCCGCCTCCTGAATGGTCACCGCTGCGCGAATACCGATGGAGACTCCATTTCCACTCTGTTGTTCATCTGTATCTGCTTTGTTTCCCTTCTTTAGAGCGATCGTTGCACCAAACGCTCTGACGTCTTCATAATGACCACAAACAAGACTTGTCATCTTATCGTTGTCCCTCGCCTTCTCTGCCTCAGCAAATTCCTTGTTGCTATCAAGCCTTTCATGAATGCTTTTAAAACCATCTTTAATTCTGTCATCGGAAACAATCAGAATATCCCGGTTCATATCCTGCAATCTGTTTCGTATTTTTCTTTTAATGCACACATCCGTAATATAACCCTTTCCATCTGCATGCTGCCTCGGGCGGTTTCCATTCAAAGGATCACCGTTAGGATTTGCGTTGGATACTGTTACAAGTGCCATAAAATAACTTCTGTTAACTGCCATAGAAATGCTCCTTCCAATCCGAGTTATTAGCCGGATCATTGCTAGATAGTACCTGCTGATACCGAATTTTATATTCGGCAATAAGTTTCTTTCATCTTGTTTTCTGCATATTTCTAAGCCTGATCAGAACAGCCATTAGCAATTGTTCCATTTTCCTGCACCACTCCTGCAGTTTTGTCTTTCTTTTTCCCCATTTTCAATTCTCTTCTTTGAAGATAAAACCCAAGAAGATACCGGGGATCAAGTGCTCGGTTAGATCTTGCTAGGCTGTCCATGTCCGAATCTTTGAATTTCGATACGATTTCTTCCAGTGTTTTCTGATAAAATACTCGAGATCCTGCAGGCAACTGTGCCTCATACGGCAAAAGGAGACTCTTCAGTTCCTGCCAAGTAGTCATAGGATGATTAACATATGCATTCCATAATCTTCTGGCATTTGTTTCCCGATTACCGTCAGATCCATTACGGTTCCGATCCAGTGCTGTCTGCTCTATCGTATCTTCCACCGCCAGGATTCTCCCGAAAAGATAACTTCGATCCGTTGATTCCTTGTTCAGTTCCATTTTTGCTTCTCCTCCTTGATTATGGATTAATAACCTTTGTCTGACTGCAGCACAGGCCGTCCGCAAAATAGGTTCATGATATGTGTAAAATCTCATCGGCTCCGATGCATGCGCCACAAGCGCCCGGACAATATGCTCGGGAAGCGGGCGACCATTAAGTATATGCGCTGTAATATCCTGAACAGTTTCTTTGAACAACTTGCCGTCAATACTAAGATAGCTTTCTCTGTTTTTTTTCCTTTCGGTTCCAAATGCGCATTTCGCAAGCATAAATATAGATGGCGATGATACAGTGACGTTCTGTCTGCTCCCAAAATACCATGAGCATTTGTCATACCAGCTATCAAGACATTCGAAGAATTCTCTGGCAAGCATCTTCTGATAAAATACCATGGTAAACCGACCAGTTGTTGCAGCATCGAATGCTGCAACCGTGAGACCTGTTTCCATCTTTGATGACTTTGTCCCATAGTATATTGCATTCTTAAGATGATCTCTGCCGCTTACAAACGCATTATCCGACTGGCTTCCGGTAAAGAGCTCCATACCTGCATCATAGAGTTCCGAAGTGTTAAACGAGGGATCCCAACAGATTATGTATCGGGGGCAGTCGTCGTTGCCACCATAGGAAGAAGAATTTCCAGCGTTTATTTTGATCGACTGTGTTCCAATGAGCCACCGAAGAGTATTATGGACTTTTTGCGACGTATCATATCCTATCTGGAGCCGCTGAGATTCATCTGTAAATCTCTCACCGGTAAAGTTAAGCGATTCATTTTCAGAGTTCGATACCGAAATCAGTTTTGCATTTGGTGCCTCTGGAAGCACCTTCTTAGGATGAAATATTGGAACATCTTCAACTCTGCCGGTAACGCCATCAAGTTCCTTATGTCCATTTCTATCCCTTAAATTTGTATAATATGCAGTCCATGAATCTAGCAGCGTCACATCTTCCCATGTATTGCGATTGCCGCCATTTGCTGACAGAACGCAAAAGCGCACCGGTATAGCAATACTGCTCTTCTGATACTTTTTATCTTTATCAACGCTTCCAGTTCCGCCCAGCACGTCATCCCAGTCTGCCTTCAGGATCCCAGCTCTGATCAAGTCTTCTATAACATCATTTTTCTCAATATACTTAAGAATGGCTCTTGCCATTGGGTGCGAATATTCTGATTTGCACCAGTCTTCTAATTGCTTCTTATATGCTAGATACGAGACATTCTCACTGCTATTTTCATCTAAAGAAGGACAATGCCTCGCTATATCCTTAGCAATAAACATTAACTTATCATTGACAGCCTGCGGTCTGGTTTTTGCGGCTCCGCCTGTCCTCGACTGTGACTCTTCCGTGATCGCAAGCAGCGTCTTCTCTTTACCTTTTTCTACTTTAATTGCACTGGCAAATTCACCTTCCTCAGTAATGGTTATCTGGATCTTGGCTTTACCATATTCGTGCCCTACCGGAACTATCTTCTCTTCGAAAACATCGCTGTCTTTTTCTTCTTCATATGTATTTAATAGATCGTTAAACAGAGGCATTTGCGTCCTCCTTTAGATTCCGAAACTTCTTGACGTTTCCCTTGCGAATCAGCTTGTGAAGACATTCCTCCGGACGTTTTAAAGTGATAATTCCATTTTCCATTGTCACATTGCTGACATCAAGAAACAAATTGTTTCTCGATTCCTCGGAGTATCCTTCATCCGGATAGCTAATCCCATGGTACATATATCCATATCTTATTGCTCCGCTTCCATCAAAAGCACTTTTTCCCTCTCCAAACTTACACGGCTTCACATCCGCAATACACTCATGTTTGCCAAGAAAGACATCCCTTCTTCCTCCACGAAGAAGGGATTTTGCAAAGATTCCATAATGTTTTTCCCAACTTCTGTCTAATTCGAACTCCGGCCGGTTCATATTCCATTCAAAATGCGCTAATACCTGATACTGAACATCCATTAAATACGTGTAGTATGCAAGGTCGTTTTTTCCTGTCAGCTTCGGTAGTTTTACGCCTCTTGTCTCCATCTTGATAGGATTCATCACTCTTACCTTATCGACGATCCATTCAAATGTAGGCTTCCAGTAGATGCTTTTGAGCACACCTTTGATCGCCTCATAGGTTGGAATTTCATAGGTCGATTTTTCACCACCTGCAGAGACAATCGGATCCGCAAAAAGAGCCATCCGAGCTGAAACTTCAAATTCCACATGCCTATTCTCCGCATACCATTTCCCAAGATGTATTTCTTCCGCTTTTATTCCCATCCTTATTCCCCTTCTTTAATTACATCATCATGTCCTCTGCTTTATATTCTGCCTGAACGTCCAATCCGATAAGATCGTTGTACGCCTTCCTTGAAACAGCCAGTACATGGTCATCCATTAGATGTTCCAATAATCCCTTCTCTTCCAGTATTTTCTTCTGCCACTCATATATTTTAACGGAATATTCTGAAGCTTTCTTAATGGATGAATGAATTTCATCGTATCCATACGGCCTGCAAGTTCGAAGAAAAGAAATGATTTCCCCTCCTTTGCCGTACGGGACAATAACATCTTCTGTATTGTCCTCAAAAACCCGGAATTCCTGTCCCATCGTTTCGAACGGTTGCCTTAATATGTATCCTTTCGATTTTGGGCTTATATAGATTGGTTTAAGATTCCCCGCAAGCAGTCTCGCATAAGTGTGCAGATTTTTCTCAATTGGGTATTCCAAAATACGGCTGCTACGGGAGGCTTCATACATATTCAGATAGAAATCTCTTACAAATTTTGGAGAATCAACTGCTATCCCTGAGTCGCGGTACAGGGTTTCCGTCATTGCCTCCTGTGCACTCTGAATATCTGGTAATCCCTTAAGATTCTCTCCTTTGAGTTTCACAATATAGAAATTTCCATCACCATATTCATTGCTTCGATTGCATCTTCCTGCCGACTGGACAATATTGTCATCCCCAGCCAACACACGCAATACTGTATGAAAAGAGAAATCTACACCAGCCTCAACAAGCTGCGTGGAAACCAAAATTAGCTTTTTTCCATTTCCCTTGTTTGTGTCTCCGCTGATTTCTCTCTGTATTTCCTTCAGAATACTGAATGCCGCCTCAAGCACTTCCTTTCTATGTGCCTTACACATGGATGCAGAAAGATGAACAACAGCTATTTTACTGTCGACACCATTATGAATCTTTTCAAATAACTGTTTGGCCTCTCGTCTTGTATTGCAAATAACCAGAACAGAACGGTCCTGTTCTACCCGATTCAGGCAGAAGCCGGCAATGTCTTCGATCGTAGATCCATATTTCGATATTTTATTCTCAATCCTGCACCGTCTGAAAACAGCTAGTTCATCCTTTGTCAGTCTGACCATTTCCTCATTGCTCGCATTGATCGGAAAATCCAATTCCTCTAATGCCGGCTGTGTTGCAGATGAAAGGACGATAGTAGTTCCGCAGAAACCAGCAAGAAAATTTATAGCGATGTTAAAGATCTGAAACGTTTTGCGCGGCAAAGACTGCACTTCATCGAATACAATGATCGAATCACAAAGAGCTCTCATCCTTGCAATAGATTGCGTTTTATCAGAAAAAAGAATCTCAAGCAGCTGGACCATCGTTGTAATGATAACCGGTGCTGACCATCGATCCCTCAAAACATCGTACTGATCCGCCTCATCGCGGGACTTTCCATCCATCACCACATCGGAATGATGTTCAAGAATGGTTTCCTGTAGTGGAAGATAATCACGGATCACTTTCGCATTCTGATCGATGATTGTGAGAAGAGGGGCCACGAATATGATCCTCTTTTTATGATATTTCGAGGCATGTGCCAACGCATACCGAAGAACTGCAAGAGTTTTTCCACCACCGGTCGGAACATTCAGTCTGTAGATCCCCTGTTCTTTATTCGCAAATGCCCTACATTGGTCCGAAATGTGCTGCCGTACATGATTGATCGGCGATTCTTGATCAAACCCTGCGATCTTGTTTTCCAAAAAACATAGATCCGCATCCCATGATCCCATGATATCCCCGAATGCCTTTTGGGTTATAAATTCCGCAGTATCCCGCCGGTCCGCGTACATAATTGCGGAAGACACCATGCGTACAAGCACCGCAGTTACCGCTATAGGGTAACCTCTCTCTTGAAGCTTCTTCGAAGTATCCGCGAATGAATTTTTTTCAGATAGATCATGCATATGCCAGCGAAGCTTTTCGAAATATGATTCAATCTCGCCAACAGCATTGTTAAATAATGACTCGATTTCCTCCGGGTCTGATATTTCGTGTTCAAAGGAATATTTTGCCTGTGCATATTCAATCTGATCCCGGTCAGCCTCAAGCCTGTGAAGAAACCCGTTCTTTCCCTCAAAATTCACGCAGTCAAAAAGTCCATGGTGCGCCCCGACTGCATATGCGATAATTTCGGCGGTGAGTAACAATTCTTCTTTTTTTCTTCTGTCTTCTCCGCCACACTGACTTGCTTTATCGATTGCATTTCCTTTTTCAGGAGACAAACCGCCATGGTATTTCTCGAGGATATAGATGCAACCTGCAAACGTGTGATTTACACTTCCTCTTTGAACCTTTTTCCCTTCCACAGCATTCCGGATATAATTCTGAAATTTCTGTGTTCCCTTTCCGTCATGAAGAATACCAGCAAGCATACCAAGAGATGAAAATCCAACGCTTTCGAGTGTCTGGGCAGCATACTCTCCTACCCGTCTGTTATGATCCCGCAGACTCTGACTGCGTTCTTTATTTGTCTCTTCATCAATACACAAATGTGCCAGATTCATTTGCATCTGTATTTCTTCCCCCCGACAGAACTCACAACAGATGTTTTAATCATCTTCAACATATATTCGATACTAGTACATCTCGTACATTATCTGAAAACTGATTGCAGACTTATAAAAATGATCAACTCCAGCTTCCAAAAAACATTTCTGCTCATGCAACTATTCATCATTTTTTTAATTTTATCATATATATTGTGAAGTTTGGTCATGTATAGTTTGATTTTGATGATCCCAGTTAAATCTTGCTAATGTTTGTCAAGCAGATTTTTGAAGATTTAGAGAACCTTGAGAACAAAAAAGAGAGTAACCTTAATAAGACCTGCTGT
>OCTW011389283.1_pt1 | contig 11135 bp, 14 predicted proteins | sample 1539671 | NCBI WGS metagenome assembly OCTW01 (sample SAMN02144230, study PRJEB22623) | gut metagenome | biome: sheep rumen | host: Ovis aries | place: New Zealand | reverse complement strand
TATTCACATTATTATTAATGGCTTTATCAGCAATAAAGGGGGTTATCTAATATGAATCCAGAAGTAGATAAATTATGGTATGTTGTTAATACATATGTAGGACATGAAGAATCTGTAAAAGATAGATTAATGATGAGAACTGAATCTATGAATTTACAAGATCATATCTTTAGAGTAATTATTCCTGAAACTACTGAAGTAGAAATCAAGAATGGTGAAAAGAAAGAAAAGAAGAAAAAGATGTTCCCAGGATATGTACTTGTTGAAATGATCATGAGTGATGAAGCTTGGTATGCAGTTAGAAACACTCCTGGTGTTACAGGATTTATTGGTTCATCTGGTAAAGGTGCTAAACCAACTCCAGTTTCTGAAGCTGAAATAGAAAAAGTATTAGGATTCATGGGAATGACTACTACTGAAAGTGCTGGCGCTCTAGAATTAAATGATAAAGTTAGAGTTATTGAAGGACCATTCAAAGGCATGGAAGGTAATATTTCTTCTATCGATGAAGAAAATAACAAGATTACTGTTTCAATTGACTTATTCGGTCAAGAAACTCCAGTTGAAGTTGAACCTAACCAAGTATCTAAATTATCTTAATAAGACTAAATATATTTTTAGTCTTTTTTTATGCTATAATTAGTTTATAAAGGACGGTGTTATATGATGGTTTATGCACTTATTTTAATATTCTTTTTAATACTTGCATTAAGATATGTAATGTTTACTAAACTTGATTTATCTGGATACTTAGCTTTAATACCATTTCTAGGTACTTATAGATTAGCTAATAAATATCAATCTACTAAGACTGGTTTATTTTATATAGCTAGTAAAGTAATACTAATTGTAAGTAGCTTTTTAATTAAAGATGTATTAGAAAATATTTATTATATATTTATATTAAAAGAATCAGAATTATATGTTTCAGGTGGAAGTGTAATACTTACAATAGTACTTATAGCTATTTATATTGTTTCTTTAATATTATTATTTTTAAATCTAAAGAAGAGGGAAAATCCTATATCTTTAAACTTGTTATTCACACATTTATCTTTAGATTTATTATTAGTTTATTTTTGCTCTTTAATTTAACGAAATACCTTGATAAAAGGTATTTTTTTTGTTAATATATAGACGCATTTGTTATGAGTGCAATTTGTGGGAGGGAAAAGTGCGGACTTGCCCTGTACCACATAAGAAAATTTTTATTCCAAAGAAAGGAGTGGATTTTCATGGCAAAGAAAGAAGTCACAAGAACAATTACATTACAAATTTTTGCTGGTAAAGCTAATCCAGCACCTCCAGTAGGTACTGCTTTAGGACCTGCAGGAATTAACATCCAAGATTTCTGTAAACAATTCAATGATGCTACTAAAGACATGAATGGTGATAAGGTTACTGTTGTAATTAGAGTTTTCGATGATAGATCATTTGATTTCAAAGTTAAAACTCCACCAACATCTTTCTTATTAAAGAAAGTTGCTAATTTACAAAAAGCATCTAGCAAAGGAGCTAACGAAGTAGTTGCTACTATTACTAAAGAACAACTAAGACAAGTAGCTGAAACAAAGTTACCAGACTTAAATGCAAATACTATCGAAGCTGCAATGAAAGAAATTGAAGGTACTGCTAGAAATATGGGTATTGCTGTTAAGGGCTTAAATGATGCTGAATTACAAGAACAAGCTAAGGAAGCAAGTATAGAAGAAGCTCTAAAAGCAAAAAGAGAAGCTGAATTAACTGAATTAGAAGAAGAACAAGCTAAGTCAGTTGATACTTCATCTGTAGAAGTAGTTACAGAAAAAGCTAAAGAAGAAAACGTAGAAAAATAATTTTAATAATTATTTAACAATAAATAGTCCGCTAATAAACCACAGTTAGGAGGGAAAAAGAAATGAGAAAAGCAGGTCGCAAATATGTGGAAGCTAAAAATTTAGTAGATTCTACTAAGTTATATAGCGTAAGTGAAGCTGTAGAATTAGTTAAAAAGACTACTACAACTAAATTTGATTCAACAATTGATTTTGTTATCAAATTAAACGTAGACCCTAAGAAAGCTGATCAACAATTAAGAGGTTCTCTTGTATTACCTAATGGTACTGGTAAAACTAAACGTGTTTTAGTTTTAGCTAAAGGTGCTATGGCTGATGCTGCTAAAGCAGCAGGAGCAACATTCGTTGGTGCTGATGACATGATCGAAAAAATCCAAAATGAAAATTGGTTTGATTATGATGTTATCGTTGCTACACCAGATATGATGCCAGCTCTAGGTAAGATTGGTCGTGTATTAGGACCTAAGGGATTAATGCCAAACCCTAAGACTGGTACTGTTACTACAGATCCAGCTAAGGCTGTTAATGATATTAACAAAGGTATGGAATCATTCAAGACTGATTCATATGGTAATGTTCATGGCATTATTGGTAAAGCTTCATTCACTGAAAAAGCTTTAGAAGAAAACTTAAGATATGCTATTAATACTATCTTAAAATTAAAACCAAGTACTGTTAAAGGTAAGTTCGTTAAATCAATGAGCATCTCTAGTACTATGGGACCTAGTGTTAAATTAGATCAAAATTCTTTTGACATTTAATTACTAAATATATATAATACTTAATAGAAAAAAGAGGAACCAAAGACAGCAAGGGGCTTAAGCCTTAAAATAACATCTTGCCGAGGGACTTTACTTTTGTACTTTTAACAGAAGTTTAGGCCCTGTCCTAAACTTTTTTCTATATCATGAGAAGGAGGAATCGTTTTGGCAAGTACCAAAGTTCTTAACGCTAAGAAAGAAGTAGTTAAAACTATTGAAGAACAAATCAAGAACGCAGAATCTGTAATTGTTTTCCAATATCAAGGCTTAACTGTTTCTGACTTAAAGGAATTAAGAAACAAATTAAGAGAAGTAAACGGTGTTGTTAAAGTTTATAAGAACACATTACTTAAACGTGCCCTAACAAATCTTGATATTAATATGGATGAATTCATGGAAGGACCAAATGCAATTTTATTTGGTGAAACTTTACTTGAACCATTAAAAGCTTTAGCAGAATTTGCTAAAGAACACGATAAGATGGAAATCCGTGTTGGTATCTTAAATGGCGCAGTAGCTGATAAAGCTACAATCAACGAATATGCTACTATCCCTTCAAGAGAAGGATTACTTACTATGCTTGCTGCTGGTATGATGGAGCATGTTAGAAACCTTTCTATCGCATTAAACTTATATGCTGATAAGAAAGAAGAAGAAAATAAATAATTTAGTTTAAGAAAGGAAGTTATTATATTATGGCTAAAATTACAAAAGAAGATTTTATTAATTCATTAAAAGAAATGACTATTTTAGAAGTTAAAGAATTAGTAGACGCAATGAAAGAAGAATTTGGAGTAGATCCAAGTGCTGTTGCAGTTGCTGCTGCTCCAGCTGCTGGTGCTGCTGAAGAAGAAAGCTCAACTAAGACTGTTGTATTAAAGGATGCTGGTGCAACTAAGATTGCTGTTATTAAGTTAATCAAAGAAATCACTGGTTTAGGATTAGTTGAAGCTAAGAAGATCGCTGACGAAGGTGGAAACGTTAAAGAAAACGTTGCTAAAGACGAAGCTGAAAAGATTAAAGCAGATTTAGAAGCTGCTGGTGCAACTGTTGAATTAGCTTAATTCTTACATGATATATAAAACTACTCAACAATGAGTAGTTTTTTAGTGCTTTAAATTAGTAAATAAAGGGTTTATAATTATATTAGGTGATTTTAATGATAAAGATAATTAAAAAAATAGTAGGAGCTTTAGTAACTATAGTATTAGTTGCTTGGTTAGTAATGTTTGTAATGGATTTCTTTTCTGCAAAAGAAGGTAAAAGACCAATGTTTTGCTTAGATGAAGTTACTGTTAACTATGATGGTGGAATTTATAATAAATGTATAAGTTTTGGTTACCAATACTATGAATATGTAGCTAATTCTTCAGAAGGTGAAAGTGGTTATGGATTTGGTCCATCATTTATTAAACCAGATATCGAAAGGAAAATAGAAAATGCTAAATAATAAGGGCTGGGGATTAAAAGAAATGCTTTTCTTCTCTGGTATGATATTACTTATTGTTTTAGTAGTTGTTGTTATGGTTAATGATTTTTATAAGCAACTTGAGGGTGGAGGAATAATAGAAGAAAATCCTGTTTCAAGTTCTAGTAAAAAGTCTAGTGTTAAATCTAGTAACTATGTTTCTTTAGAAAATACTTTAAGAACTGCTACAAAGAAATATATTAATAAAGTTGGTAGTGATAAAGCTGGAAATATTGTTATAAGTGAGGACTTAATTAATCAAAAATTCATATCAGAGAAAGATATGATTGTTAATGGAGATACTTGTGAAGGTTATGTATTAATAAATGGAAGTGAAATTAATCCATTTATTAGTTGTAGTAACTATGAGACAGAAGGTTATTAATAATGGCAAGTGAATCTTTTTCATCTTATTTTAAAATGAAGTTAGTTTCTCTTTTATGGGGATTTACTTTACTTGCTGTTATTATTATACTTACGTGCTATGGATTCTATTATAAGAAGCAATCTAAACCTTATAAAGACTTAGAGAATAATTTATCTTTGGTAGGTAAAACATATTATTTAAACAATAATATATCATTAGATACGAAGGTATTTTTAAATGATTTACTAGATGAAAAGGTAATTGATTCTTTAAATGTAGAAGATGATAATTGTACAGGTTATTTAGTTGCTAGTAATGATAATGGTATAGAAGTTAAAGCTTATTTAAAGTGTAATAAATACAAGACAAAGAATTATAAAGAATAGTTTATAATTCTTTTTTATTTATTTCGATTTATAGACTATTTTAAGCATATTTAGTATAATTAATTAGTAAAAAGTTTTAACTTTAAGGAGCAATTAATGAAGACGGGAATTGTTATATTAAATTACAATGATTATGATAATACTATTAAGATGATCGAAAGTATTAAAGATTATAAATGTTTGGATAAAATAGTTATAGTTGATAATGCTTCATCTGATGAATCAGTACAAAAGATTAGACCTTATGAAAGTGATAAGATTAAACTAATAGAAAGTAAGACTAATAAAGGATATTCTTCTGGTAATAACTTAGGATTAAAATATTTAGATGAAGAAGAATATGATTTAGCTATTATATCTAATCCTGATATAGAGGTCTCTAGTTCAGTTATAGAAGAATTAATTAAAGATATGAAAAGTGATAAGGATATAGCTATTTTAGGGCCTAAGATCTTGGAAAATGGCACTATATCTAAGGGATGGAAGTTACCTACATTTAAAACTGAGTTAATTTCTAATATTAATTATTTTTCTAGAAAACAAAAAGAATTAATTAAGTATCCTGCTGATTATTATGTTGATGGTATTAATAAAGTTGATGTAGTTCATGGTTGCTTTTTTATCTCAAGATTATCTATGTTAAAAGAGATAGATTATTTTGATGAAGAGACATTCTTATATTATGAAGAAAATATATTAGGTAGTAAGTGTAAGGAAAAAGATTTTAAAGTTGCTGTGGATACTAGATTATCTGTTAATCATATGCAATCAGTATCTGTAGATAAGTCTTTGAAGAAAATACAAAAGTATAAGAGATTAAAGGAAAGTCAACAATACTATGTATTAAATTATATGCATATAGGAATAGTAAAATATTTAATTCTTAGAGTGTTTTATTATTTATCTATTTTTGTTTCATATATTATTTTCTGGATGTAGGTGGATGTATGTTAAATATTATTATATTAGGTTCAAGAGGTTATAAATATAGTTATGGTGGTTGGGAAACTTTTGTTACTAACTTAGTATTAAATAGTAATAATAAAGAAGTTAAGTATTATATTCCTACTTTAACTAATGATTCTAATTTAGATTATAAGGAAGAAGAGATTGATGGAGTTAATACTACTAATCTTTATATACCTGGTAGTGGTTTTACTACTATGTTTAAATTTACTATTAAATCTTTTAATTATTATTTAGATTATATTAAGAAGAATAATTTAAAGAATGTAGTTATTCTTAATTTAGGTTGTAAGATTGGACCTTTAATGCCTTATTACTTAAGAAAGATACATAAGCTAGGAGCTCATTTAGTTATGAATCCGGATGGATTAGAATGGAAAAGAGATAAATGGGCTTGGTGGATAAAAGAATGTTTTAAAATAAGTGAAAGATACTCAGTAAAATATGCTGATCATGTAGTATGTGATTCAGTAGCTATAAAAGAATATATTGATGATAAATATAAAAAATATAATAGAGATTCTTCTTTTATTGCTTATGGAGCTTACTTGGATTCAAAAGCATCTAAGCGTAATATTAAAGATTTATTAGATAAATATGATATTAAGAGTAATAATTATTATTTAATTGTAGGTAGATTTATACCAGAGAATAATTATGAAACTATGATAAGAGAATTTTCTCGTTCTAAAACTAAGAAAGATTTAGTAATTATTACTAATTATACACATGATAAATTCTATGAGTATTTATGTAATAACACTAAGTTATTAACTGATAAGAGAATTAAATTAGTAGGTCCTTGTTATGACAAAGAAGGTTTAATTTATTTAAGAAAGAATGCTTATGCATATATTCATGGTCATAGTGCTGGTGGTACTAATCCAAGTTTATTAGAAGCATTAGCAAATACTAGTTTAAATATACTATTTGATGTTAGTTATAATAGAGAAGTAGGATTAGATTCTACATATTATTTTAATAAAGAAGAAGGTAATTTATCTAAGGTAATTAACAAAGTTGATAAGTTAGATAATAAAGAAATATTAGATAAAAAGAATAAATGTATATCTAGGATTAAAGATGCATATACTTGGGAATTAGTGTATAATCTTTACTTAGATGTATTTAAGAAAGTAGATAGGAGTGATAGTAATGGCAAAAGATAATGAATATGCTATTGAGTGTAAAAATGTTTCTAAGTCATTTAAAATTTACTATGATAAAGCTAGTACTTTAAAAGAACATTTATTATTTTGGAATAGAAATAAAAGTGAAAGATATGTAGCTTTAAAAGATATAGATATTAATATTAAGAAAGGTGAAACTGTTGCTTTAATAGGTATTAATGGATCTGGTAAATCTACTTTACTTAAGTTAATGACTAAGATTTATTATCCAACTAGTGGTAAGATTATTACACATGGTAAGTTAACTTCATTACTAGAACTTGGTGCAGGTTTTCATAATGATTTTACTGGTAGAGAAAATATTTATTTTAATGCTGCTATATTTGGTTTAACTAAAGAGGAAATTGATAAGAGAATTGATACTATTATTGAGTTCTCTGAATTAGGGGATTTTATTGATAATCCTGTTAGAACTTATTCTTCAGGTATGTATATGAGGCTTGCATTTTCTATAGCAATTAATGTAGATGCTGAAATTTTATTAATAGATGAAATACTTGCAGTAGGAGATCAACACTTTCAAGAAAAATGTTTTAACAAGTTACATGAATTAAAAGAAAGTGATAAGACTATAGTTATAGTTACTCACTCACTTGATCAAGTTAAGAATCTATGTACTAGAGCTATCTGGATTGATGAAGGGTTAGTAGCTTTAGATGGTACTCCAGATGAAGTTATTCCAGCTTACTTGGAGAAAAGAGGTTAGTATATGAGTATATTTAAAAATTTATATCAATATAGAGAATTACTTAAGACTAATGTTCAAAAAGAAATTAGAGGTAAGTATAAAGGATCTTTTTTAGGAGTATTATGGTCATTTTTAAATCCATTACTTATGGTATTAGTATATGCAATAGTATTCCCTTATATTATGAGAATGCAACAAGATAATTATTTAGTATATTTAATTACTGGTGTTATTCCTTGGAGTTTTTTTACTACATGTGTTACTAGTGGTTGTAACTGTGTGTGGATTAATGGTGGAATTATTAAGAAAGTATATTTTCCAAGGGAAGTATTACCAATTAGTGTAGTACTTGCTGGACTAGTTAATTTCTTGATTAGTTGTATTGTAATAGTTGTATTTGTTATTTTTAGTGGTATTCCACTTACTTTAAATATTTTATGGTTGCCAGTTATTGCTTTTTTACAATCATTATTTACTTTAGGTATATTATTTATTTTAAGTGCAATTAATGTATATGTAAGAGATGTTGAATATTTAGTAGGATTTATTTTAAATTTAGTATTCTATGCAACTCCTATTTTATATAATGTTACAATGTTCCCAGAGAGATTTAGATGGATACTATATTTAAATCCAATGACTCATTTTATTGATGCGTATAGAAATATATTCTATTATGGTGTACATCCTGGATTTAAATCATTATTATCTGTTGGATTAATAGGATTAGTTACTATTGTTATTGGTTATATAGTATTTAGAAAATTAGAAAAAGGCTTTGCTGAGGAAGTATAATGAAAATTGCAGCTGTTGTAGTATTTTATAATCCTAGTGATGAGAATATTAAAAATATACATAATTATATTGATTCAGTAGATAAATTATATATAGTAGATAATTCAGATGATGATGTAGTTAGAATTAAAGACACTAAAAAAATTAAATATATTAAATTAGGTGAGAATAAAGGTATAGCTTATGCACTTAATTCTGGTGCAAAGAATGCAATTGAAGATAAGTATAAATATTTACTAACTTTAGATCAAGATAGTAAAATGACTGGTAATATTGTTAACAAGATGGTAGAGTATTTAAAGGGTAGTAAAGATAAAAAGATCGGTTTAATATCTCCTTATCAAGATATTGATTCTAAGAATGATGTTTTAAATAATGATGTTGAAGATATGGTAGAAGTGATGACTTCAGGTAATATAATTAATCTTGATGCTTATAAAAAAATAGGTGGGTTTAAAGATTGGTTATTTATTGATTGTGTTGATACTGATTATTGTATGAATTTACATAAGCATGGATATAAGGTTTTAAGATTAAATAACGTGGTTATGAAACATGAACTAGGTAATTTAAAAGTTCATAAATTATTTGGTAAAGAATATCCATGTTACAATCATAATCCAATAAGAAGATATTATATTGTAAGAAATAATTTATATATTAATAGTATGTATCACGATTTATATCCTGATTATTGCGATTGGCTTTTAAGAGTTCAAAAGGGACAAGTAAAAAGAATAATTGCATTCGAAAAGAATAAGATAAAAAAGCTTAAAATGATGTTTAAGGGGTATAAAGATTTTAAAAAAGGGTTGAACGGAAAACTAAAATAATATGAGGATGTGAAAAAGATGAAGAAATGTGATGTTATAATTCCAGTTTATAATGCACCTGATTATGTAGATATGTGTGTATTTGCATTATTAAATAATACTGATTTAAATGATATTGGAACAATATATTTAATGAATGATAATTCAAATGATATTACTTATAATTTATTAAATAATATTCAAAAGAAATATTCTGATAAAAAGATCAAGGTTGTTCATAACAAGGAGAATCTTGGATTTATTAAAAATGTTAATAAGGGATTTAAATTATGTAAATCAGATTATGTTATGTTACTTAATACAGATTGCTTTGTTGCAAAAAATACTGTTAAAAAATTAATGAATCATATGATTAAAGATGAAAAAATTGGTTTAATTTGTCCAATTTGTTCAAATGCTGCTAATTTAACTTTACCTATATTTGAAGGATTTTCTTATCAAATGATGGATAAATTATTAGAGAGTAAGTTTACTGGAATTAATTATGATGCATGTACTGTTGTAGGTAATTGTTTAATGATTTCTAAAAAGTGTATCGATGAAGTTGGATATTTAGATGAAATCTATGGTATGGGTTATGGAGATGAAACTGATTATCAATTTAAAGCTATGGAGAAAGGATTTACAGCTAAAGTAGCTTTAGATGTTTATGTTTTTCATAAAGCAGAAGTTTCATTTAATACTACAAACAAAAAAAGAAGTGAAAGATTAGAAAAAAATAGAAAAATATTTTTTGATAGATGGGGAAAACAATACTACAAATTATTAGAGGAATATAATAAGCATGATCCAATTGAATTTATTAATTCTCAATTAACAGATGAAGATAAATTACCTAAACTTGATTTTGCTTTTGTTATGCAAAAAATGGGAAATGGATCTGGCGGAGTTATGTATGTTGCAAATTTAATTAATTATTTATCTATGCTTGGACTTAATGTTGGAATTATTAGTGTTTTCCCTTCAAACTATGAAGGAATAACAATTTTTAAACCTTTATATATTTTTAATCTAAAGAATATTAAGCCAAAATATTTAATAACTACTTTATTTGATAGTGTTTGGATTGCAAAAAAGATTTCAGAAACTACAAATTCTAAAATTATTTATTTTGCTCAAGGTTATGAATTCTATTTCTTGGATGGTTCAAGATATGGGGAAGTAGAGTTATCTTACAAAATGTCAGATTATGTTATAACTATATCTAATTATTTAAAAGATAAACAAAAAGAATTATTTGGAATAGACTCTATTGTTGTTAAAAATGGTATTGAAACTAATATTTTATGTAATGAAAATCTAAGAAAAAATATGAAGAATACTATCATTATGAATATCAGACAGGAATCTTTAAAAGCTGGATACATATTAATTGATATTGTTAAAAAATTAACATTAAAATGTAATGATATAAAAATTATAATAATTGATAATACTAAAGAAACTGATTTTTGTATAAATAATAATCCTACTGTTGATATTGAAATAATTAAGGGTCCAGTAGCAAGAAATACTATGTATGAAAAATTATATGAATCTACTATTTTAGTTGATTCATCTATTAGTGAAGGATTTGGATTATTACCTTTAGAAGCAATGGCAACTGGAGTTGTTCCGGTTGTTTCAAATGCTATGGGAAATAAAGAATATTGCAATGAAAGGAATTGTGTTTTAATTGATGATATTAATAATTCTGATACATATGTAGATAAGATTATTGAATTGATTAATAACCATTCTTTATTAAAAAAAATGAGTAGAGAAGCTGTTAAAACATCATATAATTATAATTTTGATGATATAATTTTTAATTATTATAATTCGTTATTAGATATTATTAATAATA
>OCTW011589520.1_pt1 | contig 11138 bp, 10 predicted proteins | sample 1539671 | NCBI WGS metagenome assembly OCTW01 (sample SAMN02144230, study PRJEB22623) | gut metagenome | biome: sheep rumen | host: Ovis aries | place: New Zealand | reverse complement strand
CTCGTGGGGGCCGTGGCAGAAGAAGGCACCAAATACTTCTTTCTCCGCCGCCGCAGCTGGAATGACCCGAATTTCGACTTCCGGTTTGACGGCATCGTGTACGCCGTATTCGTATCTCTGGGCTTTGCCGCCTTTGAGAACATCTCCTACGTATTCAGCTACGGCCTCGGCGTCTCCATCCCGCGGGCCTTCCTGTCCATTCCCGGACACATGGGCTTCGCCGTGGTCATGGGCGTCTTCTACGGCCAGGCAAAGCAGCTGGAAAACCGCGGAAAGAGAGGGCTTTCGGCTCTCTACCGCCGCATCGGATACCTGTTTGCGGTCTTTCTCCACGGCTTCTATGACGCCTGCGCCATGTTAGAGACCGAAACCTCCACCATCGTGTTTATCGTATTCGTCATTGTCATGTATATCGTAGTATTCCGGCTGATTAAGAAGAGTGCGAAGCATGATGAGCCGACGTACTGATAATTATTAGGACACATCCTTATTCGAAAAGTGTCTGTCGGAAAGAAAGAAATATCCACCATCGAAAAACGCCTTCGGGAACGGTTTTCGATGGTGGATATTTCTTTTTGGGTGTATGCTGGCTGAACGGTTTTCACAGAGGGATATTCAGCCGAACATTTTTCCCAGGGATGTGTCTTTAATTATTATCAGTACGTCGTTGGGAATAGAATAAGTGAAAACCGGATCCACCTGATAGGTATAGTCAATATTCAGGGATCCGAAACACAGTACCTTCATGGTGTCCTGCCTCCTCAGTTCTTCGGAATCCGCTTATGGGAAAGCCATGCGGCGAGGTTCCGGAAGAGAATGTCGTAGCCGCTCCAGTTTACGAACTCCGGCGGAGCCCAGTGGGGTGCGCAGTCAGTGGTAAATGCGGCCGAACGCCCTTTTCCGTACTCTCCCAGGACCAGGAAGGGATCGCCTTCCACCGTCGCCAGAAGCTGTCCCTCGGGATGCAGGATGGTCCGGTTATATCCGAGAACTCTGGGCCATTCCCCCTTCTTTACGGTATCGCTCTCCGGCCCGTCAAAGACGCCCCGGAACACGGGATGGTCTTTTACGCATACGGGCCGCACGCCCTCGCAGTGCTCCATCCGGTCGTCGGTGGGAAGCACCTGTACGGGAAGCACCTCCTGCACTGCCGTATCCTGCCATTTTCCCTTTCCGTCGATGCCGGAGAATGTCATATATCCGCCGATCATGAGAAGTCCGCCGCCCGCAAGCACATAATCCCGGAGCAGGTTGCAGCGGTTCGGCCGCATCTCGCTGCGGTCAAAGGTGGCCGACGGCAGAAGCAGGGTGTCCGCGCCGATATCGGAAAGCATGATGACATCGTATTTCTGCAGCTCCTCCAGGGTGAACGGGAAACCGTCCAGGGCGATGTGGTTCGGCATAAAATCAAACTCATAGCCGGCATTGTCCATGGCCCGCCGGAGGAACTCCTCCCCCGTCTCATATTTGGAGGTATAGAAGGGATCAAATCCCTTTACATGGGTCATATAGGTGGTCCAGGATTCCCCGGCCAGAAGTACTCTTCCTTTTTTCACGATCATGCTCCTTTCTCATCGGCAGATGCAGAATATGTGAGAATCAGCTGCGCATAGGTAAGTATGGCGTTATAGTATTCCTCCAGAATCAGATACTCGTCCACGCCGTGGCACTGGGCGAGATGTCCGGGGCCGTAGAGGACCACCGGGCAGCCGGCGATATTCTTAAACAGACGGGAATCATTGCCCGCCGGGCAGCCGGCCATTCTGGGCTCTTCTCCCCGCACGGCCACAAAGGCCTTTCGGAATGCCTGAATAAACGGGTCCTCCGGGTCCTGCTCAAATCCCTGTCCCGCCTGATAGACGGTGACCTTCGGCATATGCTGTTCCATCCAGGGATCCGCCTTTGCCGTCCGTTCCACCACATCCATGAACTCTTCTTTCACCTGGTCCATGGTCATCAGTCCCGGCACAAAATGGACGCAGGTTTCAAACATGCAGTCGCCCGGCACGGTGGAGCCGGCACTTCCGCCCCGGATCACGCCGATATTCAGGTTCGGCGGGGGAAGCAGCGGGTGCTTGTAGCGAAGAAGCCACTGATGCTCCTTCTCGTCCAGGGCATGAATCACCTTGATGGCCTTGTCAATGGCGCTGACGCCGTTGCTCTTGCCGCCGGAATGGCAGGCGAGGCCCTCAAATTCCACCCGGAAGAAGACCCAGCCCATGTGGGCGAGAATCAACTCATCATCCGTTCCCTCGCAGTTGACGACGCCGTCGGCCCGAAGGCCCCGCATGACAGCCTGCATGGAACCGTTGCCGCCGCCCTCCTCGTCGCAGACCGAGGTGATAATCACATCGCCCGGAAGCTCATATCCCGCATCTTTAAGCAGCTTCACCGCCATCACGGAGGCCATGAGGCCGCCCTTCATATCCGCGGTGCCGCGGCCGTAAAGCTTTCCGTCCCGGACCTCCGGAGAATAGGGAGGCGAAGTCCATCCGTCCGACTCCTCCGCAGGCATCACGTCGATATGCCCGTTGAAGAGAATGCTTTTTCCCCCCGGCTTTCCGCGGAAGGTGGCATAAACATTGTACCGGTCCTCCTGGTTGTGGCCGGGATTGCCCTCCTGGTATTTTTCAAGGCATTCCCGGATGACAGCCTCCTCCATGGGGTCCTTCACAATCTCATCTGCCCCCATTTTGCCGAACAGATCGACCATGTAATCCTGTCCCGCCTTCTCCAGACCGCCGAGAATACCGTGACCCAGGTCATGGGTATCAATCGCCGTAAGGTCCATGAGATACCTGAGGTACTCCTCTTTATGCTCCCGCAGGGTTTCTCTTAAATCCTTCATAACTTTGCTCCTCAAAAATCAGAAAAGGAGGCCCGGTTTCCCGCAGCCTCCCTCTCCGCTGTCTCACATATTCGCAGACAGCCCGTGAATCAGTCGTAATTGCGGATACACTCTTCCACAATATTCCAGAACTTCTCCACATCGATATCTACTGCAAGATCCATGTTGGGTTCTTTTTTCATATAGTTAAATACATCGCAGTTGGTACGTCCGTAGGACTGCACGCTGCGGATTTCCACCTCGCCGTGTACGTGCTTTATGGTCAGCACCGACGGGTCGATGAGATAGGCCATGGTGGTCGGGTCATGCAGCGGACCGCCGGCCCATCCGAAGACCTCCTTCTGGGTTCTGCAGAAGTGGCCCATCAGGTCCACAAACAGCTTCGAGGCCTTGTTTCCGATCTTTCCCATCCGCTCCACGATCTCCGGCACGCAGAGAACCTTTCTCGTGATGTCGAGACCGCACATGGTGATGGGCACGCCGCTGTTGAATACCACATAGGCAGCCTCCGCGTCCACCGCGATATTGAATTCCGCCGCCGGGGAAATGTTTCCGTTGGTGTAGGCGCCGCCCATGAATACTACCTGCTTAATCTTCGGGATAATCCGGGGCTCCATCCGCATCGCCATGGCCAGGTTGGTCATGGGGCCGGTGGTGACCACGGTAATATCGCCGTCGGAATGCAGCAGCTTATCTGCCAGAAACAGCACCGCGTGCTGCTCTTCCGCCTTCTTTACCAGGGGATCAAAGACCGGGCCGTCCAGTCCCGTCTCCCCGTGGATGTCTGCGGCGATCATCTTCTTTACCACCATGGGCTGCTCACAGCCCGCATAGACCGGCACGTCCAGTCCGAGGTACTGGCAGACGTTCAGCGCGTTCCGCACCGTCTTCTCCTGGGTCTGGTTTCCGGAAACCACGGTCACCGCCTGCAGGTCAATCTTCGGATGGCGTCCTGCCATCATCAGCGCTACCGCATCGTCGTGTCCCGGGTCACAGTCATGTATAACCTTAATTCTGTCCATTTTTTCTGGCTCCCTGTGTTAGTATTACTTGTCAATGGCAGCTTCCGTACCGATACCGGTAAGGGAAGACTGTCTGCGCCGTTCGTTGCCCAGCTGGGTCATCATGGAGATGGCCAGCACGACGATAGTCACGATATACGGCATCATCAGCACGAACTGGGACGGCAGGCCGTATGCCTGCAGTCTTGCGCCGATGGAGTCCGCCAGACCGAAGAGCAGGCATCCGATGGAAGAAAGCACCGGATTTGCGCCGCCGAAATACATGGCGGCAACGCCCATGAAGCCTCGGCTGGAGGTCATATTCTCAATAAACTGGTTGCTGTAGCCGAGAGACAGATGTGCGCCGGCCAGACCGCCGATAAGTCCGGAAATCGCCATTGCTCTGTACTTGACCGCATCAACCTTGATGCCGGCCGTCTTGGCCGCCTCCGGGAACTGTCCCACGGCGCGGAGTCTGAGGCCCCATACAGTCTTGTAGATAAAGAACTGCAGCACGATGATCAGGACAATGACAAACCACTCCATCAGACTCCAGTTGTTCAGGAGGTCATTGAGGACGGGGACATGGTCCAGAAATGCCAGGTGCACTTTCGGAATCGGTACAATCTCCGGGCTGGAGAAGGCGCCGTTCACATCGTAGATGGCCTTCAGCAGGAACTTGGTGATGGCCAGGGCCAGCATGTTGATACCCATGCCGATACCGCAGATATCCGCACCGTACTTGATATGGCCCACCGCCATGATCATGGCGATAATGATGCCCGCCAGCATGGCTGCCGCGATGGCCAGAACCCAGCTGTGGGTAAAGTAGCTGACAGTGACGGCAAAGAAGGCGCCCACCAGCATGATGCCCTCGGTTCCGATGTTCAGAATGTTTGCCTGCTGGGTGATCGCCGCACAGAGTGCGGCATAGATAATCGGTGTCGCCGCGCGGAAGGCCGCGTAAATCAGGGACACATTTAAGACTTTGCTCAGAATCTGAATCATGCCTGTCCCTCCTTCTTCTCTGCCCGGGCCATCTCAGCCTTTCTCTCTTTGCGCTTCGTAATAAAATCAAACAGGGTCTCCATCGTGGCGATGATAATGAATACCGCCGTGATGGTATCGATCAGGCCCTTCGGAACGCCCGTGGCCTGCTGCATGCTCATGGCGCCGGACTTCAGTACCGCCAGGAAGAAGGCCATAAACGGGGTGGCAACCACATTGCTCTTTACGATAAGGGCTGCCAGCATGCCGTTGGAGCCGAGTCCCGTCGCAAAGTTGTTCAGGAAGTATCCGTACACGCCGAGAACCTCGATGGTTCCCGCGATGCCGCCCAGCATACCGGAGAGCATCATGGCCTGGATGAACACCTTCTTGGAGTCGATACCGGAGTAATCCGCAAACCGCGGGTTTGTACCCACCAGGCGGAACCGGTAGCCGAGGCTTGTCTTGTACAGCATCCAGATGATTCCCAGCACGATGGCGATGGCCAGGAACAGACCGACGTTGGCACTGGACGGCCGCATGAACTGATGCAGACGCACTGCCACCGGCGGTGACTGGGGATTGGCGGATCCCGCGCTCATGGGGCCGCTGACAAAGTAGGATGTGATGTAAAGCGCCACGGAGTTCATGAGAATCGTGGAACAGACTTCACTTACGTTGTAGTAGGCCTTCAGGTAGGCCGGAATAAAGGCCCAGCAGGCGGTCACCAGCATCGCACCCGCAAAGCAGGCAATGTAGAGAAGCGGTGCCGGCAGAAATGTCCACTTGTAGCCGATATATGCGGCGACGAGACCGCCGAGGAACACTTCGCCCTCCACACCGACGTTGAATGCGCCCGCGGTCGCAGCGACCACGAATGCCGTCGATGTGAGAATGAGAGGCGTGAAGCTTGCCAGGGTTGTGCCCAGGCTCAGCTTGCCGACAAATGCGCCCTTCAGCAGCGCCTTATATGCAAGGATCGGGTCCTCCCCGATGGCCACGATGAGAATCGCGCCGATCAGGAGCGCCAGGACCATGGTCAGCAGAATACGGATTATACCGTCTTTTACCTTCATCATGCCGTCTGCTCACCTTCCTTTCCTTCGGTTTCATCGGTGCCGCCCATCATCAGCAGACCCAGGTTGTTTTCATTGGCCTCGCTGGCCATCATCTCACCGGTGATGCTGCCCTCGTGGATAACGATAATGCGGTCCGACAGGGAAATGATCTCTTCCAGCTCCGCGGAAACCAGGAGAACCCCGGCGCCCTGCTTCTTCGCCTTTTCCAGGGTGTTCCGGATAAGCTCGATGGCACCGATATCAACGCCCCGGGTGGGCTGGGAGGCAATCAGCAGCTTGTTGCCGATGGAAACCTCTCTTGCCACAACGACCTTCTGCGCATTTCCTCCGGAGAGGGAGGACGTGGGCAGATGATAGTCGGTCGGGCGGATATCGAATTCCTTCACCATCTGCTCGGCGTATTCGTTCTGGGCCTTCTCATCCATGATGCCCTTTTTCGTAAAAGGCGGAAGATCCAGCCGCACCGAAACCAGGTTGTCGCGGATGGTCATGGCACGGTTCAGGCCCGTGGTATTGCGATCCTCCGGGACGTGGGACAGGCCGGCACTGCGGATCTGGCGCACCGTCTTGTTGGTGACATCCTTTCCGCATACGATAACCTTGCCCTTCTCCACCCGGCGGAGTCCCGTGATGGCTTCCACCAGCTCCGACTGGCCGTTGCCGTCGATGCCGGCGATGCCGACGATCTCTCCGGCGCGGACCGAGAGGGACATGCCGCGGATCTTGGAGGTCTCCTTCTGGCTGGATACCCAGATATCCTTCACTTCCAGAATATTCTCTCCCGCTTTGCCGTAATCCTTCTCGATATTCAGGAATACCTCACGGCCGATCATCCGCTTGGTCAGGTCGAGGGGCGACGTCTCAGACTTCTTGACGGTACCCATGTACTGTCCCTGGCGCATCACGGAGATGCGGTCGGAGATCTGCATGACCTCATTCAGCTTGTGGGAAATGAATACGATGGATTTTCCGCTCTCCTTGAGACTCTCAAGGATTTCGAAGAGGCGTACCGCCTCCTGGGGCGTAAGCACCGCAGTCGGCTCGTCCAGAATGATCGTCTCGGCACCGCGCATCAGGGTCTTGATGATCTCGACACGCTGTGCCTCACCTACGGAAATCTGGCTGATCTTCTTGTCGAGCTGCACATCCATGTTGTATTCTTCAATATATTTTCTGACATCCTGTCTGGCCTGCTCAAAATCAATCTTTAATCCCTTCACCGGCTCAAATCCCAGGATGATATTTTCCAGAACCGTAAGCTCACGCACCAGCATGAATTCCTGATGAACCATACCGATGCCGTGCTCGATCGCAATCTTCGGCGTGAGATGGGTCATATGTTCGCCGTTGACGATGATGGTACCGCTGTTGATCGGATACATACCGAACAGAAGCTTCATCATCGTGGATTTTCCGGCGCCGTTTTCTCCGATCAGGGAGTGAATCTCTCCCTTTTTCAGGTTAAACTGACCATTTCTGACCGCCTGCACATGACCGAATGTCTTGACGATGTCTTTCATTTCGACTACGTATTCACTCATTTGCACGCCCTCTTCCAAAAAGAACAGGGATCATTGGGGACCCCTGTTCTTCTTTTTCAGCTTATTTTAACAACTGCACAAACGGATCGATTATGCCTGCGGACCAAAGCCCTCATAGTTCTCAACTACGATCTCGCCGGAGATAATCTTCTCGCTCAGCTCGTCAACCTTGTCCATGATATCCTGCGGGAACTGCTCGCCCAGAGCTTCCTTGATGACGGAGAAGTCAGTCAGGGAAACGCCGCCCTTGGAAAGGTCGAGGTACTGGGTTGTGCCGCCCTCGAAGGTGCCTTCCACAACAGACTGGATAACAAGGTAGCATGCATTGTCAACGCGCTTTACCATGGAGGTAAGAACGGAACCCGGCTGATCGGCATCCTGGTTCAGGTCTACGCCGATGGCATACTTGCCGGCTTCTTTAGCAGCCTCAAGAACGCCTGCGCCGGTACCGGAAGCAACGTTCATGACAATATCAGCACCCTGGTCATACTGCGCCAGAGTAAGCTCTTTGCCCTTTAACGGGTTCTGCCACTCACCTGCGAAGGACTGCAGGATCTGGATATCCGGATCGATGTACTTTGCACCCTGCTCATAGCCGGTGTAGAAGTCGTGAAGAACCGGGATGTCCATGCCGCCGACCCATCCGATGATGTGGTCTTCGTTGACGCCTTCGATGTCGGTCTTCTGGGTGAACATTGCAGCAGCAGCGCCGGCCAGGAAGGAACCCTGGTTCTGTGCGAAGCTGATGGACTCAACGTTCGGAAGATCAACGGTGGTATCGATTACAGCAAACTTGGTATCCGGATAGCTCGGGCCATACTCTGTGATATAGTCGGCAATGTTGGAAGATGCGCCGATGATCAGGTCATAGCCTTCCTCGCATGCTGCAAGCAGGTTTGCCTTCCACTCATCTGCAGTACCGCCTTCCAGGGACTTCAGCTCGATGCCGAAATCTTCAACTGCCTTCTGCGCACCCATGTTGCAGGAATCGTTGTAGGACTTGTCGCCCAGGTTTCCTGTGTAAACGATGCATACGCGGATCGGAGCGTCAGACTTCTGAGCCTCTGCTGCTTCTGTCTCGGCTGCCGCCTCTTCTGCCTTGGTCTCCTCTGCTGCTGCCTCGGTTGCTGCTGCCGTGGTCTCAGCCGGCTGGGAGCTGCTGCATGCTGCCATGCTCAGGCACAGAGTTGCTGCCAGAGCTGCACTGATAAATTTCTTCATCTTTCTCCTCCTTTTTTTCATGCCGGGAATCATTGATTATGATCTCCCGAAACATTTTTATACATTTTCAGAATATCGTTAACACACTTATTTGTCAATGTTTTCGTGTCGTTTTTCACCTTCTCAGTTTTTCACCGCGGATGTACTTTCCGGCGTCCATGTGAATATTATAATAGGGATTCTCATGGTCAAAACTGCGCATTCTGCCCTTGGCGGCCACGACGCCCATACCGACCGCCCACGGAATATCCGGTTCCTTTTCGCGGACCAGCATTCCGGCGATAAATCCGCCGGCAAAGGAATCTCCCGCTCCGGTGTCGTTGTTCAGCTCATAGTTGTACATCTTCCGGTGCCATACCGTACGGATAATGGTTTTTCCGCCCGCAAACCGGACCAGCTCGCTGCGGTTGTCATGCTTTACAATCAGCGTCTGCTGTGCCCCTGCTCCCGACCGGGTACAGTATTCCCTGAGATTCCGGTAGAGTTTCCTGGTATCCCGGTCATTCATTCCCAGATTCTTTTTCTCGGAATTATTCAGAAACAGATAGTCCACACAGCCGATGAGCTTCTGCAGCCGGTCTCTGTACTTCGAGGTATACTCAAAGCCCGGGTCCATGCTCACAAGGAGCGACGGATTCTTCTGCTTCGCCTCCCGGACAGAGCCCATAATCTCCTCGAACTGGTCAAAATCCGAGAGGGAGGAGAGATGCACCCATCTGGCGCAGGAAAGATACCCGGCCAGGGTCTGTTCGCCGGAATACTCCTTCTCCCGGATCCGCTCCAGCAGCGTATTGTTCGCGTTCGGCGCAATGCGGATACAGTTGCGGCTGTGATTATAAAGCCGCACCACGGACTTGGCCACATAGCGGTTCTCCGGCCGGTCAAACCGGTTTTCGGTGGTAAAAAACCACTCCCGGTTGTCCAGATGCTCCAGCTCTGTCTCCAGGTCATTGGTTTTTCCGAAGCGGAGTTCAAAGTCCGAAAGCCCGCCGCATACCCCGACGTAGGCGGTCTTCATATGCATGAAGATATACTTTATCACCTTGAGCGTGATAAACGCCGAACCGCCCAGCTGCGTGGTGTATTCCCTGTCCTTCCGGATCAGTTCCCGGATGTCCCGCTCCACCAGCTCCGTGGAATTGCTGAGATCCTCGGCGCCCTCCGACTCATCGGTTATCAGGTCTTCGGCGGTACAGCGAAACATATAATCATAGTTTACGGCTCCGATGCATATCACATCCAGTCCGGCCATGGTTCCTCTCCTGTCGTTGCCAAATCTCTGCTGTATCCTGTGCTGTCCCCGTTAAACCTCATAATCAATGCAGGTTCTGGAACGGGTGAACGGGCGCACCTTCGTATCCGCCACCTTCACATGCTCCGGATGAACTGCATAATTCTTCAGGGCTTCCGCATCAGTCAGTGTAGAATCCAGCATGATGTCCGCATTCGAGCTGGGGAGCATCTCGGTCTGAACGTGAACCTCCAGAAGTCCCGGAACTACGCCCACCAGGCCTTCAAGGCCTTCCTTTGCGCCCTGCCGGATTTCCTTTTTCTGCTCCTCACTGTACTCTTCCTTCAGCTGCCAGAGAATAATATGCTTTACCATTGTCTTTCCTCCATTCTGCCCCCGGCCTTCGGTCGGGGGGAGCCCGTCGCGGCTCCCTGCGACTTCAGAAGAATCCGTCAGGATTCTTTCCTTGTCTGTACACATCAGGTATCCGGAAACTATTATACAATACTCAGGTCCTTTCGTCATTAAAAAAAGAACCCGGCATCTCCGAATCGGAAATGCCGGGTAAAGATTCAATATTGTATGGTCAGATGATATGGATTACTGTCTGGTACCTACGCCTGTTACCGGGTCGAAGTAATACTTCACGCCGTTTACGGTCTGGTTGCCGGTTACCATGGAACCCAGCGGGCCGCCGCTGACCGGGCTGAAGTAATACAGATTGCCGTTGATGGTAAAGAGGCCGGTAACCATGGAGCCCTTCGGGCCGCCTGCGTTCGGGTTCATGTAATACCATCTGTTGTCGGAATCATGCAGCCATCCGGTGTGCATGTAGCCGGTGTTGTCCATGTAATACCACTTGCCGTCGGTATCCTTCAGCCAGCTGCCCTTCAGGACAGAGCCGTTGTAGATGTAATACCAGCCGTTGCTGTCGGACTTCCATCCGTAGGAACCGGAAGCGCCCGAAGAGCTGCCGCCGTTTGTGGAAGGACCGTTGCCGGAGGAGCTGCTGTTGTTATTGTTTCCGGTATTGTTGCTGCCGTCCGGTGTTGTCACATTGGTCACGGAGATGGTTCCGCTTCCGTTGGACTTGTTATACTCATCGATATACTTCTCTTCCGACTCATCGGACCAGTCGCTGTTGTCGCTTCTGCTTCCTGCAATAGCCTTAACCTTGAAGGTGTAGTCACCCGTGCGGTTCATGACTTCCCAGAAATTGAAGTTGCAGTT
>OCTW011266931.1_pt1 | contig 11138 bp, 9 predicted proteins | sample 1539671 | NCBI WGS metagenome assembly OCTW01 (sample SAMN02144230, study PRJEB22623) | gut metagenome | biome: sheep rumen | host: Ovis aries | place: New Zealand | reverse complement strand
TTAAAAAAATAAATAATGGATTTATATATAATAATTATGTAGTAATAAGTGAAGCATTAATATTTGGTAAAAAAGAAAAAATAATTACTTATAAAACAAATTTTAAATTTGGTTCAAAAATAAAAAATATAACTAAATTAAATATAGGTGATTATGTAGTTCATAATATTAATGGTATAGGAAGATATCTAGGTTTAAAAACACTTACACAAAATGGATTAAAAAAAGACTATTTAATGATTGAGTATAAGGGTGGAGATAAATTATATATTCCTGTCGAAAAAATAGATTTAATTTCTAAGTATTCATCTAATGATGGTATAGTACCAAAGATAAATAAATTAGGAAGTACAGAGTGGGCTAAAACAAAACAAAGAGTAAGAAAAAAAATAGAAAATATAGCGTCTAAATTATTAGAATTATATGCAAAAAGGGAAGCAAGTATTGGTTTTTCATTTGAAAAAGATAGTGAGGAACAGGCTATATTTGATAGTAATTTTGAATATAACGAAACACCTGATCAATTAAAGGTTATAGAAGAAATTAAAAATGATATGGAGTCACCACATCCTATGGATAGACTACTTTGTGGTGATGTTGGTTATGGTAAAACAGAAGTGGCTTTTAGAGCAATGTTTAAAGCAGTACTTTCAAATAAACAAGTTGCTATGTTATGTCCAACGACAATTTTATCAAGTCAACACTACGAAAATGCAATAAATAGATTTTCTAATTTTCCAGTTAGAATAGAAGTACTAAATAGATTTGTAACACCTGCAAAAACAAAAAAAATTATTGAAGATTTAAAAAATGGTAAAATTGATATTTTAATTGGAACACATCGTATATTAAGCAACGATATAGAATTTAAAGACTTAGGTTTATTGGTTATAGATGAGGAACAACGATTTGGTGTAAAGCATAAAGAAAAGATTAAGGAATATAAAAACAATGTTGATGTTTTAACTTTATCTGCAACTCCTATACCAAGAACATTACAAATGTCAATGGCTGGAATAAGAAGTTTATCATTGATTGAAACACCACCAACTGATAGATACCCAGTTCAGACTTATGTTTTAGAAGAAAACAAAACTATAATTAAAGATGCTATTTATAAAGAAATGTCTAGAGGTGGTCAAGCATTTATTCTTTATAATCGTGTTGAAGACATGGAAATAAAGAAAATGCAATTACAAGATTTAATTCCAGAAGCTAGAATAATATATGTTCATGGACAAATGAGCAAGAATGAAATAGAAGATATAATGATGAAATTTATAAATCATGAAGCAGATGTATTACTTTGTACAACAATTATTGAAACAGGTATTGATATTTCTAATGTTAATACTTTACTTATATTAGATGCAGATAGATTTGGTTTATCTCAACTATATCAAATTAGAGGAAGAGTCGGTAGAAGTAATAAAATAGCTTATTGTTACTTAATGTATACACCAGGTAAAATCTTAACAGATGTTGCTAATAAGAGATTAAATGTTATTAGAGAATTTACTGAATTAGGAAGTGGATTTAGTATTGCTATGCGTGATTTATCTATAAGAGGTGCTGGTGATATATTAGGTAGTGAACAAGCAGGTTTTATAGATACAGTTGGTATAGAATTATATTTAAATATGTTGAATGAGGAAGTAGAAAAATTAAAAGGAAATAAAACTACTGAACAGGAAGATAATTCAACACAACCTTTAATTAATATTGAAACAAGTATTGATGATAAATATGTTGTAGAGGAAGATATAAAAATAGAGATACATAAAAAAATTAATTCTATTGATTCTTTAGATAAATTAAATAAAGTAAAACAAGAATTAGAAGATAGATTTGGCAATATTAATGATAATATGTTAATTTATATGCATGAAGAATGGTTTGAAAAGTTAGCTCGTGATTTAAATATAACAAAAGTAAATCAAACTAAGAATTTCATAGAAATTATATTACCAAAAGAATTAACAAATAATATTGATGGTAAAGAATTATTTATGAATGTTAGTAATCTATCACGTATGTTTAGATTTAGTATGCAATTTAATATGCTAAAAATTACTCTTGATACAATTAAATTAGATAAACATTTTATATATTATCTAATAGATTTAATGTTAGAAATTAAAAAGTCCATAAAAAAAACCAGTTAAAACTGGTTTTTAAATTATACTTCGTAATATAATTTAAAGTTTCTCATTTCATTGTTTAATCTGAAAGATCTTCTTTCATATGGTCTCCCAACTGGTCTTTTAGCTTTTTCTAAATGAAATGATCTCATTGAATCGTCTCTTCTAAACATATACATACATCCTTTCCTATCTTTTTCTTCTAAAACTATTTTATCGTACCAAAAATATGTAGTCAATAAGTTTAATCATTAAAAGTATAAATTGTACACAACTTTACACTATACGTTTACATATACCCTAAATGATTTTAAATCTTTACATAATCTAAAAGATTTCTTATTCTTTGGCCTACCAACAGGTCTTGGAGCTTTCTGTAAACGAAATGATTTCATTGAATCGTCTCTTCTAATCATATCAAACTCCTTTCTACTATTTTCTGATTTTATTTTATCTAATCTTTTTTTTATAGTCAATAAGTTTGATTATTAAAAATATAAATTGTACACAACTTTACATTTTTAAATGTATATAACGAAAAATTATTACCAAACTATTAAAGAAAGTGAGGTAAAATATGAAATCAACTGGAATAATAAGAAGAATAGATGATTTAGGTAGAATTGTTATTCCAAAGGAAATTAGAAAAAAATTAAAAATAAATGAAGGGGAAAATATAGAAATATATATAAATAATGAACAAATTGTTTTACAAAAATATTCTAATATTAAAAACATAAAGGATATATCTCAAAAATTGACAGATTCAATTTATTCAATTTTAAAAGATACAATTATTATAACTGATACTGAGAATATTATAGCTGCATCTGGTAAATATAAAAAAGAATTAATTAATAAAAAAATAAGTGATAATTTATTAAATATTATAAAAAAAAGAAATTGCGATATTTTAAAAAATATAGAAATAGTTGATGGTTTACATATAAATGGTAGCTATAAGATAAATATAATAACAGAAAATGGAGATATAAACGGTTCTTTAATTCTTGTAACAGATCAAATTACTAAAGAAAAAGAACAAATTATAAATGTAAATACTATTTTTTTAAATAAATATCTTGAAGAATAAAAAAAATTGTGTTAAAATCTTCCTATAAAGATTTTGATGGAGAGAAAAATATTTGAATTTTATAGAGAGTCTAGAACGGTGGAAACTAGATAAAGGATATATTTCGAATGGCTCCTGAATTGCTTAGTTGATATGTAAATTAAGACGTAAACATGCGTTAAATGTTTGAGGCAAAGATTTCTTTGTGAATAAGGTGGTATCGCGTAATTACGCCCTTAATTGGGGGTAATTTTTTTTGTCAGGTACTTATTAAAAAGGAGGAATAATATGGAAAAATTTTATATTTCAACCGCTATAGCATATGCATCAGGTAAACCTCATATTGGTAATACATATGAGATTGTACTTGCTGATGCCATTGCAAGAAACAAAAGATTAGAAGGATTTGATGTGTATCTACAAACAGGTACAGATGAGCATGGGGAAAAAATAGAAAATAAAGCTAAAGAAAAAGGAATAACCCCACAACAATATGTTGATGATGCTTCAACTGAAATAAAACGTATTTGGGATTTAATGAATACTAGTTATGATAGATTTGTTAGAACAACTGACAAAAAGCATGAAGAAGTAGTTCAACATATTTTTAAAAAAATGTATGATAAAGATGATATTTATTTAGATAAATATGAAGGATGGTATTGTATACCAGATGAATCATTTTGGACTGAAACACAAGTCATTGAAAATGAAGAAGGTATTAAAGTATGTCCTGATTGTGGAAGACCTGTTGAAAAAAGAAGTGAAGAATCTTATTTCTTTAGATTAAGTAAATATCAAAAACAATTAGAAGAATATATTGAAAGTCATCCTGATTTTATTCAACCAGAATCTAGAAAAAATGAAATGTTAAATAATTTTATTAAACCTGGATTACAAGATTTATGTGTTTCAAGAACTGCTTTTTCATGGGGAATTCCTGTAGACTTTGATCCTAAACATGTTGTTTATGTTTGGTTAGATGCTTTAACAAACTATATTACTAATATTGGTTATGATACAGATGGTGGTAATGAAGAATTTAAAAAATGGTGGCCAGCTGATCTCCACCTAATTGGTAAGGATATTATTAGATTTCATACAATTTATTGGCCTTGCTTCTTATTTAGTTTAGATATTCCAATGCCTAAAAAAGTGTTTGGACATCCATGGTTAATTATGGCTGATGGAAAAATGTCTAAATCATTAGGTAATGTAGTATATGCGGATGATTTAGTAGAAAAATATGGAGTAGATTCTGTAAGATACTATTTTTTACATGAAATACCATTTGCAAATGATGGTGTATTCACAGAAGATTTATTAATTGAAAGAATTAATGGTGATTTAGCAAATATTCTTGGAAATTTAGTAAATAGAACTATTTCGATGAGTAATAAATATTTTGATGGTGAAGTTGTTTCTACTGGTGTTGAAGATATAATGGATAAATCTTTAAAAGAATTAGTTACTTCTTTAGGAAATAAAGTTCATAATCATATGGATGAATTAAGAATAGCTGATTCAATAGATGATATTTTTGAAGTATTAAGAGCATCTAATAAATATATTGATGAAACAATGCCTTGGGTTTTAGCTAAAGATGAAACTAAACAAGATAGATTAAAAGAAGTATTATATAACTTAATTGAAAGTATAAGAGTATGTGCTGTTTACTTACAACCATTTTTACCTGAAACAGCCGATAAAATATTTTATCAAATAAATACAAATATCAAATCATATGAAAGTACGAAAGAATTTGGAAAATATGAATCTGGTACAAAAGTAAATACACCAGAAATATTATTTGCAAGAATTGATAAAGAAAAGTAAGAATTACAAAAGTAATTCTTTTTTTGTCAAAAAGTGTAAAATGTAATAAAATGTCGATGAAAAAACTTTAAAACTATTTGAAATATAATTTATAGTATGATATATTTATCAAGGTGTATAGAGAAAGGATTTGAAAATATGCCTAGTGGAAATGCTAAAGAGATGAAGTGTGTTGTAACATTTTTATCAATTTTAGGCATGATAGTATTAGGTAGTTTTATAATTGATAAAGATTTAAAAGATATCTTATATTTTTTAATATTAATGGTTTTTATGGTAAGATATATCTTACTGTGTCATAAGTAGAAAATTATATCAAGTTATGGTATAATTTTTTTGGTGATTAAAATGCTTATAGATACTCATTGTCATTTAGAAAAAAATGACTATCCTAATTTAGAAGAAATAATAGGTCATATGAAGGGTAATATTATGATTGCTTCTGCAGAAAATTTAGAGACATCAATAGAAGTAAATGAACTTACTAAAAAATATGATAATATCTATGGAACAATTGGATTTCATCCTAATGAATTAGAAAAATTTAATGAAGAAAATTTTAAAAAATTGGAACAGTTTTTAGAAAATAAAAAAATAGTTGGTATAGGAGAAATTGGTTTAGATTATCATTACGGTGATCAAGACAAAGAAATACAAAAAGAAGCATTTATTAAACAAATAGAACTTGCTATTAAACATAATTTACCAATTGTTATCCATAGTAGAGATGCTGCTAGTGATACATTAGAAATTATAAAAAAATATCCTAATCTAAAAATAGATATGCATTGTTATGGATATTCATTAGAAATGGCAAAGCAATTGCTTAAGATAAATCCTAATATTAAGTTTGGTATAGGTGGAGTATTAACATTTAAAAATAGTAAAAAACTAAAAGAAGTAGTTAATTATTTAGATATGTCCAATATATTATTAGAAACAGATTGTCCATTTTTATCTCCAGAACCATTAAGAGGAACAAAAAATGAACCATATAATGTTAAATATGTTTCAGAATACCTTGCAGAAATGAAGAAAATTTCTGTTAAAGAAGTTGAAAAAATAACAAGTGATAATGCAATATTACAATTTGACTTAAAAATAAAAAAATGATATCATTTTAATATCTTGAGAGGTGAAAATATGAACCTATATTTAGTTGAAATTTTTATTAAATTTTTAAGAATATTATTTATAGCTTTCATTTCATTATTTAATATAAGTATATATGCAGAAAAAGAAAATGTTGCACAAAATACAATAATAAATCAAAAAAATTATGCAGTTAATAATGTAGTACTTAAAGAAGAACCTAAAGTAGTTAAAAATGAAGTAAAAAGTAGTACGAACAATACAAATAAGAATACAAATATTATTGTTAATAAAAATACTAGTACAAATAATAATACAGTAAAACAAGAAGTAATAGAACAAAAAGAAACAAATACAATAGAAACGTTTACAGGAAGACTAACTGGATATGGTCCTGATTGTGCTGGATGTAGTACATATGGTAATCTAGCTTGTAAAACTAGGGAAAAGAAAACATTTAGTCTAAAAACAGATGGTGTTTATTATACTGATAGTGAATATGGAAAATTAAGAATAATAGCTGCTGCTACTACGAAGTTTAAATGTGGAACTGTATTAACTATTACAACACCTGGTCAACAACCATTCATGGGAATTGTATTAGATACAGGAGGTACAATGAGAAAAGAATGGGCAAATGGTAGAGTTTGGATGGACTTAGCTTATGAATCAGAAACAATGGCTGGTTCTGATAAATTAACAGGTTATAATGTTAAATTTGAAGTAAATAGATATGGTTGGTAATCATATCTTTTTTCTTGTAAAATAATTAAAATTTATATATAATACTATTGGATGTGATTTTATGAATTATTCACCAACTAAAATGAAAGAATTATTAGAAAGACACGGATTTAATTTAAAAAAAATGTTTGGACAAAATTTTATAGTAGATGAAAATATTATAAATAGTATTATCAATGTTTCTAACATAGATAAAAATACTTTAGTAATTGAAATTGGTCCTGGAGCTGGTTCATTAACATATAAATTATCTAAAGCAGCTAAAGAAGTAATATGTTATGAAATAGATACTACTTTAAAAAATGTACTTTCTGAAACATTAAGTGATTGTAATAATGTAAAAATAATATATGAAGATTTTTTAAAAGCAGATGTAATTGAAGAATTAAATAATCATGATTATAAAAAATTATATGTTGTTGCTAATCTACCATATTATATAACTACACCAATAATTATAAAAATAATTGAAGATGGTATTGATATAGATAAAATGGATTTAATGGTTCAAAAAGAAGTAGGAGACAGATTTAAAGCAAAACCTGGTTCTAAAGATTATTCATCATTATCTATATATTTAAACTATTATTTTAATGTAAAAAAGGTATTAGATATAAGTAAGAATGTGTTTTTACCTAAACCTAATGTAGATAGTATAGTAGTAGAATTTACTAAGAAAGAAAAGACAAATTTAAAAAATAAAGAATTGTTTTTTAAATTAGTAAGAGATTCATTTAAACAAAAAAGAAAAACACTACGTAATAATTTAAAGGAATATGATTTAAATAAAATAGAAGAAATACTTAAAAAATATAAATATGATTTATCTGTTAGAGCTGAACAATTAGATATAGATATATTTATAGATATCTCAAATAATTTGTAAAAAAAGACATTTTAAGACACAAGTTTGTTTTAAAATGTTTTTTGGTGATTAAATGATTTTATTAAATAGATTATTGTGGTATATTGCTACCATATTTTTAGTATCATCAGGAATATATTTTACAATTAAATTAAATTTTGTACAATTTAGAATAAGAAAAATAATAAAAAGCATCTTTAAAAAAGAAAATGAGAAAGGTATTAAATCTTATGAAACACTAATGATGGTTCTCGCTGGAAGAATTGGCGTAGGTTCCATAGCAGGTGTTGCTTTAGCAATTCATTTAGGTGGAGTAGGGTCAATATTTTGGATGTGGGTTATTGCAATTATATCAGCAGCTACTGCTTATTTAGAAACAGTATTAGGTATTATATACAAAGAAAAAGATGGTGAATTTTATAAAGGAGGACCAAGTTATTATATAAAAAATGGTTTAAATAAAAGAGTGTTAGGCGGAATATATGCATTACTTATACTATTTAGTTACGTTGGTGGCTTTTTATCGATACAATCTAATACAATTACCAAATCAATCAATCAAATAACATACATATCTCCAATAATAATAGGAATAATAATTTCAATAATAACCTTTATCATTATATTTGGTGGAATTAAACGAATAGCTTATATTTCATCTAAAATTGTACCTTTTATGATGATAGGTTATATATTAGTGGCAATTTACTGTATTTTAACAAATATTTCCTTAATACCTAATATATTTATTAATATCATAAAAAGTGCATTTAATATTAAATCATTCTTTTCTGGATTTTTACCTACACTAATTGTCGGTATTCAAAGAGGAATTTTTTCAAATGAAGCAGGTTTAGGTACAGGAGCAATTGCATCTTCTACAACAAATTCAAATAATTATGTTAAACAAGGATATATTCAAATGATAGGAGTATATATAACTACTTTACTAATTTGTACATCAACTGCTTTAATTATTTTGACTAGTGATTATACAACACTTAATTTAAAAGATATAAATGGAATAGAAATAACCCAATATGCTTTTACTTATCATTTAGGAAATGTCGGTAATTACTTAGTTTTCATTTCAATAATATTATTTTCATTTACAACAATATTAACAGGTTATTATGATGGTGAATCAAGTTTAAAATATTTTATAAAAAATATTAAAAGTATTCATTTAATCATATTAAAAATACTAACAATACTTGTATTATTTATAGGTTGTTTAATAAAAGCATCTTCTATATGGTTATTTGTAGACATCTTGGTAGCTTGTGAAGCAATAATAAATATATATGCCTTAATAAAACTAAGAAAAAATTGTAAAATTGTGTAAAAATTTATACATTTTTTACAAAATATATTTTAATAGTATTTAATATGATTTATACTTAATGTAAGGTGATGGTATGGTTATTGACAATTTTGAAGTATTAGATTCACTATGGCATAATGAAATATTAGAAGATGAAAAATATTTGAACGGTATTGACTTAAATGATGAATATGTTTTAGAAGAACTAAAAAAAGTTAATAATATAAACATAAATATTTTTAAAAAAACAACAGATTTTTTTGAAAACGTTGACAATAAAAAAAGTGGATATGAACAATTATGTTTATTAGTTAATAAATGTCCTAATTTAAAAGATTTTTTTATTTCAATAAACTCTAAAATTAAAGACATTTCCGGTGATGATCTATTTAACATTCTTATGAAAAACCCAAATATTGAAAGAATTTCATTAAGAAATTTTTTACTTAATTATGATAATTTAATCAAATCAATCAAAGAAAGTAAAGATAATTTATATGTAGCTGTTTCTAAATTAGGTGATCAAAAAAAAGAATTTAATTGTCTATTTTTAAATCAAAAAGAAAAAAAGAAATTAAATTTTTTTGAAGGATTTGAAAATAAAGAATATGATAAAATATACTATATGCTTCGTAATGGTAAATGTCCTTTTGATTTTTATAAAAAGTATCTATCATACATTTCAAATGAAGACAGTTTTGATCTTGTAATTTCAAATGTCAGTAAAATAAGTTGGTCAGATTTATCTATAATAAAATCTGATTCTAGAGTCAAAAAAATAGAAATTAAATGTGGTGATATTCATTCTTGTAGACCATATACAATAGATGAATATATACAAATAAAGCAAGTAATTGATAATATAGTTACAAAAATTAAGATTCCAAGTAATGATAATCCCGATAGAGAAAAAATAATATTTTCACAAATATATAAAATACTTGGTGAAAATATTTCATATGATCATTATGCAATAACCGAAGAGGGAATATTGGATAAAGAATTAAAAAGCAATTGTCGTAATTTAAAAAATGGTTTATTAGGTGTAGAAAGAAAAGGTAAAAAAGAACTATTATGCGTATGTGCAGGATATGCTACTATTTTACAAAATGTTTGTTCTATGTTTAATATAAAATGTGATTATGTTAGTTCCTGTTCCAAGGAAGTTAGAGAAGATGGAATTTTTCATTTTGATCCAAAAAAACAAAAATATGAAAACGGAACAAATGATCCTATGGGTCATGCATATAATGCTGTAGTCTTAGATGGACAATCTTATTTTTGTGATTTAACATGGGATGCAGAAACATTAAAACTAGGTGGAATTGCTAAGAATTTTTTATGTTCTTATGATACTTTTTTTAAAAGTCATAAGGATGTTGGTTTTTCAGACGATAATTTAGAATTTATTTCACAATCTGGTGAAAGATCATATAAAGGTGAATTTTATAAATTAAATGAAAAACTTTATAATAAAGATTTATCCTACGAAGAACAAATGAATTTATTTGGTATAGTTGCTAAAGGACAAATAGAAGAAATGGTTAATGTTAGTTATTTATCAGGGTTTGTAGGAGAATATTTAGACTTTGTTAAACAATGTAAAAATAGTATGGAAATTAAAGAATATTTAGCCATAATAAAAAATATTCAACAAATAGAAAAATATATCTATTCTGATGAATTTAAAAAAAGAGCTAGTTGGACTGGTATGGCAACAAAAGTACAGAAAAAAGATAAAGATGATATAACTCAAGAAAAAACAATTCTATTTTATGATGGAATGAAAAGTACAGTAGAAAAGGCCCGTGATGAAATAGAAAATATGGATGGTGGAACATGGAAACTAAGATAGATAATAATGCTTTAACTGAAACATATGTGATTTTAAATAAACTAAAATTATATTATAAATTACCTGAAGAATTTCAAAAGTATATTGAAATGAATAAAAATAATGATTATAATTTTGATTTTAATGAAAATATGCCATTATTTAATCAATTAAAAAATGAGACAACTAGAAATCTTATTTCATATATTTATATAAAATATATAAATGAT
>OCTW011601933.1_pt1 | contig 11140 bp, 9 predicted proteins | sample 1539671 | NCBI WGS metagenome assembly OCTW01 (sample SAMN02144230, study PRJEB22623) | gut metagenome | biome: sheep rumen | host: Ovis aries | place: New Zealand | reverse complement strand
GACTTTGGCAATCTGGTAAAGCTTGCCTTCAACCCGACAACAAATTAAAATAAGTTAAATTTCATCGAAATCCTAAAAAGGTGGGCTTGCCAGAATGCCTGCCCTAAAAGGAATTTGCGTAGTTTTGGACGCTTACCTAAGGAATTATGGCGCTAACTTCAAATGTTATAGGTGATATAGGCGAAATGGAGGTGTCTACACGTCTAATGGAAACAGGCCTTTTTATAGTTTTCCCCTTAGGGGGGAAAGTGCCAGCATTTGATTTGTTGGCTGAAATTGTGCCTGATACTAACGCACAAGAGAAACCATATCAATTCCTTATTCAGGTAAAGAGTACCGATGACGCTAATCCCTTTACGCAAACAGATCACCGCTTAAAGACACCTGTGCCCAACAACAAACTGAATGCACTAATTGATAGACCTCTTCCATCGTATATAGCGGGAGTAGATTTGAATACAAGCGAAGTTTATCTTGTGCCCGCTTTTGATAGAGGTGCTGGTTATGGTGGCTCTATTCCTGATACATTCCGGTTAGTGAAAGGTAATAGGGCAGCTAATACTGCGCTTTTACAGCGGCTGAAAAACGATGTAATAGACTATTGGCGAGGCCTAGATATAGACGTTTATAAACCTTCATTCCATTCCGCATTATGAATCAACAGATAAAAGAAATAAGAACATATCAGATAGCTGCGATTGCTATTCTGAGACATTTGCGCGGATGTAGAATTGAACAAGCTCAGTCTCAATATTTTGACTTGCTTGTTTATTTCGAAGATACTAGTCTTGTTTTTGGAGTTGAAGTTAAAAATAGCGGCTTTCTTAGGACTAAGCATTTCCAAGATTATTTGAGGAACCTAGAAGGAATTGATATTTCTGATAGTGAAAATAGGATTCCTGTGTTGCTTGCGGCTGTGAATGAGGAGGATGAAAGTGTTAAAATTGGCTTTCTGCTTGCGTGGCAATTTGGGAAGGCAAAGATATACAGGAAGCCTGCCATGGTGGAATTGAACTCCAGCAACGCGGACAAGATACTGGATTTAGTTAAGTCGATGGATGAAACCATTCGCTTATTGTCAGATCACGGTATGAAGGTGGTGAAAAGAATTAAGGTAGAGCATGAAGAAGCAAACGGTCGATTGTGTCTTGGTGATGTCGTTTATCTTCGTGACTTTACGCAAGAATATCGAATGCACCAGAAGCAGGTGGTTGATGAAAGGGAACGGATGGAGAGAATGATTCATGGAACTCCACAGAATGAATATCCTGATGATGAATTAGATAATGCTATCTTTGAGAAGATACAGGAACGTTTTCCTCATTCTAGAAAAATCTCAGACTTAATGTTGTTTTCAACAGAGTTAAGGGATCTTCAACTACTCTCCCGCTCATTATACAGGACTTTTACTTTCAGTGTAGAACCTGAGTTCGATATGAATAATGCTCCGTTTATGGCTCAATTGATGAATGGCGTTGATACTATTAGGTTCAATGTGGATGTGTTCATTAATATGCCTTTAGATGTGCCAGCATTTGAGAATCAGTTTTTTGAAATCACTAAGCCGTTGAATGGATGGATGAATACCTACAAATGGTTTATAGATGCCGTTAGCACTTTGAGCAGTCCGAGGGAGTTTTTTTATTGAAGAGTGAAAATGAGATGAGAACTGATGGCAGACTGATCTAATTGATAACTTATAATGTAATACGATATGGGAAAAGAAAAGGAACAAGCAGAGAAGCAGGTGAACTATCCACAGATAGTGAGTACCGCACCATGTAATGACGACTGGTTTGAGGGCCAGTCACATAAGCGTATTGCATCAAAGATTGCTGATATTATACTGGATGAGTCACAACATGGTATCATAGGTATAGATGGTGGTTGGGGTTCTGGAAAGTCAAACCTCGTAGGCCTTACTCAAAAAGCGATAAATGAAAAGATAAAAGACGATAAAAAGAAGAAATATGTCTTTGTGACCTTTGACGTGTGGGCACATCATACTGATTATCTGCGCCGTTCTCTTTTAGAGGAGTTTATTAAGTCGTTAATGGACCAAAAGGTGCTCGGCGACTCTTGGTTAGAGATGATTGATATGCTGCTCGCCAAGGTTAGAGAAGTAGACACAAAGAAGATAGTTAAATTGAATGAAATGGTGATTGCAACTGCGATATTGGCTGCTGTTATGCCAATCATTCATACGATATCTGGCTATTGGAAATATGGATATATATTAGCCATCATAGCATACGTCATAGTTCTGATATGGTTTGTCTCATCGAGATATCAGAGCATGAAGAAGTTTAAACAGACTGTGACTTTTTCAAGTTTTATTTCGGAATGTTTCAAATTGTATGTAGATAAGAGTAATATAGAGTCAAAACAAGGTTATAGTGAAGTAAACAATAAAAATAGTGAAAGCAAGACAGTAGAATTCATCACAGAAAAAGAACCTACCGCCCGTCAGTTTCGGGATTGGATGCATAGGATAGATGATGAACTAAAGTCAAAAAATACCCATGTGGTGTTTGTGATAGACAACATGGATAGATTGCCTATCGCCAAAGTGAAAGAGACATGGGCGACGATTCATGCATTCTTTGCTGAATGCAAGTATAATTATATCCATACGATTATACCCTTTGACAGAAGCCATATCATTAATGCTTTCAAAGAAGAGAATATCAGAGAAGTAGACATTGAGAAGGAGAAGAATGGCGATAAGCTTGAGCTGCAAACGGAGGTGAAGTCATACGGGAATGACTTTATTAATAAGACCTTCTATGTGGTTTATAGGGTATCTCCACCAATACTCTCTGACTGGCGAGACTATTTTGAACGGGTATGGAAGATGGCCTTTGGTGACGAGATATACATGGAACACGATGAGTTACTGCTTGTATTTGAGAAATTGTCACCTGACTTTACGCCACGTAGCATTATAGCATTTATCAATGAATGTGTGACGATTCACACAGTTATGGAGGAAGAGATTCCATCGGAGTATCTTGGTATCTATATATTAGGTAAGGAGAGAATCAATAAGGCACCAGACAAACAATTGTTGACACCAGACTTCTTAGAAGGACTGAAAGGTAAATATGTCAATGACGATGAACTGCCACGTTATCTTTCTGCAATACATTATCAGATCAAGAAAGATAGGGCGCTAGATGTGGTGTATCTGCCCAAGGTTAAGAAGGCTCTTGATGATGGCAATGCTGCGTTTATTGAAGAGATGGGTAATGACAGAGTGCTCAACTCGCTGTTGCCTGTCGCTATATCAGATACTGGTAATATAGACAAGGCCATTGACTTTATGAAGGCTGTTTCCGATAAAGAGGGTGCAGCAAACAAATATCGCTTGGACTATCTGTGGGGGAAATTGTTTGAACGAGCAAAGATATTCGGATATAAGGCGGTAAATTATGACAATCATCATGCCGTACTTTTGGAACATTGTAGAGATAAGAAAGGCGTTATAAGATACTTTGTTAGCCGCTATCTCGAAATGAAGGATGGTTGGAAGGTTGCTGACCATGTGAAAGGTATCAAGAGATTCAGAGAACTTGCCCAGAAAGAAACAGACGAATATCTGGTAAAGAGCCAGAAGTTTGCCAAGGAAGAGGTCATCGAAGAGCTTCTTGTATTGGAGAAAGAGCATTATCTGGATTATGGTTTGAAGATGAATGCCTCGGAGTTTGACAAGTATGTGGCCAAGAAGGATGCTACACAATTAGAGAATGCGGGATTTCTGCCAATTGTTTTCTCGGATCAATGCAGGTTTGATAAGACATGGGAACATCTGTTAGAATTGGCTAAGGGTACGGATGACGCAAAAGAGCATGTGACCCTGCTGAAGCGGATGAAGGAGATTAATTATAAGAACAGGATGTGGGGACTCTTGTACCACTTAGATTCTGATGATATAAATCCTGAAAGGACTTATTCAGACAACAAGATTTATAATTTGTATACAGGACTGGATGATGAAGATGAATTGATGGCTGATATTGTTGCCATGAGAATAGCAAGAAGGACCGATTTCATGCCGAATGGTGTACCCGTTGTTAAGAATGCATTCCAAGCGGAATTGTCAAATGAAGATGAGGCGTTTGTGAAGCGAGTGGCTGATGAACTGCTATACTACACTGACTATGGTACGTTTATGGTGTATTTAGAGAATTTCGAACAACATCAGCTTGTGAGTGCCATAGCAAGAGAGTTGACCAAGAACGATACGAAGTTGGAAAAGATAATCGATTCGAAAGACTCGATGCTGCAATATTTTGAAGGAATAATCAATACAAGCAGGCTTGAACCAAAGGTTGTGCTTGAGCAAATCCAGAATTGTAAGGGTGGTGAGATTAAGTATGAAGACTTCAAAGAATGGCCTGTCAGTTTGTTTGCTGCATGTAAGGACATGAATATTAATGTAGCAAAAGAGATAAATCAGCATGCTAAAGAATACTTAATGGCAGCTAGCACAGACGACTGGCAGAAACAGTTGATAAAACCAGAATTTGCATATAAGCTATGGGAAGTATATCAATCAGCTTTGATTAACCTAAAAGATGCTACAATCAACGTACTGATGAATTACGCTTCAGAAGGCAACAGCAAACCTGATAAACAGCGAATTGAGAAGGTACTGCATGGATATCGTGATGCAAAATATAAGCTAAAAGAAAGCTTTAAGGAAATATACGATGTGATTGTAAAGAAGCCAAGCAAGGATAATGTTTCTTATTTCACGAGTTGGTTCTTTGAGTATGGCGTGCTTGATAATGAAGGTGGTGTGGCTGCCCTGTATAAGACCGTTCTGCTGGATGACCCAACAGTATTGAATGAACTTATAAAAGTAGGAGATAAGTTGAATGGTATAAAACTACCAGAGGACTTTGTTGCGAAGATGGCTCAAATGGCTATTGGTAACCGTAAGGCTGAGGAAAACTTTGTGGATATGTGCCGGAATAACGGACAAATAAATGCGGAGATGGAGAAGCTGCTTCATCCGGAAGGGGAAGAAGAAAAGAAATGATAATATGCAAATTGATAAAATTATAACTGACTACGTATTGTCCAAAGACACCGATTATGCCATTATGATAGATGGCGAATGGGGTGCTGGAAAAACATGGTACTGGGATAATGTGCTTACTGAACAAATTAAAGGAATACCGACAAGGGACAATACAGAAGATAATCCATCAACGTATAACGTCGCAAAGATTTCATTGTTTGGTGTTAGCTCAGTTGACGATTTGCGAATAAAGATATTTGAAGAGACGAGTACCTTCTTTGCCAATAAGTATGTGAAAACTGGTGCAAAGTTTACTGGCATGATTGTTAATAAGGTCGCAGGAATCTTCAATGTTAGCGAAACCAGTGCAAAAGATGTATCAGACTTGTTGAGCGAATTCTCTGTAAATCTGGATCACTATGTTTTATGTTTCGATGATTTAGAACGTATAAAGACTGAACTGCTCATAGAATTGTTAGGCTATATCAATACATTGGTTGAACATGACAAAGTGAAGGTGGTTTTTATCTGTAATGAGAACGAACTGAAGGATGTAGATTATCATAAATACAAAGAGAAGATAGTTCGCTTTACGCATACCATCAAAGCTGATATCTCGGAGATGGTTTTGGAATTTGCGAAGGGAAAGGAAGATGGTTATTCCAAATATCTATGTGAAAGGAAAGATTATATTGCTTCGATTTATCAGAGGGGGAATTGCAGTAACCTCCGTACCCTAAAGTATAATCTTGATATCTATGAACAAGTCTATGAAATAATAGGGAAAACTATTCAATCTGAAAATGAACAGCATGTGTATGCTGTAGCAAATTATATGTTGCTACTTAGTATGGTGTATTCAATTGAGTATAGAAGGGATAATGATGAGGCTAAACTCAAGAGCTTGTCTAAGATTAATAGGCAATGGATATACCAGTTAGATACCATGGACAGTCTGAGTAGACAATCGGGAAATAACGAAGATAAACAGAAATCTCAGGCAGAAAAGAGTGAAGAAGAAAAGATAGTTGACTACCAGCGATATATTAAGAAATGCTATTTCGCAAATAGCTATATATATGGCAGTAGCATGCCGATGATAGAATATCTTCTAACAGGATATTGTGACGAAGATGCAATGAGAGCCAACATACAATGGATTGAAGTTGAAGCCAAACGATATGAGGCGTCTGAGGAAAAACAATTATATCAAGAATTAACTCAGTTTTGGGATACCGATGACGATGTAATGGCCAACGCGGTTAAACGGACGATGGAGAAAGTTAAAGAAGGTAGCTTCTTGCTACAAGATTATCCATTATTTTTTCTTGCTTTGCAACGCCTGCAGAATTTTAGCTTTATAGACTTGAAGATGACTATCCCTGAGCTGCAAGAGATATTCGAATCTGCAATTTCAAAGTTTGAAAACGTTCCGTTTGTTGATGGGCTTGATGCATATTACTACCAAAATAATGGTGAGAGTACACCAGAATTTATGGCCTTGGTCAACAAAGTGATTGATATTAATGCTCATAATAACCAAAAGTATCTGGTAGCGGAATTTGAGACTGTAGTTAAAAATATAAGTTCTTCGGTGAATCTGAAGAAATTCCAATTTGTCCTTACTTGTTTGTTTGAGAATATTGGGGCTGAACAGTTTTTTGAATTGTTTATATCATACCGCAATAGTCGCAAACGTGATTATTGGAACTTCTTTGATGAAAGATATAACAGTAAGGACTGTTTTGATTTAGATAGAGAGTTTATTGATAATTTGCGAGATAGACTGAATCAATACCTTTCAGATACATCTATAGAGGCATCCGGTACTCGAAAGTATTGCTCGAAAATACAGGAACTATTGAATAAAAAGGTACAGCAGTTTGGAGGGCATGTAGAATGATACAGGAAGAGAGGTGGAATATGAGGTATGAAGAGGTAATGGCTTTTATAGAGAACATTCACTGAAATCCTTCTCGGCATCGAATAGAAGAGCACGATATGCTCAACTGGCTAAAGGCCAATAGGAAAAAGATGAATGCTGGAAAAATCAAGGCTGAACGGGGTGAGAAGTTCAACAGACTGCTTGCTCGTGTAGAGGAAAATAGGCATGTTAATCAGTATAAATAGTATTATAGGATAATTGCATTAAGGTTATGTTCTATCTAGATGATTATTTACAGTCTAAAGTTAAAAATGCCGCAGACCTGTTGCATGACGGGAAATATAATGAAGCCCGAAAGGTAATAGATGCGATATACAATATGCTAGGCTTAAAGAATATCATAGATAAGACTTTTCCTGAACCAGTATCTCTTTCTACTCTAATCAACCTCCTGACGATACGAGCAAATATATATTTGTCTTATCGTGAGTATAAGACAGCAGACTCGATGTTGACGATAACGGATTTCCTTGCGCAGGGGTGGCAGTTTCCGCCACAAGTCCGAGTTAAAATCATGCTATTGAAGAGTAATGTGATGGTAATGCCAAATCCTGTGGTGCATAGTTTGCTGATTTTATCAGAAGCATTGGAAATAGCAGAAGAGAGTGGAGATGAGAGGCTTGTGGCTGAAGTTTATATGGAGATAGGAAAGTTCATGGCCAGCGAATACACAGCTCTGGGACTATCACTTATCAGAAAAGTAGAAACCTACTGCAAAAGAAACGGCTTGAAGCAAGGTGAGATAGGAGCTAAGATGTACCGGGCTAGATGTAGCTATATGATGTGGACTCACGATAAGTATAAATGGGTGAAGAATAGGGAACGATTCGCTGAAGAGGCTGTGAGGGTACTGAATAGCATTAATCCGAAAGATATTCAGTCGCAGTACAACAGAGATATGTATTTTGGACTGAAAAGAGATATAGAACTTTATCAGCAGGAAATCAATGGCAACTAATTGGGCAAAGAAACGGGAAGAGCTCATTCGTAAATTACCGACGCTGCTTGACATCCTGGATCGATATACCATTGGTGAAGAGTGGTGGGCATTGGAAAGGGGAACATTGGCAGAATTTATGATGCCACACCACGACCAGGATGGCTTTTTTGATGCTATAGAGATGCCGTCAGGCTTTGTCAAGTTGTTCCCAATTGGGTTGTGCTGGAACTGCTATTACAGAGGACAAAGTAGTTACTATCCAAACTCAAAACCCAGTCTATGGAGAAAGGGAACTCGTAAGAAGAGGGGAATGCAGCCCGAAGACCAGTTCGTAGAAAGATTGAAACTTTGTGAACTGAAGTTGATGATAGATGATTATCCGTTGACACAGATATTCAAGAATGGTATCTATTATAAAAGTCGTTCTGGGAAAATGGTATCATTGCCGTTGGATGTAGATGCTGAAGCCTTGGCGCAACATTACGGGATTAAGACTGAATTGACAGACTTGACAACGAATCTGTGGGTAGCAGCGTTCTTCGCAGCAACGAAATACGATTGGCAAACGGACACATATACAGCGATTACTGATACGAAGAAATATGAGTATGGTGTCTTTTATCATTATTATGATCCGATAGTACCATTGCCAGGAAATAAGAGAGAACCTGCATTGCGAGCTGTGGGTATGCAACCCTTCGGCAGGCCAGGGAATCAGGCTGGATATGTGTTGAAAATGAGACCTGACCAGAATATGAATAGAATGGCTGGATTTGAGAAGATAAAGTTTCGACATATAGCAGAAATCAACAAACTGATATTCAACTACAGTAACTGTTCGAGGAACTTTTTCCCAGAGGAACTGTTCCTGAAGAAACTATTGGCACTGAGAAATGAAGAACATAGGTTTTCGACAGTAGCTCTGGAAATGGCAAAGGAACAGTACTTTAAGGATTATTCAGATACTTGGATAGAGGAGATGATGGCTGTTAAGAATATTACGCTTGTGGATAGGCCGCTCTACTTGTTTTCTGAGCGCGAGAAGAAACAAGCGTTGAAATACTGGAAAGAGCATGAGCGTGAGTATTTGGACAAGATAATGATTAGAGAAGTATATTCTGGACCAATTGTGATTAAGGGAGAGTAGATTTATGGACAAAGAATTGCAAGACAGACTGAGGGGACTGCAACTGCGGCTGCTTACACAGGATATATACGCCAAAAACGCGGTATGTGATGAACTGTTGGACATGCTGAAAGAACAAGACGATGCGCATGTGAAGAACGAAATTCGTAGAATCATTGTCTTGCCTTTGGTGGATCTTGGTCGTTCCGATGACTTGATGGCTTGCGTGAATGCGTTGTTTGCGCAACAGGATTATGAGTTGAATATAGTGGCACTGATGGCCAAGGAGCATTATCTGCGACACCTGAATGATTTGCACGGTGTGCTGGTTTTGCACAACCAAGAGATTCAATTAACCGAGCAATATGGACGCGAAGACATGTTGGCAGAAGCCTACCTTCGGAGAGGGAAGGTGTATCTGGAATTGAACAGGATTGATGAGGCATTGAAGGATTTTAATAATGCCATTCCGTTGGCTACGGAAAGGAATTTCTATAACCTTGTTGGTGTAGCGAAATACTATATTGGTCTTTGTCTGTTTTCATTGGGACATGAAGAGCTGGGAATGGAGAAACTGAGAGAAGCGTCGGAAACGGCACACGAACAGCATTGCTGTGACGTGGCTATGCATACGGAGGCCTTCAGAGCTATGAAAATGCTGGAAAAAGGGCGTGCTGATGTTGCTTTGGAGATACTGAAAGGTTGGGCAGAAGAATTCAAAATGATGCTATGATAGATTGGAGTAGGTATGATAAACAACCTAGAGAAGACACGTTGGCGGATTATCCCACAATACTGGATGTCTTGAAAAATGTGGTGGCTCAGGAGGAGGAAGCACAAATACACAAGTTGCCACTCAATCGCCAAAAGACAGATTTCTTCTACGATTGGTCGAAAACGGGACATTACCTTTTGATGTGGGATAGTATCCAGCATATGCCGGTATTGCTGCCAACCAGTCGAACGGCTTTCACATTCTATCGGGGTCAAAGTGAATATTATGAGCAGTGCTTGCCCTCGCTATATAGATTTGAAGGAGTAAGACTTGAGAAAGAAACTTTGCGCTCTCATTTACAGACAGCTGAAATGATACTGCTGATGAAGTCGCATCCTGTGATTATGTCGATTGAAAGTGGTGGTATCATGCATGAAAAGTTGGGCTTGGTTCGGTTGCCAGTGATGTATGACGGATTAGCGCAGCACTACGGCATCAAGACTTGCTATATGGACTTGACCAATGATATATGGTGTGCGGCGTTCTTTGCTGCCACCACATACGACGGTGAGTATCATCCTGTAGTGATAACGGAAGATATGCCGTTTAAAAAACGGTACGGTGTGTTGTACATGCTGGACTATGCTCCAAATCATGGAGACTCGAATTTCAGTAAAGACAATATCCTGCCCATCGGTTTGCAATACTTCAACAGACCGGGGAAACAGAGTGCGCTAGTGATGGCGATGCAGGACCTGAAAGACCTGCATAGACATCCAAGACTGAAGCGCGTGTTTTTCAGGCACGACACAGAGGCGAGCAATTTGATATTCACGCTATCGCAGTTTGGTAAGCAATACTTGACCGATGATCCTTTTGAGAAAATAGTGAAGGCTATCTGTAGTGAAGACAGTTTCAGTTTAGAGGCGGTAATGCTTGCACAGAGGATATATAATCCCGGTTTGCCCTTTGAGTTTTTCTCTGAAGCGGTGAAAGGGTATGGGGTTGGGATTACAGAGACACCCCGAGTGGCCTATCCCGAAGAATTGTTTGCCAAGGAGTTTGACGATTGGAAACACGGAGGGGCAGAACGGTATATCAATAGAGTCATTATACAAGCAGTGTCGAAGATGAGCGTTGGCGATGAAGATGTGGAAGTGATGGCTTAGTGCTAACGAGAGTCATCTCCGCAACTCGGCATCGTTGAGGGAGTATTATAAGTAAGGGGATGCTTTCATGAGTGGTCTACTAAGCTCGTTTGCAATAAGTGTTGCGGCTAATATCGTAACCTCTCTCTCTTCGAAGAATAATACGGAAAAAGAGATACGGACTGCATTTCAGGATGCTATCGAAAAATGGTGTCCTAATGAAGATATAAGGAGATATTC
>OCTW011577357.1_pt1 | contig 11141 bp, 11 predicted proteins | sample 1539671 | NCBI WGS metagenome assembly OCTW01 (sample SAMN02144230, study PRJEB22623) | gut metagenome | biome: sheep rumen | host: Ovis aries | place: New Zealand | reverse complement strand
TTTATTATTGCTTCATGTCCTTTATAATTTTTAAAATATTCTTTGATTGTATCAATATATTTATTATTATCAACATAATAATAAGGTTTAAAATTGCCATCAATATCACCTGATATAACTTGTAAAACACTCAATAATTCAATTACTGGATTTATTACGAAATTTATTCCAGATTTTTTAACACTTACTTCATTTATCATTATTTTGTATCACCATATTAATTATACCACATAAAAAAGATATATACATTATTTATTCTCTAATTCGTGATTATCATCAATATATTTGTAATTTAAAAAGTTATTACTTGAAATTGCAGATTTTTTTGTAGCCTTCTCGTAAGAATCCCTAGCATCTTTTGCTACTTTACCACCACGTTTAGCTGTTTTAATATTTTCTTTTAATCATTTTGGTTGTTCTGCTTCAGCAATATCATGAGCTGCTAATTCACCTAAATCAGTTAATAATTCTTCTATTCTAGACATATTATCTCTAAGATTTTCTTTTCTTATGTTTTTATATGCTTTATATTCTGATGCAGTCATGCCAGACCATTCTTTATAAATAGAATTAGTAAGAATTGCATATTCACTACCTTCTCTAATACCATTATCATGCCATACTTTTGTAAGTCTTTTACGATCAATAATCGCTTTAATTCTAACTTCAATCCATTCCAATGTATAACCCTTTTTTAAATAAAAATCAATCATCTCATCAATACCTTTGGATGGATCAAATACTTCATCAACTTTTTGTCTACCAAGCTTAGCTAACCATACTTTAAATGGTTCTGCCTTAGGTGAAGGAACTGATTCAATAAGTCTAAATATACCTACAGTATCAAGGGTGTCAGTTTTTCTCATTTTCCCATCTTGAGCTTTCATTTTCAACTGTCGACAATTTGTCGACACTTCAGATTTTTCTTCATCAGATAAACGTTTTTTTAATTGATACCAATAATCTCTAGGATTCTTTGGTTCTGCTAAAACACTAATTACATCAACTACACTAAAATAATATTCTTCCTTATCTTTATCCCAAATACTTCGAATTTCTTTACCTTCAAATAGATTTGTTAAAGTTTCTAATTTGTTATTCAAAATCATTCCTCCTTTTTTAATATTTCTAACTTATAACCAAGTGCGTTTAATAATTTAGTAAAATTACCTATAGACATAGAATGCATATTTTTTTCCATTCTAGCAATTGTTGATTGAGCCATACCTATTCTACTTGCTAATTCTCTTTGACTCATATTTGATTTGTTTCTAATTTTTATATATTTACATATTAAATAAAACTCATCATCATTAATTAATTCTTTATTTATGTTTTTCATATTATCAACCTCTAATTATATGATAGCAAATATGCATAATGGTGTCAATAAAAAGATTGAGCATAACTCAATCTTATTTATCATTTGTTTCAATTTCTGCTTGGGCAGCTGCTAAACGAGCTACAGGAACACGGAACGGAGAACAAGATACATAATTAAGTCCAATTTGTTTACAGAACTTAATACTTGCAGGATTTCCAGCATGTTCACCACAAATACCTAATTTGATATTCTCTTTAACATTGCGTGCTTGATAAATTGCAATTTCCATAAGTCTACCTACACCTGTTTCATCAAGTTTAGCAAATGGATCTTGTTCAAATATTTTCTTGTCATAGTAATCATTCAAGAATTTAGCAGCATCATCACGTGAGAATCCAAATGTCATTTGTGTTAAATCGTTAGTACCAAATGAGAAGAATTCAGCTTCTTTAGCAAGTTGTCCTGATAAAAGTGCAGCACGTGGTACTTCAATCATTGTTCCAACTTTATAAGAAATTTCTTTTCCTTTTTCTTCCATTACTTCTTTAGCAGTATTATCTACTAATTCTTTTACATAATGTAACTCTTTAACATCTCCAACAAGTGGGATCATAATTTCAGGTGTAACATTTATACCTTCAGCAGTAACATTTAAAGCAGCTTCAATAACAGCTCTTGTTTGCATTTCAGCAATTTCAGGATAAGTTATATCCAAACGACAACCACGATGTCCCATCATTGGGTTAAATTCTTTTAATGACTCTATACGTTCTTTAAGTTCATCAAATGACATACCTAAAGATTTTGCAAGAGATTTTATTTCTTTTTCTTCTTTTGGTAAGAATTCATGTAGTGGTGGATCTAAATAACGAATAGTCATTGGATGACCTTCCATAACTCTGAATAATTCTTCAAAATCTCCTCTTTGCATTTCAAGAAGTTCAGCAAGTGCTTCTTTTCTCTTTTCTACGTTTGGTGCAGTAATCATTTTTCTTACTGAGAAAATACGATCATCATTAAAGAACATATGCTCTGTTCTAACTAGACCAATACCTTCAGCACCAAATTTAATAGCTTGACGAGCATCAGTAGGTGTATCTGCATTAGCATATACTTTTAATTTACGAACGCTATCAACAATTTCCATGAATCTTTCAAAATCTCCAGTAATAGCTGGTTCTACAGTTTTAATTTCTTCACCATATACTTCTCCTGTACTACCATTTAAAGATACATAGTCACCTTCTTTTAAAACTAAACCATCAGCAGATACTAGTTTTTTCTTCTTTTCATCTATTGTAAGTTCACCGCATCCACATACACAGCATCTACCCATACCACGAGCAACTACTGCAGCATGGCTTGTCATACCACCACGAATAGTTAAAATACCTTTTGCATCATGCATACCTTGAATATCTTCTGGAGAAGTTTCAAGTCTAACTAAAATTGTGTCTTCACCAGCTTCAGTATGTTTAGAAGCATCTTCAGCATTAAAGTAAATTCTACCTGTTGCAGCACCAGGTGATGCAGCTAATCCTCTAGCAATTACTTTTCCATTTTTTAAAGCTTCTGCATCAAACATTGGGTGTAATAATTGATCAAGTGATCCAGGTTCTACACGAAGTACAGCTTCTTCTTTTGTAATCATACCTTCATCAATTAAATCTAATGCAATTTTAATTGAAGCAGCAGCTGTTCTCTTACCATTTCTAGTTTGAAGCATGAATAATTTACCATTTTCAATTGTAAATTCCATATCTTGCATATCTTTATAATGATTCTCTAAAGTAGCAGCTGTTTCTACAAATTGTTTATAAACTTCTGGCATACCTTCTTCAAGAGTAGCAATTGGTTGTGGTGTTCTTACACCTGCAACAACATCTTCTCCTTGAGCATTCATTAGATATTCACCATATAAAACTTTTTCTCCCGTAGCAGGATTACGAGTAAATGCAACTCCTGTTCCAGAGTTTTCACCTAAGTTACCATATACCATTTCTTGAACATTTACAGCTGTTCCCCATGAATATGGAATGTCATTCATCTTACGATAAACATTAGCTCTATCATTATTCCAAGAACGGAATACTGCTTTTACTGCTTCCATAAGTTGAACTCTAGGATCTTGTGGGAATTCATCTCCATTTAATCTCTTATATTCTTCTTTATATAATCTAGAAACTTCTAACATATCAATAGCATCTAAGTCTAAATCATTAGTAGTTCCCTTCTTTGCTTTAACATCTTCTAATATATGTTCAAAATTATCTTTATCATATCCCATAACTACATCAGCAAACATACTGATTAATCTACGATATGAATCATAAACAAAACGTGGATTTCCTTTATTAGCTAAAGTCTCAGCTATTTGATCAGTTAAACCAAGATTTAAGATAGTATCCATCATACCTGGCATACTAGCACGAGCTCCACTTCTTACAGATACTAATAATGGATTTTCATTATCTCCAAATTTCTTTCCAGTTTCATTTTCAAGTGCTTCTAATTGAGTAAAAATTTCTTTCTCAATATCTTCACTTATTCTTTCACCATCATCATAGTACTTTGTACAAGCCTCTGTTGTAACAGTGAATCCTTTAGGTACTGGTAGACCTAAATTAGTCATTTCAGCAAGATTAGCTCCCTTACCACCTAGTAAGTTACGCATATCTTTATTACCTTCATGAAATAAATAAACATATTTTGTCATATTATCCTCCTCTACAATCACAATTTGATTATATCAAAAGAAAACAAATCGAACAAGTATTTTGTTGAAAACAAGTATAATTTTACTTGTTTATACATTAATCATCATGAGCCCTAGGATGCGTATGTAAATAAACACTTCTTAATCGTTCATTGGATACATGTGTATAAATTTGAGTTGTAGATAAATTTTCATGACCTAAAAGTTCTTGAACACTCTTTAAATCCGCACCCTCATTAAGTAAATGCGTAGCAAATGTATGTCTTAATGTATGTGGGGTCAAATGAATCTTTAAACCACTCTTTTTAATTATATTTGAAAAAATTAATTCTATTCCTCGTTCACTTAATTTATTGCCTAAATTATTTAAAAACAAATAACTATTATTTCTTCCTTTAGAAAGTTCTGGACGAGATTTTCTTAAATAATCTCTTAATAAATTCTCACATACTTCTCCATACATAACATATCTTTCTTTATTCCCTTTACCCAATATCTTTATTTGACGATTAGAAAAATTTATATCCTCAAGTTTCATATTTACAAGTTCACTTACACGAATACCAGTAGAATAAATCATTTCTAAAATAAGTGCATCTCTTAAACCTAATTTACTATTTCTATCTGGCACTTTAAGTATCGTTTCTAATTCCTCATAAGTTACATAATTAGGAAGTCTTTTATCTAATTTTGGACTTGAAATAAGTAATGCAGGATTATTACTTATAATACCCTCACTCATTAAATACTTAAAAAAGCTTTTTAATGTAGATACACATCTAGCAATAGTTTTCTTACTATACCTTTTATCATATAATTGCATAAGATATCTTCTTACCACTTTATAATCAACATCTTTAATTTTACTAATACCTTCAGATTTAACAAACAATAAAAAGTCATTTAAATCATTAGTATAACTAATTAATGTTAATTCAGAATAATTCTTTTCAATTTCGATATATTCTAAAAATTTATCAACATACTTTTCCATAGCATCACCTACTAAACTAATTTTATCACAATATAAAAGAAAAGAATAATCATCTTTTCTTAACATCATAATCTAATTTTTCTAAATCATCTAAATCATATAAGGAATATAATTCATCCATATCAGGTTTACCATCACTATAATTAATATGATCAAATCTATCCTTATATTCTTTATCTAATAATAAATGCGAACTCATATAATCACTAAGGATACTTTCACGAAATTGATCTAAAATACCTTCCTTAGTAAACTCATTATAATCATCTATCTTAAGTTGAAAATCACGAAGTTTTCTATAATGACTTAAACTATCAAACATTCTTTCACGAGCTTCCATATTTGCATAATGATCACTACTTTTATCATGACTATATGGATATGTTACAACATATGAAAAAATATTTCGATAAAAAGGTTCTCCATTTTCACTTTCATAACTTAATATATATGAAGTTAAATTACTATTAGTAATTAATTCTCTTGAAATATATTCAAAATATGACCTAAAAAAGTCAGTCGTTTTAATATCATCTTTAGTTGATTCGTTATCATAACCATTATATCTATTATTATTATAAAACTCATTAATCATTGCAAGCATAATATCATTATTTTTATAAATTACATCAATTGCTCTTTCAACATGATTATATCTATATGCAAGATAAAATTCATAATTATCATTCAAATCATTTATTTTATCTAAAGTTTCTTTTAAAAGCTTGATTGTTTTCTTATTCTTTTTAAAATCTTCACTTAATTTAATGATATCTTCAGCATAAGTCTTTTTTAAATAAGATAATAACTCTTCTTTGTTATTAGCATCAGTCTTTGAAACAATAAAGGCATCTAAATTAATTAGACTATGAGTAGTATCATACTTATCATATGCAATCTCCTTTAAAGGGCATTCAAAACTTTGATGATTTTTAAGATCTCTTATTTTTAATTTATAACTTTTTCTACCACGATTTTCGTTCATAATTATCACTTCATTTCCCCTGTATTATATAATAATTAATAGTAAAAATCAAACTATTACAAAAAAATTAAAGTTTTAAACTTTAATTTTCTTCTAATTTTTTAATTATACTTTTTGCAGCTTTAATAGTCTCTTTTTTTATCTTTTTTGCAGTATCTTGAACTACAGGAGTTCCTTTTTCTACTGCATAGCTTACTAATTCTTCAGTTTTTTTTGCTAATTCTTTTGATTTTTCTTTAGCAATTTCAATTGCTTTTTCTTTATCCATATCATCTAATAATGATTTAATATCATCTACTTTTTTATCAAAATCAGCTTTTACTTCATCCTTATCAATTTCTTTAATTTGTTTTTTAGCATCAGCATATAATTTTGATAATTTTTCTTTTAATTCTTTTCTAGTTTTATCCCCTTTATTAGGTGCGAATAACAAACCAAGTCCAGCTCCTAAAGCAGCTCCAAAAATAAATTTTCCAGTACCTTTTTTACTCATTGTCATCATCCTTTCTTCCTTTTTTTCTATTAATAAAATTAGTTAGTTTACCACTAATTAAACCAATAGCAGCATCACTTACATTAGATATTGCATCTGTTGTATTATCTATAATATTAAATACTCCATTTAGTTTATTAGATTTATCATTTACATCTTCAATAACTTTATTTATCTTAGTTATAGTAAATATAAGTCTAACAACTAAAACTATAAGTACTAATAATAGTATACTAAGAAGTGTATAAATTATTAAAGGAAAAGCATCATTATAACAAGGCATTATTCTTCATCTCTCTTTTCATACATTGTATCAATTAAATTAAATAGATCATCATCTACTTTTTTTGAACTCTTTTTACTAACTTCTGTATTAGTATGTTCAGTTTCTGTCATTTTATTAAGTTCTTCTAATGTTAAGTTTTCATTCTTTAAAGCATTTAAATCAACATCAAAATCATCTTCTGGTTTAGTTTCTTTAGGTTTATCTTTTAGATTATCATCTAGTCCAAAACCTAAATCATCAAAGAACTCATCTTTTTTATCTTCCTTTTTTTCTGATTCATCATTAAATAAAATTGATTTTTTTCCAAACATAGTATTTTCTAAATCATCTTCTAATGTACCAAATGCTTTATTACGAATATCATCAACAGTAACATTTTTTGATGATGTATATATACTATTTGGTCTTTTTGTACTTATATCTTCTTTATGATAGTTTTTATCTAAAATACCATATACTGGCGAAATGATTGGTGAAGGTTTAAATTCATGTTTTTCTTGATTTAATGTTTTAGATGCTGAATATGGTTCTCTTTTTTCACTACGATAATTTTTCTTGGTTTCAACTTGTTTTCTTTTTAATTTTTCTCTTTTCTTTTCTTCTTCTAATCTAACAGACTTTGGTTTTAATTCTTCAAAGTCACTATCATCGAAATATACTGGAAATTTAAACTTTTCCTCTCTATTTTCAACTTTTTTTGGCGTAGTATCTGTGTTAGAAACATGATCAGACACTTTAACTTCTTCTTTCTTTTCAACTTCTACAACCTGCTTTTTCTCTACTTCTGGTGCAGGTATATCAACATGAATAACTTCCTTCTTTATTGGTTCTTCATCTTCATATATTTCTTCCTCAGTAAACAAATTTTTAAATTTATCAATTAATCCCATTTTAGTCACCTCAATCTTTTTTTACTTTCTTGGAACTTTTCTTATTATATTTTAAGAATTTGCTATTTTTGTTTTCATTCTTCTTTTCAAAAACATTATACTTTTTATTTTTGTTAGTGAAATAATTTTCATCCAACATAAGTTTTATAACGTTATTATTGAATTTTACTGTTGATAAGATATAAGATGAATTCATTACAACTTCTTCAATATCTTTCTTTTCAACTAGTGATTCAATTCTAGCATAATTATATTCAAATTTAATAAGGTACTTTTTATCAACTTTATTAATCTCTAAATATGCTTGTTTATTATCTACTTTAAATACTTTTGAATAATAAGCATCTTTGTTTTCTTTATACTTTGGTTTATTCTTATAATAATATGATACGGCATCAATATATAAATAATAATAATTACCATTTGAGTATAACTTTTCATTAAGTTCATTAGTATCTATATAAGTAAGACCACGAGGTACATAATACTTATATCCTTTTCCAACTCTATTATAAGTTTTATTATTCTTAGATAATATTATATTAACTGTATTAGCAATATCTTTAGTATTAATTCTAACAGCAGTACATCCCGTTAAAAGTAATACAGATAATAAGATGATTACCTTTTTCTTCATAGCATCACCTACTCACCTAAATTATATCAAAAAAAGTTACTAACACCAAGAAAATACACCATTTTACATGTATATATAGTGTAAATGTTATTTAGATACTTCTATTTTATAAATTGGTTTTCCTAAACGATGAAACTTCATTTCATACTCAGTTGGAACATTATCTGTTGTATCATCTTCATACATATTTAGTGAAATATCATCAATTCTATAACCATAATTAGTAAAACTCATTATTGAGTATTCAAATAAATGACGATTATCAGTCTTCATTATAATATGTTTCCCATTTTTAAATATATTATCGTATTTACTTAAGAATACTTCACTTGTAAGACGTCTGTTTTGATGACGCTTCTTAGGCCAAGGATCAGAAAAATTTAAATATATTGTATCTATTTCTTTGTCTAACATTTCTTCAATATCCATAGCGTTTTTACAAATCAATTTTAAATTATCTAAATCATCTTCATCTTCTAATTTTTCGATTGCGCGAACTAAAACACTATCGTATTTTTCTAATCCTATAAAATTAATATTAGGGTACTTTTTAGACATACCTATTATAAAATCACCTTTACCCATTCCTATCTCTATACAAATTGGATTATCGTTATCAAACACCTTATTAAAATTACCTTTATAATCTTCTGGATTTAATAATACATACTTTGAATTATTTACCTTTTCAGTCGCACCTTTTACTTTTTTTAATCTCATAATAATCACCTTATAGTATTATACACTAAAATAGTTTAAAAGCATATAATTAAATAGAAAAGGAGTGTATATATGAGACAAGATAGAAATGTTGGATACATCCAACCTTATCCAATGTATCCATATCAAATGCCAATGATGATAGATGAAACATCTATGGAAAATCTAACTACAACTAATCAATGTAATAATAATTCTAGACTAGAACAAAGAGTAAATAACTTAGAAAGAAGAGTATCTAAATTAGAGACAATGATTAACAAAGATAATAATATGAGTAGTTCAACAACTTATACTTCTGATTTTACTACTAACTCTAATTATCAAATGATGTAAGTATAATAAAAAGCCGGTTTTAAACCGACTTTTTTAGTTCTATCGGAAGCCTCCGCCTCCTCCGCCTCCACCGAAGGAACCGCCTCCTCCGCCACCGGAAGAAAATCCGCCTCCTCCAGAAGAATAGTTACCAACCGAAGCCGCACTTCTGGCTGATGAAGCAGCAGTTATTCCATGATTTGAAAAACTATTAAGTATAATAAATGTATCATAGTCATAATTATAATCTGGATTAGTTAAAATCTCAGGATATAATTGTTTAAACTCTTTAGCAACCTTATCCGCAATACCAAATAGTGAAGCATACATTAGATAGTATTCCCATAAACTAACTTCAATTGCTTGTTTTTCATGCATGCGTCCAAATTCTTTCAAGAATTTTTGTAATCCTTTAATTCTTCCTGCTAATTCATTTAATGAATCCCCCGCACTAGATTGTTCCACTGTGAAAATTCCTAAAGCTTTTGTTGTTTCAGTTACTAATTCTTTATTCTCTTTTAAAAGCCTTTTCTCATCTTCACTAACCTTTTTAAACCAATTATATATTTTCGTATAATGCTTACGACACCATTTTTCAAATTCCTTAGTTTCAAGTTTTCCATCAGAACTTGCATCATATATCATATTATATAAATCTTTTTCATTCTCATCTTCAATACTAGTTTCTTCTAATGGTTTTAAAACAACAGTAGTTTTCTCTTTACCTTTAAATATTCCATCCTTAGTTTCTTTACTAATACTTATATTTCCTTCTTTTAACCATTTTAAAAACATTACTCCAAACAATCTTGTTTCATTATTAATCATATTTGTATTACATGCTACAAAATATGCTTTAAACATATCTTTAGTAGGTATATCTCTAAACATAGGTATATCTTTAGAAAAAGGTTTAAACTTAACTGTATTTTTCTTACTACTAATTAAAGTTACTATCATTATAATAATAAATGGTAAGAATGTCATTAAAATACTAAACAATGCAACTATAAAACTTATTATTTTCTCAAATAATGATGGTTCATGTTTTTTATAATGTGTCGCACCTTTATCTGCCATTTTATAATAATAATCAAAATTATTACCTACTACATTAGATGTATTAAAAGTATCACTCTTAAATTTAACTAATATAGTCATATATTCATTAGATTCTAATGTTCCATCAGAATTCATTTCAATAATACCATCATGAACGAAAGCTCTTCCTCCATAATTGCCATAACCCCATACATCCAATGTATCTTCAAATGCTTCATCTGCATGAATAGTTATTTTAACATTTGATGGTTTACTTGATAATTCATAAGGAATTAATGTCCAATAAATTATTTGTGAATCATCAGTAGCAGCAACAAAATTAGTTATTGTATATTCTAATTTATATGAATGCTTAGTATAACTACTTATTCCCCAACATAATTCAACTCCATCAGAAATAGTGTTAATACCATTTTTATAAGCTTTTTCACTAAATGATGAACTAGTGTTCCAATGATCAACACTATTATAATACTTACCATTCTCACTTACTTTAAAATCTTTAATTTCAGATTTACCTAAATTATAATAAGGTTTATATCCTTCTGTACCTTGATTTAATGTAGCATCCCACACTTCAGTTACATGGGCATCACCACTTTTATCAACATATATATCCATATTAATACTATCTATTGAATTAGCTTTAACACTAGTATTAAACATAAATATAGATAGCATAATTAATACTAATAAAATAATTTTCTTTTTCATAATGT
>OCTW013387680.1_pt1 | contig 11142 bp, 4 predicted proteins | sample 1539671 | NCBI WGS metagenome assembly OCTW01 (sample SAMN02144230, study PRJEB22623) | gut metagenome | biome: sheep rumen | host: Ovis aries | place: New Zealand | reverse complement strand
TGGACTGCCCTCTTGCTGACATTGCTCTTGCCAATGTCGCTGAGGGCACAAGACAGCCTGCAAGTGTGCAACGGTACGGACGAGAATTCGTACATACCGATGTACGGCTACTACAACGACTCGCGATTCCACAACGAGTTCATCTACCCTGCCCGACTGCTGAGCAGCATGGCCGGGCAGAGCATCACTGGCCTGACGTTCTACGCCAGCGAAGATGAGAGTTGGAACTCAAATCTGGTGATTTGGATCGGCGTGACAAACGACACCGCCTACGCCAGCGGCACAACATGGAAAATGCCCGCAGATGCCGACACGGCCTGGACAGGTACCTGCTCGGTAGTGAACGGCCGATGGGTAATCCAGCTGGATGTTCCTTACTCCTACCAGGGCGGCAACCTGGTAATTGGGGTGATGAATACTGCCGCCGGCACCGGATGCCCTGACAGCTACTTCCTTGGCGTGGAAACTGACTACAATGCCAGCGGCTATGTGAACGGCGGAAGTGCCTACAGCTCAACCACGGTCAACTACTGTCAGCAATTCCTGCCGAAGGTGACTTTCACCTATAGCGCCGGCGGCCCTGTCTGCCTGCGACCCACAAACCTCAATGCAAGCAATATTACCACCAATGGAGCCACCGTCAGCTGGAACAGCCGCAACGGCGAGAGCAGCTGGCTGCTTTATCTGAACGACTCGCTGGTGTCGGAGGTTTATGACTCGACATACACTTTCGCCGGTCTGAACCCGAACACCAACTACTCCGTCAGCGTGAGTGCACTGTGCACCACGGGCGACACATCGCGCCGCTCCTACATCTCGTTCCGCACCGGCTGCGCCCCGATAGCCACTCTTCCGTGGAACGAGAACTTCAACTCCTTCACCGGCTCGTCGAGCTCGACGGTCAACACTTCGATTACCGCCATCCCCTGCTGGGAGGTGACGGGTGCTTACAACAACTACTCTTTCCTGCAAAACACGTATAACCATGACACGGCCGCCACCGGCAACGCGATGCGCCTCTATGGCCACACCACCAACTATCCTACCTTTATTGCTCTGCCCGAATTCCAAGAAAGCATCTCGAGCCTGATGCTGGGATTCTGGATGACGGTCGACGCCGCCAACACTTACCTTGGCGTGGGCTACATGACCGACCCCACCGACACCTCCACCTATACCGAAGTGGCAACCGTGCGCCCCTACACTACCGGCAACTGGGAATGGCACGATGCGGCCATGAACTCCGAAGCCACCGGCCGTATAGCCATACGCTATTATGGCAACTATGGCAACATCCGTTTAGATGATTTTACGGTTGGTTACGCTCCCTCCTGCTCACGTCCCTCATCGCTGGCGGTCCGCAACGTGACCTCCAATGCCGCTGAGCTCCTGATTGCGGACACTGTCAACAACGCCTCGAGCTATACCGTTGTGCTGCGGGACGGCACGACCACTGTGGACAGCCAGGACGTGTACGACACGGTAGTTTACTTTACCAGCCTGACGCCCAACACCGACTATACCGTCAGCCTTGTCACCAATTGCGACGACGGCAACAGCTACAACCCGATGTATGCGTCGTTCCGCACCAGCTGCGTGGCCATCGCCCACGACAGCCTTCCTTTTGTGGAAGACTTTGAGAGCTATGCCGCCGGCGGCTATTCTTCATCGACTAATGTGATGAATATCTCTTGCTGGAACGTGATGAACCGCTACAGCAACAGCTATCCTTATTTTTCGACCTCGCAGCACCACAGCGGCAACAACAGCTTGTACATATATAGCTATTCCGACACGACGACGGCCACGGTGATTGCCCTGCCCGCTTTCGAGGACGACCTTCAAAACCTGATGCTCAGCTTCTGGCTTTACAACAACGCCGTACAGGTTGGCGTTCTTTCCAACCCGACGGATGCCAGCACTTTCCGTGCTTTGCAGACTTGCATCCCTTCGGCCAGCAACACTTGGGAGCGGTTTGAGGCCACCTTCGCCGGAATAACCACCGGCACGATGGCTATCCGCTATGCCGGATCCAACTACGGCTCGTCTTACATCGACGACATCACTGTCCAGGATCTGCCTTCGTGCACCCGTCCGTCGCAGGTGCGTGTGAGCGAGGTGACCACCACCAGTGCCACCATCACCATCAGCGATGCCAACATGATGAGCCATTATATGCTCTATCTCTCCGCCACAGACAGCGTGGAGATTTACGACACGGTGTACTATCTGACCGACCTGACCAGCAGCACTGCCTACACCATCAGCGTGCGCACCATCTGTAACGATGGCTCGATGACGGAGGCCATCAGCACAAGTTTCAGAACCGACTGCGAATCTATCGGCACTCTGCCCTGGCTTGAGAACTTCGACAGCTATTCCAGTCTCTTCACTTCGTATGCCAACGAGATGGTGGGTGGCATGATTCCTTGCTGGGGCCTGATTAAGGACAACGCCTCGGCGCGCATGTCGTTGACCAACAACAACTACCGTTACGGCTCAACGGGCATCAGCCTGATGTTCTATCCTGGCCGCAGTGGGGCGAAAAACTTTATTATTCTGCCCCCGTTTGATGACGACATCTCTCTGTTAGAGCTGCAATTCCAAACCCGTCCGGAAGGCACTTCAGCCAGTTCGGGTTCGTTTGACGTGGGCTATATGACCGACCCGAACGACTCCACCTCTTTTGTCAGCGTTCAGCATTATGATTACAGCGACTTTAATGACAGCTATCAAGAGAAGTTCGTGGTATTCACTGACGCCCCGTCGGGTGCACGCATGGCAATGCGCCATAACTCGTCGGCATCTAACTACTACTGGTTTGTGGACGAAGTGGACGTGCACTACGCCCCCGCCTGCAATATGCCTACCAATGTGAGCATCACTGCCACCACTACCACATCGCTCACCGCCACCGTCACGGGCGACGACTACAACACTTACTGCTACCTGCTCATCTACAACGACTCGGTTGTTGATTCGGTAGAGATTGCAGACACCACATGGACCTTTGAGAACCTCACTTCCAACAGGCTCTATACGGTCAATGTCCGCACTGTTTGTGCCGATGGTACTTACACCCCTGCCGCGACCACCACTGGCCGCACGGACTGCGGCACCATGACCACCGAGGATTTGCCCTTCGTCGAAGACTTTGAAAGTTACGGCACATACGTTTATTCTTTCCCCTGCTGGACCCGCAACAGTTACAGCACTACTTATCCCAACTACCCGCAGACCTCGTCGGCCAACGGTCCGACGAGCAGCTCTACCCGCGTGCTTTATTTCTACAACTACCAAGGTTCCCAGTTCTTGGCCATGCCCCCGGTTGAGAATCTCAACGGTTTACTGCTCAGTTTCTCTGCCCGTGCCAACAGCACCAGCAACACTTACTATCTGAATGTCGGCACGATGACTGACCCCAACGACTCGACCACCTTCACCAACCTTCAAACTTTCCCGTTGAATGGTGAATGGACCCTCTATGATGTGAACCTGAGTAACTATACCGACACAGCCCACTATCTTGCTTTCCGCTTCTACAGCAACGCCTATGCCGGCATCTATGTTGACGACATTATGCTCGGGGTGGCTCCCAGCTGTCCCCGTCCGGCAGGTATAGCTTTGCGCAGCGTCGACACCAACTCGGCCGTCATCTTTATCGATGACACCGCCGCCATCAACAACTACACTGTTGTTGTGACCACCGACTCTGTCGCCGACACTATCCATGCCACCGACACGCTGGTGACACTCTCGGGTCTTACTCCCAACACGGCTTATACCGTCACGATGACTGCCCACTGCGCCGATGGCTACTCTCACATGCCCTATACACTTCAATTCACTACTCCGTGCACGCCTTTCGACTCCTTGCCTTGGATTGAGGGCTTCGAATCCTTGCCGTTAGATCTTACCAACGATATTCCTTGCTGGAGTTATATCCCCAACGGGCATAGCAGCAGCAAAATACTTATCACCAATGCCTCCACCCGTGTTCACAGCGGCACCAAGTCGTTGCGTTTCAACGGCAACTGCCAGCAGCCCAACTACGCCTTACTCCCCAGCTTCAACGCTAACACCAGTTCGCTGGTGCTCCGCCTCTGGCTTGTGGCCGAGAGCGGTGCTTCGTCGGGCGCTCTTCGCGTGGGCTACATAACCAATCCTGCCGACAGCTCGACTTTCGTGCCTACGGCTGTCTTCAACGCTTCGAACTACACCGACACCATGCGTTATGAAGAGGTCTTCTTCATCGGAGCCCCCGCTGACGCACGCATTGCCATCTCGCAGTTGAACAATGGAGCCAACTATTGGTGGTGGATTGACGATGTTGAGCTGGATTTCGCCCCCAACTGCGCCGCCCCGGTCATAACTGTGACCGACATCGCCGAGACCACTGCCACAGTGAACTTGACAGATGCCAACAGCACAAACCACTACTGGCTCTTCACCTCGCCGACCGACAGTGTAGAGGTGACGGGAAGCACGCACAACTTGACGGGTCTTTCAGCCTCGACGGTGTACACCCTCACGGCAAAGACGATTTGCGGCACAAGCATGAGCAACAGTTCGTCCTATACTTTCCGCACCGCCTGCGGTGCCATAGCCCACAGCCAGCTTCCGTGGAATGAGGACTTCGAGGGCTACACCGGCGGCACTTACGCCAGTGCCACCTGCGTTTTCGACGACCCCTGCTGGACTGTCCTGAACCGCTACAGTAACAACTACCCCTATATTTACAACAGCACCTACTATGCCCACAGCGGCAGCCAGAGCTTCAACTTCTATGGCAGCCCCATCCCCGCCACTGTGGTAGCTCTGCCTTCGTTTGCCGACAGCCTGTCCAACTTGGCCTTCTCGTTCTGGATGCGCACCTCCTCCACCTCCTATGGTGTCGAGGTTGGATATATGACCGACCCCAACGATGCCTCCACTTTCACCTCTATTCAGACCTGCAATGTGTCGTCGAGCAATACCTATACCACGCATGAGGTGACTTTCCCCGCTACAGCCACTGGCAACATTGCCCTCCGCTATGTTGGTACCTACTCTTCAAGCATCTATTTAGACGACTTCTCAGTCTTTGAGGCTCCCAGCTGTGCCCGTCCCACCTCTGTCACCGTGGGTAACATCACTCCCTACAGTGCCGAGCTGACCATCGTGGACACTGCCCACACCAACCACTATCAGATTGTGGCCAACGGTGCTGACACTACCGAGATTTTTGCCGACACCGTCACCCTCACGGGCCTCACTCCCGCCACGCACTACTCTGTGGCCGTGAAGACCATCTGCTCCGATGGCACTACCACCTCTGCTGTCATGGCCACCTTCCAGACTCCTTGCGTGGCGATTACCACCCTGCCCTGGAGCGAGAATTTCGACTCCATCCCCACTGGCACCTCAAACATCTACACCGGCGCCTACCTGCCCTGCTGGAGCATGCACCGGGGCCGCTACAACGACTCCACCAGCACATCGCCTCTCTACCGCGCCACAATGGATGTATTCTATCTGAACACCTACGGCATGGACGGCTCGAAGAACCTGCGTTGCAATATTTATGGCGATACGAACTACCGCTGGCTGGTGACCCCCACGTTTGCACTCACCACACCTGCCGAGTTCTCGTTCCACTACTCGCTGACGAAATATAACAGCAACAATGCCATCGACTCTATCGGCACCGACGACCGCTTCTTAGTCCTTGCCTCCACCAACGGCGGCGCAACCTGGACGAAGATTTACTCCTTCGGTCACGGAAGCGACTTCGATGTCGAGCTTAGCTCTGTGGACAGCATAGCTGACTCTGTGGCCATTGACCTGACCTCCTTCATGGGGCAGAATGTCCGCATCGCTTTCTATGGCGAGTCGTTCCGCAGCAATACCGACAACGACTTCCATATAGACAACCTGAGACTCATTTCGACAGGTCTTCCCCCTGTGCGGCACACGGTGACCCTTGTATCCTCAGACGAAAGCATGGGCAGCGTGTCGCCCGCCGGTGCTACGCAGGTGAACCAAAACACCAGTTTCACCGCCACGGCCAACGCAGCCGAAGGCTACCACTTTGTGTCCTGGACTGACGGCTCAACCGTGGTGAGCCACGCCAATCCGTACACTTTCATTGTCTCGGCCGATATCACCCTCACGGCACAATTCGAAATGGATACCGTCAAGTTTGCCGTGACCCTTGCCCCGGCTGACGAGACGATGGGTACAGTGCGCCCCAACGGCACCACAATGGTGCCCGAAGGCGACTATTTCACCGCCACTGCAGTGCCTAACAATGGATTCCGCTTCGAGGCCTGGACCAATGGCACTGATACGGTCTCTACCGAGAACCCCTACACATTCATTGTCGACCGCGAGGTATCCCTCACTGCAGCTTTCGTGAAGGTATGCCGTTTGGACATCGATGCCGACTTGTCCATGGGTATAGTGACCGGCCAAGGCACCTACGATGCCGGCAGCCAGGTGACCGTCACCGCCACCCCCGACCCCGGCTACAGCTTCTACGGCTGGGTTTTCGGTGGCACTACCGATACTGTCACCTCGAACCCCTACACATTCACCATCTATGACAGCGGTACTCTGCACTGCCTGTTTGGCCCCACCGTCAGCATCGACGAGACCACAGCCGAGAACGTCACGCTCAGCCCCAATCCCGCCACAACGTCGGTAACCATCGCCGGCCTTGAAGAGGGCTCTGAGGTCACCATTCTCGATGCAAGCGGACGCGAGATGTTCCGCACCAAGGCTCAGGCCGAAAGCCTGAATGTAAACCTCCACGGCTATGCACAGGGTGCCTACTTTGTGCGCATAGCCAGCCGAGAGGGTCTGGCCGTCCGCAAGCTGATTGTGAAATAGGCATTAGACCATCCTACAACAAAAAACGGTGTTCCCTCTGTCGGGACACCGTTTTTTCTTTTCCAGCCGATACTCCTTCCCTCTTGAGGGGGGTTGAGGGGTATGGAGGGCCCGGGGACATGCCGACATCCCCTTTCCCAAATGGGGAGGGCAGCCACTCGGCTGTCCTCCCCATTATCATGACTGTCTGTTTCTTTCAATACTACTCCACAATAAGACGCAAACGGTGCGCCTCAGCAGAAACTCTATTGTTGCCACCTGCGGCCTGTCGCCGAGCCGGTTCGACACTGACAGTGTACAACCCAGCGGGCAGACCAGCAAGGGACAGCCACGTCTCCCGGCTGTGCAACGTGCGGCGCATCACCTCGCGCCCTGCGGCATCATGCAGCGTCATCTGCATCCCCTCCGCAAGCCCTGCCTCACCACCGTGGACCGTCAACGTCACATGGCCGTGGGCGGGATTCGGCGTGAGGGTGAAGGCCATGCCACTTTGCACTTCCGCTATGCCCTCTTCTCTCGGCTGGTGATGCGACGTGGCCAACCCATGGTATACACGCGATTTTGCAGCCGCATGGGAGGACATCACCGTAGGCTGCCGAGCATTGTTACAAAAAATGACTGTGTAAACTCCTGAATAAGGCACCTCGTTAGGCCTACTAACACATTAACACCTAAACAAATTGATATACGAGTTAGACCCTCATTACCCTGGATTTCCCAATCCCGAAGAGTCGGAGCCCGACGGACTGATAGCAATCGGGGGCGACCTGTCGCCCGAACGGCTCATCAATGCCTATTGCTGCGGGATTTTCCCTTGGTACAATGAAGGGGAACCGATACTGTGGTGGTCGTTGGACCCCCGCATGGTGCTGCGACCCGACGAATTCCACTACAGCAAGAGTTTGCGACGCGTAGTGCAGTCAGGCAAGTATGAAGTACGCATCGACACCTGCTTTGAGGAGACCATGCGGAGCTGCGGCAATGTGGACCGCACGGCACAAGGACAGACAGGCACTTGGATTACGGAGGCGATGGTTAAGGCCTACGTGCTGCTGCACAGGCTGGGGCTAGCCCACTCGTTCGAGACATTTTATGAGGGACGGCTGGTCGGAGGCCTGTACGGGGTGAGCCTGGGGCCTTTCTTCTTCGGCGAGTCGATGTTCCACACCATGACCGATGCCTCGAAGGTGGCCTTTGTGCAGCTGGTGGAGTTCAGCAAAGCACACAACTTCCGTCTTATCGATGCCCAGCAGGAGACAAAGCAACTGGCCAATCGCGGTGCCCGTCCCATCCCCCGCAGTGAATACCTCATGGAGTTGAACGCCATCAGTGGCGACAACACCCTGCAAGGCAACTGGGGAGAATATCGAAAAAGTTAATGATGTTTAAAACGATTCAAGGAATAGAAAAAAAGATGTATCTTTGCACACTGAAATCAAGTACTTGTTTAAACTAATCATTTATTATTCAAAAAATTAAAAAACATAAACCTTCAAAAAACGCTAATGACACTATAAATACATTACAGCACTACCTGGACAGGAGGGATGTACATGGACTTTTGTGACTTGTAAGGGGACAAATTGTTTTGCCAACCAAGAACACACAGAAAGTGGATGCAAAAGGGATGGAAAAAACCGCACTCCTTGTGTAAATTCTGATGGAACTTGTGAACGAACAGAGACTCCTGCCATGCAGGCCATCGCAACTGCTATTGGTACAATTGCCTCCGCTATCATCACCGCAATTGCAAGTTCAACAAAATAGAAGCAAACATTGATGTTATTTTCCAACAAATCATGAAATTAAATAACCTATCAATAGGATTGCCTTCGACACGGAAGGCAATCCTATTTCTCGTCTTGCTGGGTGGAGTTTTTTATACATCTGCCCAAACATCTTCCCGCAGCAATCGCAAAGGATGGCTGAAAGCCACCGTGTTTTGGCAAACAGAAATACGACAACCTTTTCAAGTCAACCCAGCCTTCACTCTGTATTACTCCCATACACCTCTCAATACAACAGATGGCATTAACAAATCTGACTGGAAAATCGTAAGAATCAATGATTCAGTATATGTCAAAGATGTCAGTGTCGAGTACCTGATGAGCGGAAACAACCTCGTCTGTGTGGATTCTATCGATAGAAACTACATAGAAAGTGAACGCGGCGCAAGTTTCTATAACGATTTCTATAGCCAGGTATTCCAAGGCAATTTAGAGAATATTAAGAACCTCATCTTCCCAAACAACAAACCACAAAATGCCACAGCATTCAGATACATCTACGACACCACAATAAACGACATTGCATACAAGATACTGCAAAGGATAAGCCTGAAATACTTTTACAACCAAGAGACAAAAAAGTTTGACATACCTAACGAACTGCAGATAGATTATTACTACAACACCGCATCCAAAAGGCTTGAGTATATCAAAGAAACACCCACCTCACGGAAAAGGAACCGTGCATGGCCTGAGGAATATTATGTAAACTACTATTTTGATGCCGACACAACAGGATGGTACACAACGTTTGACCGCTCCAGTCCAAGGTATGCCCCATACTCACAAGGAACCGACTCGGAGCCTGTCGGGTACAGCTCGCTATCCATGCAAGGGAATGAGAGTCTGACGGACAGTGTGAAGAAATTCCCTATCGTCTCACTCTCCAACGACACCACCAATATAGCGAAACAAGACGGCTGGATATTGCTTGACTTCTGGTTCTCGGGATGCACAGGATGCATCAAATGGTTTCACACATTGGGCAAAGAGAAAGAGACGTTGGGATATAGGATACTTGAACAGAATGGGATCAAAATCATGTGCATCAACTGTCTGTCGGACAATGTCAACTACCTTAGCCAGAAAGCAAATGACAGCAGGAGCCAAATACCCGACATCATGTATCATGCCAAAGGGATAGGCAAGATACTCGACATGCATGTGATGCCACAATACTACCTTATTTCTCCCGATAAGCAGATAGTTTACAAATCCCATGACCTTGGAGACTATTCCGAACTGCTACAGGCCAAAACAGAATATGAAAAGAAACTACAATGAATAATTTATCTATCATTTCCATTGGGGAAAGGTGATACATGTATCTTTCAATACAAAAACACGGGACTTGCACCGCTTATTGTCTCTGAAGTCAAAGCCTCATGTGGATGCACTTCACCTATTTGGAGCAGTAAACCATTATTGCCCGGACGATGGGGAAACATAAAAATAGTATACTATGGACACCAAAAAGGACATTTCAGAAAAACAATTGTGGTTAGGTCTAATGCAGAAAACGCGCCAAACACCATTCTACAGATTCAAGGATTTATCATAGACCGAGACCTCTCCCCCCAAAAAGGCACTAAGTATAAATAAACGTAGGTGGCAATAAAAAAACAGTGGGAGCCAAACTATGGCTCCCACTGTTTTTTTATTGTGTGTTACCACTTGCCGTAATGGATGCGGGAGGGGTCCCACTTGTCTTTTGGCTGCTCGTCGCCGGCGGGGTAGCCGATCGGCACCACGCTGTATGGCACCACAGTGGCGGGAAGTCCGAGGGCTTGCTTTACAGGTGCCATACGGTCGACGTAGGGATAGCATGCTGTCCAGCAAGCCCCCAAACCGTGAGCCTCGGCAGCGAGGAGCAGATTCTCGGTGACGGCACCCATGTCGTCACGCCAGATGCCGTTGGGCTGCTGCACGGCGGGAGCATCGGGATTGTCGCGCGGCGGACGGACTACCGTCGTATCGGCACAGACGATCACCACCGCGGCGGCTTGCTTGAACATGTTGAGATTGAAATTGCCCTCGAAGATGGTGTCATAACGGCTCTTGTCAGTCAGCACCACAAAACTCCAGGGCTGGATGTTACGCCCCGAGGGGGCTGCCATGGCGGCACGCAGCAGGTTTTCCATAACCTGGGCGGGGATGGTGTCGGCGGTGTAGGAGCGGACGCTCTTACGGCTCAGGATGTTGTTCATTACCACTTGGGCGGGGTCGACAGGCTGCTGTGGGCTTTCTTGCTGGCCACATGCGGCAAAAAGGGCTGCCGCAGCCATCAAAAGGATTGTTTTTTTCATGTCTTTTTAATATTAATGGGATTTGTAACTTCTATTGCAGACAGTGGCGGTAGCGGCGGATGGTCTCTTCGATACCAAGGTAGAGGGCATCGCTGATGAGGGCGTGGCCGATGGACACTTCGTCTGTCCAGGGTATCTGCTGGTGGAAATAAGTCAGATTCGCCAGCGAGAGGTCGTGG
>OCTW011480898.1_pt1 | contig 11143 bp, 7 predicted proteins | sample 1539671 | NCBI WGS metagenome assembly OCTW01 (sample SAMN02144230, study PRJEB22623) | gut metagenome | biome: sheep rumen | host: Ovis aries | place: New Zealand | reverse complement strand
CCCGCCAGCGTGACCGCCCAGCTGCTGCCGCAACTAAAAAAAATCCCGTCGCTGCAAAGCGACGGGGAATAAAAGGGACCAAAAGACTTATCAGTCCAGCTATTTCTTGGCCTTTTTCTTAATTTTCTTGAGTTTTCTGAGTGCCTTCTTGCCAGCCTTCTCACCTTGGGCTATCATATAGTCCACCTTGGAGAAACTCGTTACCGAGCAATCATCCAGTCTGGGATTGATATAGAGGTCGGCATCCTTGACATTCTGCCCATATTTCTCGCGGTCGGGGCGTTGCACCACCCACTTCACCCACGGCACCCTCTCCAGCAGCTTCTTCATATAGTCTTTCTCCATCAGTCCGCCGGCAGGATGATAATCGTCAGGCTTATTTTGCGTCAGGTCAACGGCAATCACTATATCGGCACCCATGTTGCGGGCCACGTCAACGGGCAGATTGTTGAGTACCCCACCGTCAGCCAGCAGCATACCGTCCCTTTGCACAGGGCGAAAGACGAGGGGGATAGCCATGCTGGCCCTCATAGCCATGGGCACGCTGCCTGAACGGAGCACCACCTCATCCATAGCCTTGAGATCCACAGCCACAGCGCGGTAGGAGTCCCAGCTGGGCGCCCCGCCCTTTTCCTCTATCAGCCTGTTGAGGAAGCCCACTATGCTGTCACCCTTCACAATGCCGTAGTTCTTGAGCATCGACTTCACGTCAAGCAGTCCCGTCAGCTTGCCGAGGGCACTCATAGGCGAGTCAACGGCCTCACTGAGCAAATTGTCAATAGAATAGCCATCGGTAAAGAGGTCTATCCACTCCTGCGAACGGAAGATGCGGTCCATCTCCTCGGCGCTGTAGCCCGCACTGTAGAGGCCGCCCACCACCGAGCCGATGCTGGTGCCCACCACCATGTCGATGGGCACGCCCGACTTCTCAATATATTTCAGCACTCCCACCTCGGCAGCACCCTTGGCACCGCCGCCACCCAGCACCAGCGCCACCTTCTTCCTAGCACCGGCGCCCACTGCCATCAGCAGGCAGAGCAGCAAGGTCATGATTCGTGTTTGTCTCATATCAATATTGTTTTAATAGCTAATTATGTTATATGACTCAACTCGGTCCAAAATTAATGATTAATTTTCAAACATGTAACATTTAATGCCGGAAATATTGAACATTTAGAAATTCGGCACGCCCTTCGGCTTTTATGAAAGAGAAACCACCGACTGAGGAAGAAATGCAATAAACAAAAACACAGCAGGCAAAATTTTGGCATTTCCCCTACAAAAACATTTTTATTGCGAGGAAATAAAGAATTATCGCGAAGAGCTAAAATTTAATCGCGAACGGAATGTAAGTTTCGGCGCGATTAGATTCCATCCCGGCGCGATTAGATTTTGTCCCGCTTAGGCAACCACCTTGCCGCAAGTTTTAGCAGAAAAAAACAATTTAGGAACTATTACCAATCATTATTCTTCTGAATCAAAAATATTTTAGTATTTTTGCCCTTGAGTTTCCGCACTCTTGGCGAAGAGGCGGCAACCCTTTACCGTAAACAAAGCATCAGCTATTTATTCAGAGTATCTTGAAACGTAGGAAATTTCAATGATGTAACGCTTGAGTAAGTCAGCCGATGCCCGTGCGATAGCGCGGGCATGACTTATATCTCAGCGTTACAGGTAATTCCTACGACCTCAAGATACGAGAGAACGTCAAGTCTGCGCTTTTCTTGTGTCCTGAGGTCTTGTTGTGAATCTACCTGTAAGCAAAGTCTGGAGATATAGTCTGTATGCTCTAAAGACTATCGCATGGCAAGAATTTACGACAACATTGATACGAAATTTACTCAAGGGCTACAGGACATTATCACCAATATGGGGGTAAAGCGTGTGGACTTCTGTGTAGGTTACTTTAATTTGCGTGGTTGGCAACTTGTAGTCAATCAAATTGACAGCCTTACTGGCGATTATGTCTATGAAGGCAATAAGCAGGAATATCGCTGTTGCAGGCTATTGATTGGCATGCATCAGCCTGATCAGGAATTGGTACGCCGGCTATATTCCAAAGAACAGATACCCGATGCTGCATACGCCCAACAATGCAAATTGGAGATTGCCCGTGAATTTAAGAAGCAACTATTGCTAGGCTTGCCTACAAAACAGGACGAGTGGACTCTTCGCCGCCTGTCGGCTCAGTTAAAGAACAACAAGGTATGCGTTAAGCTCTATGTTGCAGAACCACTTCACGCAAAGCTATATCTGGCGCATCGCCCAGACGATAACTTCAATCCCATTCAGGCTATTATGGGAAGCAGCAACCTCACCTATGCGGGGCTGACAAAGCAAGGGGAATTAAATGCAGAGTTTAGTGACAGTGACAGTGCGCAGAAACTTGCGGCCTGGTTCGATGACCGCTGGAATGACCGCTTCTGTATCGATATTACAAAGGAATTGATAGAGGCCATCGACAATAGCTGGGCTGGTGAAGAAATAATACCTCCTTATTATATTTACCTAAAAACGGCTTACCATCTGAGTGCTGACGCCCGAAGTGGCATCAAGGAGTTTACGTTGCCACCAGAATTTCAGAACGAACTTTTCGACTTTCAGCAGACAGCTGTAAAAATCGCTGCACGTCATCTTAACAGCGATAAGCGAGGTGGAGCCATGATTGGCGATGTGGTAGGTCTGGGCAAGACGATTACCGCCTGTGCCATAGCCAAGATCTATGAAATGACCTTTGCCAGCAGCACGTTGATTATTTGTCCTGCCAACCTTCAGGACATGTGGGATAAGTATCGTCGTCGTTACGACTTGAAGGCAGACATTATGTCCATGGCCAAGCCGATTGATGTGGATAACTCTCGCTATTATCGTCTGATAATTGTTGACGAAAGTCACAACCTGCGTAATGAAAATGGAGTGCGCTATCGTAACATCAAGTCGCTCATTGAACGACAGGACAGCAAGGTGCTGCTCCTAACTGCTACCCCTTACAACAAGGACTTCTCCGACCTTGCTAGCCAGTTGAAACTCTTTATCAGCGAGGATGACGACTTGGGCATTCGTCCCGAAGAATATATCCGCTCTCTTGGAGGCGACCGTGCTTTCCTGCAGAAGCATAGCGAAATATTCATACGTAGCATCAAGGCTTTTGAACGCAGTGACAAGCTTGACGACTGGCAGGAACTGATGAAGCTCTTCCTTGTGCGCCGCACCCGCACTTTCATCAAAGAGAACTATGCCAAGACTGACCCAGAGAACGGGCGCAAGTATCTGGAGTTCCGAGACGGACACAAGTCCTATTTCCCAGACCGAATCCCCAAATCTATTAAGTTTGACACTGTAGAGGGCGACCAATATAGTCGTCTCTATAGCAGTGACATGATTGCCATGATGGAAGAACTGCGTTTACCTCGCTATGGACTTTCCCAATATGAAGACAAGGGTAAGACCGCTGATGCCTCTACCAGTGATAAACAATTGCTTGAAAATCTTTCTCGTGCCGGTCAGCGCATGATGGGCTTCTGCAAGAGCACTTTCTTTAAGCGTATTGACAGTAGCGGGTTCTCATTCCTATTGACTCTTTATCGTCACATTCTTAGAAATGCGGTATTCATTTATGCCATCGAGAACAAACTTCCACTCCCCATCGGTGACGAGAATGCCTTACCAGAAGAATACCTTGATGATGCTGACATCAACGACATCTTCTCTCATGATGACGATGAGGAGGACCGCAAGGCTGGCGATGGGCTGATAGATATTCCCACTGACATGAATGTGTACATGGAGAAGGCCAAGGATTATTACAATACGTTGACGGTGAAAAACAATGTTTCTTGGATTAATCCGTCCTATTTCAAACGTACGCTCAAACAGCATCTTCGTCAAGACTGTGAGAAGATAATCTCGATGATCTTGCTATGCGATAAGTGGAATCCTCAGACCGATCAGAAACTCAATTGTTTAGAAGAACTACTGAAGAAGACGCACAAGGATGATAAAGTGTTGATATTTACCCAGTATAGCGATACAGCCAATTATATCTATCGTCAGTTGCGTAAACGTGGTTTCAAACATATCGACCGTGCCACGGGTGGTAGCGCCAATCCTACTACTATCGTTGAACACTTCTCACCTGTCAGCAACAAAGCAAATATTGCAAAGGAAAACGAGACCCGCATTCTCGTGGCTACAGACGTTCTCTCTGAAGGACAGAATTTGCAGGATGCCCATGTCATTGTTAATTACGACCTACCTTGGGCAATTATACGACTAATTCAACGTGCTGGTCGTGTGGATCGTATTGACCAGAGTTCAGAAAAGATCTTCTGCTACTCATTCTTTCCTGCTGAGGGGGTGGAAAAGATTATCCGTCTGCGTAAGCGACTCAACGACCGCATCAACGAGAATGCAAACATCGTTGGTAGCGATGAGAAATTCTTCGAGGGCAACGAGACCAACCTACGAGATATGTATAACGAGAAGAGTGGTTCATTGGACGATGATGAAGATGACAGCGATGTTGACCTTGCTTCACAAGCATATCAGATTTGGAAGAATGCAACGGATGCTAATCCGAAACTAAAGCAGATTATTCCAGCATTAAGCGATGTTATCTATTCAACCAAGCGTGCTGCTTCACCTATTGAGGATGGCGTGATTACCTATGTCAAGACCCACAACGACTACGATGTGCTTTCGTGGTACAACTCTAAAGGTGAAATCATCAGCCAATCGCAAAAGAAAATCCTCCAGGCGATGGCTTGTAATGCCAACACAAAAGTTGAGGAACCCCTCGAAAATCATTTTGATTTAGTAAAGGATGCAGTAGAGAACATCAAACAAGAATCAACAAGCGTAAGTGGTATCTTAGGTAACCGTTTCTCTACACGTTACCGCATCATCGACCTCTTAGAACATTATTACAAACAACCACCTACGCTTTTCTTTTCTGAAGAGAAGCGACAACTCCTCAAATTGGCCATCGACGATATCTATAACTATCAGTTACTTGAAAGCACCAAGTTCATTCTTGGTCGTATGCTCCGTACCAGTACCAATGATGACATAGTGGAATCAGTGTTGGAGATGCACAAGAACGGTACACTTTGCCGAGTCGATGAAGACCGCAACAAACATAAAGACCCGACTATCATTTGTTCAATGGGACTGAGATATAGTTGAGAGTTGAGAGTTGAGAATTTAAAGTTTAGAGATTATGAAAATCAATCGCAGAGAATTCAACCAATATATTGCAGACAGCGACTTCCGTACGTTGTTTATCCGTGAGATGATGTGGAATAATCCACAGGGGCAAACCACGTTTGACATCATAGTAGATGAATCCACCTATCGTTTTGAACAGATTGCTCAGCGAAGCGGGTTTCAGATATTGACATGTCAAGTACGAGAGATTCCGACGAGCAGTCTGGCAAAGAAAATTGATACACGTTTGCGTAGACAAGCAAACGACTATATTTGTATCTACTTTTTGCCTAATACACAGCACCATCTATGGGTAGCTCCAGTAAACAAGGTTGAGAAACGTGATCTGGTTTTGGTTGAGTATGCTTCTGCGGAAGCTGCCAGCTTCCTCTACGAGAAGATGGACGCTCTTTCATTTGATCTTGATGACAGGTCAACTATCATGGATGTAAAGGAGCGTGTACAAGGTGCGTTTATAGTTAATTCAGAGAAGATTACTAAAGATTTCTATACGGGATTCCGAAAAGAACATACAAGATTTGTCACCTATATCTCTGGTATGGATGATGATATTGAGCCAAAGAAAAACCATAACAAGCAGTGGTACACAAGCGTGATGCTCAACCGTTTGATGTTCTGTTATTTCATCCAGAAGAAAGGCTTCCTCGATCTTAACTTTAACTACCTGACGGATAAACTGGCATGGGTGCAGCGCGAGAAAGGCGAAGACCGCTTTTATGACACCTTTTACAAAGGATTTCTGCGCTCACTCTTCCATAATGGGCTGAATTCCCCACGTCATGAGCGTGACTTCCAACAAAAGTATGGACGTATTCCGTACTTGAATGGTGGTATGTTCGATGAACACGAGCTGGAAAAGAAGTATCCTAATTTGGACATATCGGATGAAGCTTTTATCGGATTGTTTGCTTTCTTCGACAATTGGAACTGGCATCTTGATGACCGCCTCACTGCCAACGGAAAAGACATTAATCCAGACGTGTTAGGTTATATCTTTGAGCAATATATCAACGACCGCGCACAGATGGGAGCGTACTACACGAAAGAGGATATCACAGAGTATATAGGGCGCAACACCATCGTTCCATTCTTACTTGATGCTACAAAGAAAACAACAGAAAAAGCATTCAAGCCACAGGGCGAAGTTTGGACTTTCCTCAAAGCTAGCAGTGACCGCTATATCTATGATGCCGTAAAGCACGGACATGAGACACCGATACCCGAACATATCGCAGTCGGCATAGATACCACACAGCCAAACTTGTTAGAACGGCGCAGTCGGTGGAACGAGCGTACACCCGAACCTTGGGCATTGCCTACGGAGATATGGCGTGAAACGGTAGAGCGTCTGCAGCGTTATTATAGCATACTCAAAAAAATTAATAAGGGAGAGATTACAGAGATTAACGACTTCATTACTTACAACCTTGACATCCGCCAGTTTGTATATGACTTTTTGCAGCATACTGATGACCATCTGTTTGTGAAGCATTTCTATGCTGCTCTCCAGAAAGTTAGCATACTTGACCCAACATGTGGGTCTGGCGCCTTCCTCTTTGCTGCTCTCAACATTCTTGAACCTCTCTACGAGGTTTGTATTGCTCGCATGCAAGATTGGAATGCAGGAAATCCAAAGCTATTCGAAGAAGAACTGAAGGAGTTGAATGGGAAGTACCGATCCAACATTCGCTACTTCATCTATAAGAGTATCATCCTTCGGAACCTCTATGGTGTAGATATCATGGTGGAGGCAACGGAGATTGCCAAGCTGCGATTGTTCTTGAAGATGGTGGCTGTGGTTGATGTTAACCCGCGCGACCCGAATCTTGGTCTTGACCCTCTGCCAGATATAGACTTCAACATCCGTTGCGGTAATACCCTCGTTGGGTATGCCACAGAGAAGGAAATGGAGGAAGGGGTGAAATATATGGATATGTTTGCCCGTGAGGAGTTTGAGAGTAAGGTCTATGATGAAATAGACATTGTATCGTCAGCCTACGACACATTCCGCAAAGTGCAGTTGGAGCAGGATGCCGATTTAGAAACTTTCAAGAACGCTAAAGCACAGCTGAAAGAACGTCTAGCAAAGCTCAATGAGCTGCTCAACCAAAATCTCCATGCTGCTACTAATGCTGGTATGGACTATGAAAAATGGAAGAAATCACACCAGCCCTTCCACTGGCTAGCAGAGTTCTATGAGATTATCTATGGCAATGGCGGTTTTGACGTGATTATTGGTAATCCGCCATATGTGGAACATACAGCTGTTCATGACTATAAAATAGTAGGTTATCAAACGCTTAAATGTGGTAATTTGTTTGCAAATTGCGCAGAAAGATCTTTTATTATAAATAACATTAATGGTAGGTTTGGTTTTATCGTTCCAATTAGTGTAACATGTTCAAAAAGAATGAAGCCACTTCAAAAGCTATTATTAGATCGTGGTACATACTTCTCTAATTGGAGTTGGAGGCCTTCTAAACTTTTCGACGGAAACACATCTGCCAATTTGAGTCTGTCAATTATTATTTGTACGAGAACATGTAGAAATTATGTTTCTACTTATAATAGGTGGAATGCTGAAGCCAGAAATGACATTTTCAATAAATTATCTTATACTGTATGTCCTTTGGTGTTAAATAATGATATAATACCCAAAATCGGCACTCCAGTAGAAAATCGTATATATGAGATTTTTAACAACTTGAAGAGAATATCTATCAAGGTGGTGAATTCTGACACAAATTATAGATTATATTATAAAAGAACAGGAGGATTATATTGGAAAATATTCACTGATTTTAGACCAGAATTATTTCTTGATGGTGTTAAAACCTTTTCAAGCAAAGAAGAACATCTTTCTTTTATTTCGTCCAGTGTCCTTAGCACATCTCTATGTGCTTTTTGGTCAGATTATTATTGGTGGTGGTATCAGATAAATTCCGATGTGAGAAATAACAATCCATCTGATTTATTATCTCTTCCGATTATGGAATCTTCGTATAAGGATGATTCATTTAACCAGTTATCAAAAGATTTGCAAGCCGATCTTACTAATAATTCGATTTGGTCTGAGAGAAAATTTGCTGGAAGTGTAAGTCGTTATAAATCATTCATCCCCAAATTGTCTAAGGAGATTATAAATTCAATTGATATTGCCTTTAATAAGCATTACGGCTTTACGGAAGAAGAACTTGACTTCATCATCAACTACGACATCAAATATCGCATGGGCGACGAATTGGACAATAACGAGTAGATAAAACTATTATGGATAAATTTGAATTAGATAAAAATATAACACTTTCAGTTCTAAAAGACTTGGTCTTTCCTCTTAAAGATTTAATACTTTCAAAAGTAGAGAATGGATATGCCTATAATGTTCTTGTATCATTACATGAGCATAATGGAATTTACCCAGGTGGATTTCCTGTTGATGAAAATGTTTTAGAATTGCTTCATACTCAAGATTTTGGGCAGAATGCTACAACCAGACAAATTGCTAGATATCTAAGCAACATAGATTATATTCGTATAAATGTCAATATGGATTCATTTAACATATCTAAGACTATCGTCATTGATATTAAATTTTCTTCTTTTGGTTATTCTATTCTTGGATTAAGCGGCCTTTACAAATATGGAGAACTACCATTAGAAGAAGATTTAGTTTCACTAGTATTAAATAAGACAAAATAAAATTCAAATGAATATCAGCGATAAAGATAGAAAACAATTATGGGCCAAATCTGGCAATAGATGCGCAATATGCCGTCAAGAACTATTCCAGTCTAATGAAAATGGTACAGATTTTAATGTAGGTGAAGAGTGTCATATTATAAGTAAAACTCCAAATGGACCACGCTACATGCCAAACTTGGACAATTATGACACTTACGATAATCTTATCCTTCTTTGTAGCGTACATCACAAAGAAATTGACGATAAGAATAATGTTTCACTATATCCTCCTCAACGTTTATACCAAATAAAGGAAGTTCATGAGAAATGGGTCAACGAAACCTTAGATTCAAAGAATCAACCAAAAGAGAAGGACTGGAGTGCAATACTACAAAAGTTGGATTTGATAAATTATCACGGATAATTTTGGACTATCTCGGCAACCGCGACCTGCTCAATCTGCCCAAGACTGCATTCTTGGCATCAAGCACCATTCCGACGGACATGGTGCTACGTTGCTATGACTGGGCACAGCAGGCGAGCCGAGGCAACGAGTGCATTGTCAGCGGTTTCTCCTCCCATCTGGAACAGCGAGTACTTCATTTCCTGATACGCGGTACTTGTCCCATCATACTTGTGCTGGCCCGACAGATGTATAAACGAATTCCGACTGAACTGCAACCTTTTATCGACAGCGGACGTCTTCTTATCATCTCCATCACCAACAGTCCTCGTCAGTCACGTAACACAGCACACACCCGTAACCGCTACATCTGTGAACTTGCGGACAAAATCTTTTTCGTTGGAGCAAACGAACAGAGTAGCCTATACGACCTCTTGATAGAGTATAAATCAAAAACAATATCGACATAATTCACCACACGGCTTGATACATATAAGGTGATTTGGTCGTAAGGTTTTGCCATCACATTATCTTCTCTTTCTCGAATCTCGCCTGATTATATCTTCAGCCTTCTTGCTCGTAATAATAAGAATAGTCGATACCCTTCATGAATAATTCACGGTCATCGATTTTATCTGTAAGTGCACCTTGCAGCAAGGTTTTGATGGCTGAAGCATCGGTCGTACTTTGTCGCATTGCTGCGAGATAGTCTTTCTTATCAATCTGGCTCCAGTCAACACATTTGCCAAGTTGCTTCTTGAAGATGAGGTCGAGCCAGATGCGTGTGCTACGACCGTTGCCCTCCATAAACGGATGTGCCACGTTCATCTCTACGTAATTATTGGCTATTTCTTCGAACGTGCTTTGAGGCATAGCCTCTATCATTTTCAGGTTTGCTATCAGATACTCTGCCCGGCAGAACAGTGTACCGTCTTTCCAAATTGTCTTTGTGCGAATCTGTCCTGCAAAGTCATAAAGACCACCAAACAAATAGGCATGTATCTGTTGCAGACTCTTTACGCTACCTGGTGTCATGCTGTCAAGGATACCACTTTCAAACAGCGAGTATGCCTTCTTCCTGCTCTGTCCGTCTATACTGTTGTCGCTATAGGTGAACCAGTCAAGGAATGCAGTGGCACGGTTGTTGGGATAATGCCTGGCCAAGACTTGCACCCCCTCGGCATCAAGCACATCGGCCTTTCGCATTTTGCCATCTGGTGCCAAGAATCTGAACTCGTGAGTGGCACTCACGGATTGAACTCCCTCTTTAGTGAGCTTCTTCTTCAGCCATCGCCAGTAATTGCCCGCCCTCACATAATCTTCCTCGTCATTAATGGCCCGCACGATGTCCGTTGCCGAGAACCACCACTTGTTGTGCTCCTCGTCCCAGATGGCCCGCACCTCGCGGTCGTTGAAAAAACGTATTGATTTCTTATCTGACATTGTTGGACTAATTAACGCTCTTGGTCAATGCTGTCGCGGATGGCGTATGCGATTACAAAATTACAAAAATAATCCCTAACTACTGCTATTTTCTTTTTCGTTTTCACTTGTTATATAATGTTTTTAGCCTTAAGCCTGTTTTTAATCTTCCAAGCCCCTAATCTTTCAATCTACACACTGACTAATGGGGTTTCTATAAAATATTCCCTATTTATTTTGGATAAGTCCGTTATGGGGTTAATAGATTTTTCCATCGTGCAAATACCTTGGTTTCTTCGCAACCACCTTTTGCCGCTTCGCTCTCACCTCCGCTGTCCGCACCCCGCCATTTGGGCGACAGTGCTGCTTCGGTTCGCGATGCCTTCGGCATTCTCGCCATGGCAGACTTGA
>OCTW011572957.1_pt1 | contig 11147 bp, 11 predicted proteins | sample 1539671 | NCBI WGS metagenome assembly OCTW01 (sample SAMN02144230, study PRJEB22623) | gut metagenome | biome: sheep rumen | host: Ovis aries | place: New Zealand | reverse complement strand
CCGCCATACTGCACAGTCTGCTGGATGACCGAGCCAATGCGTGGCATCTTGACCAGATAGCCTTGCGCATCCGTTCCGATGCGCCAAGTGGTCATGTCGAGGAAGCCAAGAGCCTTGAACATCACAGCGTCATAACGCTCATCACTCAACTGGTAGGGGATGCGGAAGGTTGTCTCAGTAGTTCGCCAGTTGGTGCCGTTCCACCACTGGTTGCCCCACTGCAATTTCGCCAGTAGATAGGCATCGCTGGCGGGGCAAGTCTTGCGACCGTTGTCAATGTCTATCTCACCATCCGGCACTGGGTACATGTAGTTGTCGTAAGAGTGCCACAGCACATCGCCACTGATGACCAGGTAGGCATTGTTACCGCCAAACAATGCCGTCGCCGGAAGGTTGTCGTTGGTCTCAATAAACGGGTAACTTGCGGCACTGGCGTTGGGGATGTGTCCTGATGCGTGGTTGGTCAGGATGATGTAGTCATCGAAGGTGACGCTGTGGATGTCGTTGACCATCATCAGCAAGTCCATGCGGTTGGTGATGGGGATGTTATACGCTCCCATCTGGTTGGAGATCTCCTCCTCTAGCCGCGCGACAAATATGCGGCAGAGCCAGCCGCCATTGACGCTCTGTGTCGTGGTGTAGTTGGCAGAGTTGATGCCCGCCGACGTGCTACTGGTGCCGCTGTAATGGTGCAGAGTGATGTTGGGCGACTTGTAGTACTTGACCGCTACCATGTCATGGCCGCCAACTGTTGTCTGAGGAGCGATGAGCATGTTGTCGTCACCGCTCACCAGCCCGGCATCAAATTCGCCCGAATTTGTGCCGTATTCGCCCACCACTCGACTGAATCCCGAACTGGTTTTGAATGTCGCATCGTCGGCAGTGATGTTCTCTACTCCATCGAAGAGATCGCCCAGCACGTCATCGTACTCATTGAGGTCGCAAGTCACAGTGACCTTGGTGTACACGTTGTCGAGGCTCAATTGGCTGCCCGCCTCGGCATAACTCTCACCGTCGATGTCGTACTCAACAACAACCATCGAGCCGGTGGTCACCGTGCCTGTCGCCACGTCCACCACGATGCTGGTGTTGGCGGCATTGTTGGGCAGGGCATCGTAATCTACAAAGTACACCGTGTCGCCATGGGCGATGGCGGTCACGCCCATCCACTGACACACTGCCTCAAGCACCTCCTTGTAGGTCTTGTCATCTTCGCCGTCGGTAGCGGCACTGTCTTGCGCCATAAAGTTGCGCTCACTGATGCGACACGACTGCCACAAGTCGCGGTTGTCGGTGCTACTGAGGCGGGTGTTGGTAGATAGCACCATCATGGTGTAGCACCCGCACTTGGCGATGCAGTGGCGCACAAGGTCTAGAAGCGACACGATGCCCGCATTGCTGCCGATGGGCTTGTACTTGTATTCAGCAAGGGTAGCCAGCCCATCCACGCAGTCAACGTCAAGTGCCTCAAGGTACTTGGTGTAACCAATGTCATAGAGGGATGGAGAAACATAGCCCACCCACTCGACGGTGGCAGGGTTGACCACCTCACCACGGTAGAGCGTGACGGGCATGCCGTGCGCGTCACCGGTGTAGAGGCCAAACATGTAGTCGGTGTCGACCGCCACCAGCCCGATGGTGCCAGCCTGGCACTTGACGGGCATGTAGATGTTGCTGTCGCTCTCATCCATCGTGGTCACAAAGGGCGACCCACCGAACTTAAGGGCGACCACATCGCCCGATGTGCCGATGCGCAACAGATGCTTGCCGCCGTTGATGTCCTCAAAAATGCCTTGATATATCATCGTACCTTGCCCATTTTGTTGTTGTAATTGTTTAGCACTCCCACCAACTGTTGGCCGGCGATTCGGAATGTCACCTCACCGCCACCGCCGCCGCTGTTGATCATCGAGAATAGTCGTGCCTGTTGTTGACCGTTGAGAATCATCTCGCCCGAATTGACGCGGATGAGTTGTCGGTCGCCCGTGTAGGACGTGCCGCCCACGATACCACCCGTTGCGAAGCCCGCTGCCGACTTGACCGCTGCAATCATCGCCATGAGTTGTCCGAGGCCTGTGAGGCCGAATGCCGCCCACGCCCACGGGCCGAGGCTTGCAGCCTGTGCGGTCGCCGTGGCATAGCCCTGGATCATCGTTGCGATGGCTTGTGCCATGATGGCCGCCACGTTGACCACCTTGCCCGCCTGCCCACCGATGGCGTTGCCCATCTCGCGGAAGGCTCCAGCCGCAGCGGTTGCCGCCGTGCGAAGTCCCTCGGTCGAGTTGAGCAAGTCTTGGCTCTTCTGCTTGGCTGCCTCCACAGGGTCAGTCCATGTGATGGGGATGACCATGGGCTTGATTTTGCCTTGCAACTTGCCGATGGAGGCGTTGACCTGATCAACGAGCGAGCCGCTGAGTGTTGCGTCCACGCCTTTGCCAAGGTCGCCGAATTTGAGGTTCTTCTCGGCTTCCATCGCAGCGGCTTGCGTGAGGTATTCGCGCCGCTTGAACAGGTCTGCTTGCTTGTCGGCAAGGTCGTTGAGTCGCTTAATCTCGGCATCGTACCACGCCGCCGAACCTTTCACGAGCTGCTCAGTAGTCGACTTGACTACCGAGGCGGTTGCTCTGCCGCTGCCGCCACCACTCGAAGATGCCGATGTTGACCTGCCGTGCAGGTTGTTGGCGATGCGTATCTGAGCGGCATAGAATTTTGCGCCCTCTGCCGCAACTTCCCACGCATCCTTTAGTTTTGCAAGTTGGGCTTGCGCCTCGCTGAAGCCTATCTCTCCCTTGACCATCTTGGCATAGGTGTCGCCGTATGCTGCCGCAAGGGCTGTCGCCTTGGCTTCCTCCTCCATCGCCTTGATGTAGAAGTGGCCAATCTCAGCGAGATGCGCCTTGGCATCGGACATATCACGGAAATATCCCAATTGCTTGCCGTACTTATTGTTGAGTTCGTCTAGCAGTTGTTTCTCCTGTGCTGCCGTGCCGTTGAAGTTCTGGATTCGCTGGATGTAGTAGCCAAGTTCCAGGGATGCCTCTGCTGTCTTTTGGGCTGCCGATGCCTGTGCGTCTCGCACCTGCCCAAGCGCAGCGGTCATGCCCTTCTGTGCATCTGTGACCTCAGTACTCCGCCTAGCAAGGACGTAAGCGGCAGCCGACAATGCTGTAACTGCAACCACCACAGCCCCTATTGGGTTGGCAGACAGGGCAGCATTCCATGCCCATTGAGCCGCTGCCGCTGCCTTGGTCGCAACGGTGTCAGCCTTGGTGACTGCGGCCTTGAGCGATGCTGCTGCCGTCAGTGCGGCAGTCCTTGCGGCACTCAGCCCCATCATCAGTGCTGACTCCTTTTGTAGCGCATTCTGTATTACTTGCAAGCCGTTGACCACCGACATGATGGCAATCAAGTCCTTCTGCACCTTGGCGGCATCTTCCTGGCTCATGCCAAGCAGACCCATCGCACCCGCTGCCACCTGTGCCGCAGCGGTGAGTGCCTGAACGCCACCGACAACGGCATCCAACTTCGCCGTGTCGGATGCCTGGAACTTGATGGCGTTGCCGACATCAATCATGGTGTCCTTTAGCACACCGCCACGCTGGATGAGCATGTCAATCTTGCTGCGGAGCTCTTGGCCTGCCGCGCTCTGTTTCTCGGCATCCGACAGGTTGCGCCAAATCTGCTCCAACTGCATCGCCGCCTTTTGCGTCTCCCGCAGTTCTTGCTTCATGGGCAACTGGCGGCTCATGGCGCGTGTGAAGCCCTCAACGGCACGCTGCACGCCGTTGAAGGTGGCGGCTGCCTCCTTCATGGCGGGCGTGTCGAACATGCCCTTGATGCCCTTGTTCGCCAACTCCGCATCTTCGGCAAGTTGGCGAACAGCCCTGGTGCTATCGGCAATTCCCTTGTCAAAGTTGCTGTGGTCTAGTGTCTCAACGAATCGTAGATTCTCAGCCATTTTTCTTGATATTTTGGCGCATTTGTTGCGCCTTATGTTGCAGTTTTGCCCACCTTTCGGGGGTCATTTCTTCGGTGTCTCGCTCGGCCTCCCGCTCCCAACTAAATGTGATGATGTCCTCTGGCTTCAGCGGCTTCTTGCTGTTGACTTGCGCGGTCATCCAGCACATCAGCCGCATGCGCTCTGCCGCTGCTTGGTCGATGATGTAAGCGTGTGACAACAGCAAGTCAACCAAATATAACGGCATCTCGTCCAGCACATAGTCAGGCGAGATGCCGCATTTAAGGATGAGGGTGGCGATGACCTCGCCCGCGGTCACTTTTTTTTTGAGCCGTCGCCACTCTTCGGCTGCCCCAGTGCCGACATCTTGCTGACCTCCTCATTGATGATGGCGGTCAGTTCGGTGGCAATGCCTGGGTTAGCCTCCACAGCGTCGATGAAGCCATCCCAGTCGAGGTCGCACTCCTTGTTGTTGGCCGCAATCATCGCATACATGAAGCGGAACGAGTCCTCAGTGTTGGCCGTCTCGAAGCCGTTGTGGCCTGTCATGCGCTCATACATGAAGAGCGCACGTAGCGAGTACTTGGCGACGTACTCCTTGCCGTTGATGGTCACTGTGCTCATGCCTTGAGTGATTGCAGTTCGCCGTAACCAGTGAATGTGGCCGACAGTGTTGCATTCTCACCGTTCTGCGCGGTGATCTCCAGTGAGGTGATGACTGCCTCGCCTTGCCAGCCTGAGTTGGCTTTTGGTGTCCACGACCCACCGGCGGGCAGGGCGGTGCCATCGGCTTCGTCCTTCTGGGCAAACACGACATTGACGCGGTTGCCTGATGTCATCATCTCAAACAGCCACTGGCCGCCATTCTCACAGTAGAGGTTCTCTGTGGTCGCCTCCCACGACATCTGACCAGCCTCGTTGGCTGCCCACTTGCCGCTTGCGACATCCTTGTTGCTCACGTCGGTTGTCTCGCTGCTGATGCGCAGCGTGTGCGAGGTAGCCAAGGGGATAGACTTGGGCTCAGCCAGGCTGCCCGATGTCTTGTTCTCTGCCGCGAACACCATAAGGTTGCCGCCTTTGATAATTGTTTCCATACTATAAGTAGAAGTTAAAGTTTAAAGATTGCGTGTAAACATTGGAGTCCTCGAAGAACTCCTCATCGGCACCAGCCAACTGGCTGCCGTAGACCTTGAGCGTGTCACCAAGGACGAATGCCTTGCCCTCGATGGCTTCTCGCACCATGTCGGCAATGGCGATGCTCTCGGCATAGGACTGGGCGGCAACCACGATGTCGACATTGACCGTCTCACCCGCCTTGCCGTCCTTGGTGTACTGCACCTCGATGCCGTTTCGACGATACACCGCAAAGGGATAGCTCGTCCCCTCCTTGCTCACAATCGGGAACACCTTGCTCCCGACTGCGGCTCGGAGTCCGCTGTGCGCCGCAAGCAGTGCGGCAACCGCACGTCCTATCTGTAGTCCTGTAGTCATGCTTTGCATCGTTTATTGACCGCGTCGACAATGGTCTTGCGCATAGCCTCAGCCATCTTCCCCTTGGCGGCGTTGATGGCGGGGTCAAAAAATGGACGCGACTTGCTGTCGCGGAACATCTTGCCTCGGTTGATGTCCTTCTTCGTTTTGCGCGGGCCTGTTCCCTGCTCAAAGTACTTCAATCGGAAATCGCCCATGATGTGCACCTTGGCATAGTCAACATTTTTTGAGACATAGCTTTTGATGCCCTTTGCCATGCTCTGATGCCTGGGTGTCACCGCTGCCAGCTTGATGCGCGCCTCCTTGACAAGCACCTTGGCACTGGCGGCGAGTGCAGCCTTATGGACGCGCTGCATGTCCTGCACCCCGAGCGAGGCGAAGACCTTGAGCACATCGTTGGCATCTATGCGAAACTCACTAGTCATTGACAAGCGTGGCTATGATGGTTTGACATTGTTTTGTCACCTCGTAGTTGATGCTCTCGATGGCGTAGAGGTTCTCGCGCCACCGCAGACGCATGTAGCCGTTGATGCTCGGGAATCGCCGGATGATGAAGGACACCGTGGTCGGGTTGGCGACCTCGTTGACATCAACGACACGGCTGCCGGCACGGAAGTCCACGCGGGCGCGGGTGGTCACCACCTCTACCCATGTTGTGACCTCTTCGCCGTAGTCATTGCGGGTGACAACTGGCTTCAGGATGGTCACGCTCTCTCTTAACAATCCGGCACGCAATCCCATTAGGCTAGCGGGTGTTTTTTATAAAGTCCTTTGAGGTACTCGAATGTGTAGGGGATGGCGTTGGCGGCCACGCCCATCGCCACTGGCTCACGGTTGGCATATAGGTTGCCCACCGTGAGCAGCATGGCTTGGATGATGGGAGCGGGAAGGTTGCCGTCGGCATCCTCCAGTGTGACCAGCGGGCGGTCAAGGTCTACCTCCACAGCGGCCTCGGCCACATCACACAACTGCGTGATGTAGTCATCGTCCTCGGTGATGTTGGCATCAACGAGCAGATGTGCCTTGGCCTGTGTCAGTGTGAGGTACTTCATTGTGGGTCAGTGTTAAGATGCGACAGTCTTACCAGCCACGATCACGCCAGCGGCGGCGGTGGGCACGGCAGCGTCCATGTACACATTGACGACCAGACGGATGGCACCGTTGCCAGCCTGGGTGAAGGGGTCAACGGTGATGTCGATGCCGCCCCAGGTACCAACAGCGAGGTAGCCGAAGTCACCTACGAGGTAGTTGTTGGCAGCGACATTGGAGGTGCTCAGGCAGGGCACGTCCTCAAGGTAGCCATCCTGGTAGACCAACTGAGTGGTCTTGTTGTAGGTCATGGCGCGGAACTTGGCCTTTGCTTCGGGCGATGCGATGATCGCACGGACGCGGCCATTGGCACGCTCGACGGTGGCCTCAAGGTCGGCAACTGCACCCCAAGTGGTGGTGCTGGTGGCGGTGCGGCCATTGAACAGACCAGCGGGCTGGGTTGCGCTGCCAGCGGCTGCGCCGAGAACGGTTGCCTCGAACTTGTCGGTGATGGCACGCACAAGGTTGCTGGTCAGTGCGGCCTCCACGTTGCTGCCGGCATCCTGCACAAGCATCTGCTTGCTGATGTCGAGGTAGGCTGTCAGTCGCTTGGGCTGCAACAGCACGCTCTGTACGTTGGCGGCTGCGTCAGTGGCTGTGCCGTTCTCGGCAGCCCATGCCACCTGGGCAGCGGTCATCATGGGCACCTTGAGGTCGCCAACGAGGCCGTCATAGAACGATGCGCCGGCACGGGCCAGCACGCTCTCGGCACGCAACTCATCGAAGATGGGAGCCACATCGACGGGGACGGTTGCACCGCTAGTGCCAGTCACCGACACGGTGGCACGGCTCTCGGCGGTGGGGATGGTGATTGCGCCGGTGCTGTTCAGGCCAGCGGCACGCATCTGCGCTTTGCCGGCGGCGATGGTTGCGGCATTGGCCTCATCCATCTGGGTGCCCTCCACGATGCTGCGGATGGCACTGACTAAAGAAAATTTCTTCTTTTCCATTTCTCGATTGTTATTTGTATTAATATTCTTTTGCTTCTCGGTGGCCTCGGCAATCTCGGTCTTCTTGGCTTCGATGTCGGCCACGATGCCACGGTAGCGGGCATCTTCTTCGTCGCTGAGTCTGCGCTCTTCGGCCTTTGCGGCATCGGTGATGCTGCGAGCCTCTGCACGGAGTGCATCCAGTTCGGCGTTAAGTTCTACTATCGACTTCATGGGAGTAATTTTTCGAGTTCGTCAAAGTAATCGGCAAGTTCAGCCTTGCGGGCTTCCTCTGCCGCACGTTTCTCGGCATCCTCGCGGGCGATCATTTCATCGTAGCCGCGTCGGTCGAGTTCCACGGATGTGCCCAGGTAGGCAGGGTCGTACACAGGCGACACGTCGTACAAGCGGTCAAAGCGCAAGATGGTGCGCTTGGCCATGCCGTCAGCCATCCGCTCCCAGCGGTCTTCCGCAACCGTGAAGGCAAACGATGACTGATTGATGTCACCACGCCGAAGGCTCTCAAGGAGCTCATCGCCCAGGGCAGTGCGGGGAGCGTCGAAGGAATAGCGGAGGCCGATGTCGTCGACATCCAGTTCCAGCGAGTTGCCTGCGGCTGCCTGTGGCACGTTGGCACCACGGCAGCGGGCAAGTGCGCCACGCGCTGCGTCATGGTTGAGCCAACATTTGATGTCGCTGTTCTCCAGCACACCGTCAAGGGCGTGCGGGTCGATTTGCTCGACGATGCCGCCAAGATCTCGGCTCAACGAATTGAAAACAAGGGCATAGCCTTCCACTCGGCGACTGTCGTCGTCGACGGAGCGGGTGATGCACTTGTCACAGAATCTTCTTTCAATCATGGATTTTCGGTGTTTTATATGGTTGGTGTTGTGTGTCGGACACACAACAGAAAAAGCCCAAGCAGACCGAAGTCCACTGGGGCTAGCAGGATGTAAAACGACTCTATATAACTATGACTGGTTGGGCTGGTTGGGCTGTATAGGCTCGTTGGGCTTTGCCGTGGCGGCATTAGCCAAAGTCTGAAGGTTTACCTGGATGAAGTGCTCATCGCCGTAGTCGATGGGCGGCAAGCCCATCTCGGCACGCACCTCGTTGGCACTGATAGCACCCATGTTGTACATCGTGTTGTAGTAGGCAGCACGGCTACTGGTGTCGGCACGAAGCAGTGCCGCCGTATCGAAGCGCACATCAATGTGCCACTTCTCATCGGCACGGAACAACTTTCGCTCAAACTCCAGTTCAATTTTCTCGAGGATGGGTGCGAGGGTGTCGGTCAAGAACGCCAACTGCGTAGCCTCGACGGTGCTGTAACTGGAATGCGACAAGTCGAAGCACTTGACCGGCGACACTCCGAAGAAGCGGCAGATGTCCACCACACTGTATTGGCGCGTCTCAAGCAACTGGGCATCGCTGGGGTTGACGGTCACGGTCTGGAACGACATGTTGCCGGGGATGACAGCGATGCCGTTAGGCGTGCCAACTGGGCCGAAGGCGTTGTTCCACTTGCCCTTGATTTCGTCGGCCTGCTTCTGGTTGAGTGGGCCTTGCACTGCGAGGATGCCGCCAACATTGGCACCGCCTGTGAAGAAGCCCTGCGCATGTGCCTCGCTTGCGCTGGCCAGTCCGAGAGTCTGTGTGGCATAGGCGATGGTGCTGATGCCGTGGATGCCGTCGATGCTGTGGTTGAGGATGTGAATCATGTCACGGGCGGGCACTAGGTCGGAGACAAACGGCACGGTGTAGGCGATGGTGCCGTCTTTCTGCGGGACGATGGTCACGCCGCAATCAAGGTAGATGATCTCGGTGGCGTTGCCTCGCTCATCACGCTTGATGTAGGCATAGCCGTTGCCCTGCAACAGCATGGCCGACACCAGGCACTTGAGGAACGTGAAGCGGGTCATCAGTGGCGATGGCTCTTTGGCGACAAGGTGATAGGCAGGGTGCGTGTTGTATGCCTTGCCCTCGCTGTATATGGATAGTGGCAACTGCGCCACCGAGTCGCTGATGACCTGAACGCAACGGTACACAGCCGCCAGTCGCATGGGCGACACATTGGGGTTGATGCCGCCGGCACTGTATGTGAGTGCCATGCTGCACAAGCCTCGCTCTTCCTTTGGTTTCTTTCTAAAAAAATTCATGATGTGTAAATCATTTGGTTGTAGTGCGGTGTTTGCAAATAGATGCCCAGTGCCTGGATGATGGCGATCACTCCGTCAATCTTCTTGGCTCGCTCAAGCCCTTTGTTTGGCTTGCAGTTGCCGTTGTGGTCGTACTTCAACGCCACATTCCGGAAGCAGAAGCGGGTGATGTCGTTGTTGGCAATCACCGCACGACCGCTGAGAAGTAGTCGCTCCAGTTCGCGCGTGGGCTTGTTGAAGTTGCCGATGGTCTGCGAGTATTCCTCTAGCGGCAGACCCTTCTCGGTAGCATCTATCGCCCACTGCACGGCATTCCACTTGTCGTAACCTATGGCATATAGGTCTACCACGTCCGACACTGCCATCATGTCGGTGGTGATGTAGTCGTAGTCGGTCACGTTTCCAGGGGTGACGTGCAGCATCTTGCGGCGATGCCAGTCACGGTACATCTCCCTGTCGGCACGCTCGGTCAGTGCCATCTCGGGCACATAATAATCCACAAAAAAATAAAACTTCCCGCCATGCTCCACCATCTTGGCCACTGCCGTGAGGTCGCCGGTGCTGGCAAGGTCGACACCGATGTAGCAAGCCTCGCCGGCGAACATGTCGAGTGTGATGTCCTTGGTGGCCTCGATGATGTAGTGCTCAGGTATCCACACGTCCATGCTGTCGACCCATCGGTTGAGGTTCTTGGTGATGGTACTGACTTCCTCGCTTGGGTTATTCTTCGCTTGCTGCACCTGACCTCGGATGTACTTTGTTGTGACCGTCACATCGAGGTTGGGGTTTGCTTTAGCCCACACCGTCTCATCCGTCCAGTCGTCGCCATCGTCCAGGGAGTAGATGGCAATGAACATCTCATCGTCATGTTTGAGGCCGCCAAGGATTTCCACCGCTGTGGTGCGAAGCGCATAGCACGGCAACGACTTGTCGAAGCCTGCCGTGGTGATGGTGCACAGGTGCGGGTTCTGCCTCATGCCCATCGAGGACTTGATGACATCACGCACGCGGCTGTTTTTGGCGGCATGGTATTCGTCTATCAATCCGAATGAACAGTTGAAGCCGTCCAACTTGCTGTCGTCAGCCGCCAACACCTTCAGCCGGCTCTTTGTAGCGTCCAGCAAGATGTCGGCACGGAACGCCCGCAAGGTGCTGCCCTTTGGGTCTAGGCTGCTTGCATAATTGCGGCACATGTCAAATGATATTTTTGCTTGGTCTTTTGAGTTGGCGGCAAGCAGCACCTCAGCACCTCCCTCGCCGTCGGCGATGAGAAAGTACAGGCACAGGGCTGCCGCCAGCGACGACTTGCCGTTCTTGCGGGCGACCTCGATGTAACTGGATGAGAAGCGGCGGTTGTCTGTTCCAGCCCAGTAGAAGCCTACGATGTTGGCGACCACGAAGGCTTGCCACGGCTCAAGGATGAAGGGCTTGCCGCTCGACTTGCCGGTGAAGTGTTTAAGAATTCCTATAAACTTGAATGCCCGCTCCACCTTCTTGGCGTTGAAGGTGAAGCGGGTGTCG
>OCTW013387131.1_pt1 | contig 11148 bp, 14 predicted proteins | sample 1539671 | NCBI WGS metagenome assembly OCTW01 (sample SAMN02144230, study PRJEB22623) | gut metagenome | biome: sheep rumen | host: Ovis aries | place: New Zealand | reverse complement strand
ACCCGAAGGTCGTAGGTTCAAATCCTGCCCCCGCAACCATTATAAAAGCCTTGATTCAATCGAATCAAGGCTTTTTTCGTGCTTTTCAGACATTTTGAAATTGCAGCATATTCTCCGTGGGGTGAATTTGGGGTGAATGCCCTTTATTTTTGCCAAAATTACGCCGATCATATACAAAAAAAGAACAGGCTGTTCAAGCCTGCTCTCGTATCTGTTTCCTGTGCGAAAATACTCCGGCGCGTGTTTCGGATGCTTTCGCCTTTGCCTGTGAAATTTGATGGGCATAGATTGCCGCTGTGGTCGTTGCGTTCGCATGTCCAAGCTCGTTGGCTGTGGTCACAAGGTCGATACCATCCGCGATCATAATAGAAGCCGCTGTATGCCGGAACGCATGAGGATGAATGTGCGGAAGATTATGCGCCCTACTGAATTTGTTTAGCCAGTCGGTTATGCTGTCGGGGTGCATCGGTTTTCCGTCAGTCTGAGTGAATACATAGCCGTTCTCTTGCCATCGGTCGCCGTTGACAAGTCGTAATTTGTATTGCGCGGTTCGATACTGCTTGAGTAGGCTTAAAATCTCGGGCGCGAGCTTCAATGGACGCTCTCGGTCGGTCTTGGTTGTTCCCTCATATATGCCGCGTTTGGCACTGTACAGGGAAGCACGCTCAATGGTTACAATGCCGGTGTTAAAATCAATGCTTTCCCATTTCAATCCAACGGCTTCCCCGCGTCTGCATCCGGTATCAATCATAAAATAGGTAATTGTGCGCCATTTGAGCGGGGCACTGTCCAATGCTTCTAAAATAGCGTCCATCTGCTCTGGCTGATAATAGTCAGGGCTTTTTTTCTGCACCTTTGGCGGTGTTGCCTTAGATGCTGGATTAAACGGAATCAACATCTCTTTTTCTGCTTGAGCCATAATGGCAGAAATGAGAGCATGATATTCCTGTATAGTTTTATTGGACAGCGGGCGGGAATCCTTCTTGATTAGAAACACTTCTGAACATTTCAGACCCAAAGCCGCCGCGATCTGTTCTGCTTTGTCCGGTTTAATCGGGGTTCCTTTTATCGCAGCGGATACCGTAGAAGCTGCAACGTTTGCTTTTCGTGCGATAGAAGCTTTAGAAAATCCCTGTTGATTCATCTGTTCCGGTAAGGTAGATAATGCAATCGCTCTGTTTCCATCGGTACGGATGCCAGATTCGCTCAGGTTCTTATAAAATGCGTTCAAGTGCTGCGGTCGAAGCTCTGACAGCTTGATATAACCGATAGCGGCATCAATACGCACCATGAGTTCCCGATAGCGGTCTATGGTTCTTGGTTTGATGCCGGTACGCTCTTTTAGATCAATCACATAGCCTGCATATTCTGAAAAGCTCTGTTTGCGGTCAATTTGATAACCTTGTTCAATTTCACGCTCGAAGTCTGTTACTACGCGCTCAAGAGCCTTTTTTAATTGACGAGAGGTCATTTTGCTGTCCGGCTTCCATGTTCTACGATGCCGGATTTGCTTTCCGGATATGTCAAACCCGCCTGCTACAGTGATTCGATAGGTGACGGCTCCGGTTTTGCTTGTGCGTTTTTCAATGGTAGCCATGAAAACCTCCTTAAAAAGGGACTTCCTCGTTATCGCTTTCATCTTCTGTTGGTAACACTGTGGTTAGTTTTTCCGGTATTTCATTCATCGGACAATTATAATCCTTTAGTTGCTGCGCAACCCAAGGGTCATAAATGTTTTTACCGATAGTTCCTTTGTCTAATAGGTTTTTTACGTCTTTCCATTCTACTAAAAAATGGTCTAACACCAGATTATTAAATCGGATACACGGTGTATCAATGCTATATGCGCCATCGTAAACCGCTACACTGTCAATAATGGTATCCACAGAATTGTTCAAGTTTACCAATAATTGAATTACATCGCTATAATTCGCATTCTCTGTTTTCAATTCGCTTTCGGTATTTATGCCACACAGCCAGTCAAGGGATACCCCTAATTCTTTAGCAATTGCAGCAGCCACGGGGAGAGTGGGACTTTTTGTGCCGTTTTTATACGAGGATAGCGTAGCGGCAGTTACACCAACAGCCTTTGCCAATTCCTTTTGCGTGATTCCTTTTGCACGCATGAGCGTGAATAGATTTTCTCCGAATTTCTTTTGCGTCCATTCTTTGCTTGTGTGAAGCTTTGCCTTCTCGATTTCTTTTTCTTCCATGATAGTTCCTCTTTCAGTGGTTATATACTAGAGTACGTATTACTAAAATATCACAACTAGAATGAAAAAACAACAACAGATTAAAAAATAAATAAAAATCGTTAGATTAAAAAAACATTGAAAAAATTCAAATAAGAAATTTAAATTAACTACATTGACATTCAATCAATTTTGGTGTATTATGTCTAACATACCACAACAACAGCAATTGAAAGGCGGTGCATTTTATGAAAACGGCTAACGCGGATGTTCGAGAAGCGACAAAGCAGGCGGGCGTGCGCTTGTGGCAAATTGCGGATGAGCTCGGCATCAATGACGGGAATTTTTCTCGAAAATTGCGCAGGGAACTTTCTGTAGAGGAGAAAGCCAAGATTTACGCTATTATCGCTCAGCTTTCCGGCGCGGAAGGTGGCGAATAATATGGCTGAATGTCAGATTATGACGATTACACAGACTGTAGCGCGGTGCAAAGAATCCGGCTATCCGGTCAGTGCATACACGCTCAGGAGAGCGATCAAATCCGGTGCGGTTCCGTGTCGCGTTGTTGGGCGCACATATTTGATTGCATGGCAAAACGTCCTTGCGTGGTTGACTTGTTCGGACGGACAGGATAACAAGCCGGTGCACGTAGATACAGGGACGCAGGGCATCCGGCGGGTTGCGATTGGAAGGTGAGTACGCACGGACATTTTCGCAGAAATTCGAGAGCGTGTACCGATTGCACAGGCGGCACAAGACTACGGTGTGCAGTTAGGACGTGGTGGTATGGCGCACTGTCCGTTTCACGGTACAGATCAGCACCCATCTATGAAGTTATACCCAAATGGATTCAAATGCTTTACGTGCAACGAGCACGGAGATGTTACGGATTTGGTCGCAAAGCTGCGCGGGCTCCCGCCTGTAGATGCAGCCAGAGAGCTAAACAATCGGTATTGTTTGGGATTGACTATTGGGCAAGCGGCAACACCTCAAGAACGTGCACAGCAGCGCCTAGAAGCCGAAAAACGGCGAAAACGGCGGGAATTGACCCAAGCGTTTAAGGAATGGGAGGTACATGCGTGGCGGGTTTTGAGTGAGTATTACAGGTCTTTGACACGGTGGAAAGAGCAATATGCCCCGCAAACACTGGAAGAACTGAATAGCCCAAGTGTGTTTTATCTTGAAGCAAACAAGAAAGAGTATATTGCGTATCTGCTGGATATTTTGGACGGAGACAGCCAGATGCAGAAAGTCCGGCTTTTTCAGACGCATAGGGATGAGGTGAGAAATTTTGAGCAGCGATTACAAAAGCTTTGATATTTCCAGCATCTTGACGGAAGATGAGCAGAATGAGTTGCGTTCTGGTACATACACGCGGACACCTGAGCCTATGAACGAAAAAATGATTCATGATTCTATGGCTGAAACAGTAAAGCAAAACACGCCTTCGGAAACTGGCGAGGTGTGCCCGTATCCAGATTTTACCGTGGATAAGAACGGAAAGCCGCATTTACAGGCTACATATTCCAACTTTGAAGCCCTATGCCGGATGCAGGGCATCCCTGTACAACGAGATATTGTCCGGCGTGTATATCTGCTCCCGCCGGACATTCAAGAACGGTTCAGCATGGATGGCGCGGCGGATGCATTCTGTGTGGAACTGCAAGACCGCTGCACTCGTGAGGGCATCAAGACCAACGACAAACAGGTTCAAAAATGGATAAAAACACTGGCAGACGCGCACCGCGTGAATCCAGTCCGTCAGTATTTGCAGCAGCAGTCCAAACGCTATCATGTCTCGCCGGAACAGCGTGGCGCAACCGTAGTAGATACGTTTTCCTGCATGCAATTTGGGAATGATGTGACGGAAGCCAAGCGAGAGCAATATTGCCATTTGTTTTCTAAATGGTTGGTGCAGTGCGTGGCTATGGCGCACAACGAGCATGGCAGATATGGCGCGGATTTCGTTCTAGTCTTGCAAAGTAAACGGCAGGGAGTGGGCAAAACATCGTTCTTTCGGCAGTTATGCAGCCCAAAACAGCTGCAGCCGTATTTCCTGGAAGGCTGTAGTATGGATCCATCGAACAAAGATGACGTATTGCAAAATACATCCTGTTGGATTTGTGAACTGGGCGAGCTGGAAGGAACGACCCGCAAGAAAGACGTTGACCGGCTCAAGGCATTCCTAACCAACAAATCCGACCGTGTCCGCGCACCATACAGCGCGGCAGCATGTGATTATCCGCGCCTGACCTGTTATGCCGGAACGGTCAATGAACCGGATTTTTTGCGAGAAGCGGGACGGCGATTTGTCGTCCTGCCTATCATTGGTGTTGACCTCTCCCACCTGAAACAACTGGATGTAAACCGGCTTTGGGCGGAAGTTTATGACGCTTATCGGGAAAGCCCGAACGACTTCCGGCTCACACAAGAAGAGCTGCAAAGCGTCACTGCGGATTCTGAGCAGTTCCGCAGCGTGTTCACAGAGGAACAAATCATTCGTGACCTGTTAGACTGGGATTCTGACCCCGACACATGGCAGGAACGCACAGCGTCAGAAGTCGCGCTCATGCTGGAAATCAAGAATGCGCAGGCTGTCGGCAAGGCTCTACGAAACATGGGTTATGAAAAAGACACAGGCAGCCCGCGCAGATACCGCATATTGAAAGGCTCGTGCAGATACCATGTTCCGGCACGCAAGTTTGCTTCGTATGATGTGGACAGCGTGCGGGGTGGGATGGATAACATGGGGTAAGGTGAGATTTTTTACTCCACCCCGCACATCTGCAACAAAACAACGCCTGAAAACAGCTTTTGGACGCAGAACAATGAGAAAATAGAAACTTTCGTGTTGGGGTGGGGTTGGGTTGGGTAAATATACTATAAACGTGAAAGAATCGGGTATATTGTGTGTGATATATATTATATTTATATAAGTTTGAAAAACGCACCCCACCCCTCACCACTCCACCCATCTGTTTTTTGAAAGGTGTTGAAAATGAGTAAAAGTAATGCATTTCCGGCTTTAAACCTGAGAAAAAGTTCGCAGTCACGGAATAGGGGTAAATGCGCCCCACCCCACCCACGGCAGGAAAAACAGCGATTGCTTGACGGCATGGCAAACGGGGAGCATCTCATCACGCTGTTGGGCGCAGCGTGTCGGTACATTGGAGAGCTGACCGATGACCCGAAGTTTTACAGGGAAGCCAAACGGTGCGTGCGTTGCCGCGGCGTCGCAGAAAATCATATCCCCAGCAAGATAGAACGCTGGGAGCAGCTGCAAGAGGAAATCGAACGGACAAACGGAAACTATCACTTGGAGACAGACAGCGCATGCAAACAGCTGTTTTATACCATGACGATGAGCTTGTGTCGACACGCGGAAGAGCTGGAACGGCAGCTCAGGGCAGAAGGCATGAAGTGGACGCGGGAACACGGGTGGATAGGATAGAATATACAGCAAAAACACGGCAGCAGGCGGCTACGGCGGCGAATGAGCCATGCACAAGCCGTTTGACATAGACGGGCAACAGAAAAGCACCTCTCATTCCGGTTTACGGCTGGAACAAGGGGTGCTTTCGTTGTATTAGGCTGTCTGCGCTTTCTTTGCCCGCTCTTTGGCAGCGTGTGCGGATGATTTGGAGATTCCAAACCGTGCGCCGATCTGCGACAAGCTCATGCCGGATTCAAACAGGCGCAGGATTTCGCTGTCTTGGTTTTCTGGTTCGCTGGCGGGAGCTGCGGAAAAAGCCGGCCTTTCCGGTTCGATTTCTGGTTCCGATGCGACATGAGCATTTCTGAGCCGGTCTATTTCTTCCCGTAACCGCTTTATCACCTCATCTGATGCCGTCAGGGCGTGCCGGTATTCATTTCCCCGCTCTCGCAGCCGCTGATTCTCTGTATACAGATTTTCCACCTCTTTCCGAAAGTCGTTCAAATCGTCCTGCATGTCTTGTGCTTTGTCTTGCAGCCTGTCGAACCGTTCTTGGACTTCTTCAAGTTGGGATACTTGCTCTGACAGCTCTTCTATGCCTTTGCAGCCGTGCAGATACCCAAGGCAATACACCGGCATGTAACTGGACGCTATCAGGCTCTCAGGCACTTCAACACCCGCCGTCTGTCGGAGCAATGACCGTGTTTCCCTGCATCCGTACTGTGTCCATGCGTCCCGTGCTTCAAACTCTCCGTGATAATACAGGTGTTCAAGTATCCGGTCTACTTCCGGTGACTGCTTGACCAGTTCCGCCGCCCGCCAGTCAGCCCAGCAGACACGGCACACAACAGCGATACCGCCCGCCGCCAGCAGCAGATACACACGGGCATACACGGCAAGCATAGAGAGCTGCACGGCGCACAGGACAAGAACAATCATGCAGGCGATACACAAGCGCAGGCGGGCGCCCAGGCAGCGCAATAGCTGAAATGGATTGCACAGCAGGAACAGAATCACAATGCCTGCAATCATGTCCGCACAGACAACGGCAGAGATGGGCACGGCGCCCACACAGCACGCAGCCGCCAGCAGGGCAATACATGGAATGCTATTTTTGAATAGGTTCATACAGGTCTCCCCTTCCCTCTTGAACGGTCTCTCATATACAGGTTTTGCCGTTCAAAACTGTTCAAACGGCTGTTCTGAACGCCAGAACGAACGCTTGTGAACACTCTCCGAACGCTGGGCGAACTCCGAATGAACGCCGGAACGAACGGCTGGAAAATTACATAGTGGAAAAATCTATGAAATGTGGTATACTATCAACAGCTTAATAATGCGAGCAAAGGCGAGCAAAAAGCGAGCAAAAAGCGAGCTGATGCAGGTGAGGGCGAACAAATGCGAACGAATGCGAACGGAAAAAAAGAAATGTTCGCAAAAGTTGAAGAACGCCCGCACAGAAGATTCCGGCGGGCGTCTGGTAGTCAGTGCTTCTTTTGTTCTGTATCTGCGATAGTTAACATCAATACAAGTTGGCGATAGCTCACACTATAACTATCGAGTTTAGCTCGTAACATGTTTGCCAGCTCTTTCCATGTGAGGTTTGTCAGCTCTTTCCATGTGGGTGTTTCCATTCATTCTGCCTTGTCTCCGGCGGGCGGCTCTGGTACAATAAGACCAGATACCGCCCTTGGTGGTTGTATTATCGGCTCTTTTCCTGTTGCTTTGGACGGCGGACAGGAAAAGGGCTTTTGTTATGCCTGCTTATTTGTCGGATTCTTCTGCGTGACCGTCCCACCATGCAGCAATCAAGCCGTAAAGGCGTTCCAAATCATCAAGATTATGACCGAACAAAACGCAAGCGTCGTCGATGGCTTTCTTGAGTCTTTTGCAGATTTCCTGATAGCGTGCGTATTCTTCCGGTGTGTAGCTGGTAATCCACTTGTCCCCAGTTGCATTAACATAAGTTTCCATTGTAAATCCTCCTAGATTGATTTGTATATGCTCGCCCACTGATTTAGCGGGCGTTCACGGTGTGTTTGTTGCTCAGGGTGTAATTACATACCCTAGCCCTTGTTATGCGCTTAGAGCCTGAATTCTGCTTTGTTCGCACAGCTCAATTTGGATTGTAGCCTAAATGGTGTGCCAGTTAGCCAAAGCATTGACTGTGCTTTCTTTCTCGGTCATTGCTTGGAACTCTTTCAGCCAATCCTGTTCCCAAGGCTCCAAGGGTTGATTTTCCGGCTTGATGCTCACGGGCTGTTGCTCCGGTGCGGATTCTCTCAGCTTTTTCAAGCCCGCTGCTATGTAGGATTCCGGTTCTCTTGGATGCTTGTTCCTTGCGCTGTGTATCATGGAAGCAATACGCTGCTCTGGTACGCCCGCCTGCAAGGTCTGTTCCATGCTGGTTAACAGGCGTTTGCTGATTGTCTCCACACCAAAGGCTGTACAGAAAATAGAAGCTATTCCATTCGCAGCAGACAGAACAGGGCTTTGCTCTGTCTCTCTGTCTGTATCAGCTATAGTATCTTCCATCTTATCTGTTATATTATGGGGTGAAAATTTTTCACTAGGGTGGTGAAAATTTTTCACTGGGGGTGATGAAAGTTTTTCATCGGGGTAGTGAAATTTTTTCACTGGGGTGGTGAAAAAATTACACCGGTAGTCACAAAATTTCACGCCGTTTTCTATGCGCTCTCGTTTTTCAATGCATCCCTTTTCAGTCAAGGACTTCAAAGCAGCAAGTACAGTTCGTTTACTGCTTTGAATCCAGTCGGCTAGATATTGTGCTGAACCGGTGTAATATTGCTGTTCAGCTTGTGAAAAGCCGTAAATGATAGCGTATACAGCGAGTTCGTTTCCCTTCAAACCAAGGTCAGATACCATCCAGCCCTGCACGACATAGAAGTTTTGCGGATTCACGCGACTTTCTGCCATTTGTGTTCACCTCCTTTCTGTTGGTGTGATTATAGTATACAGCTTTTGCTTAATAACGTCAAGCATTTAATCAATTAAATAGTGAATGATTTTTCTCATTTGCTTGCTATGGTTAAGTGATTGCTGTATAATACAAGATATATTGGGAGGTTCTACAATGGCAATGGAACAAAGAATAAAAGCGGCAGCGGCTTATGCCGGAATTAGTCAGGCGGAATTGGCTAGAAGAATAAAAATGACACCATCTAATTTTAATCAAAAACTGAAACGAGAGACATTTACAGAGTCAGAACTCAAAGTTATTGCGGCGGCGCTTGGTGCTGAATTTGTCCCGTTTTCGTTTTCTTTTAAGGACGGAACAAAGATTTAACCATACAGCGGGACAGTGCGCCCGCCGTAGAAGGGGAATAGAAATGGAAAACTTAGATAAACTAATTTATGTGTTGATATATTAAATATATTAGTTTATAATATATTAGTTTATAATAAGCAGATAGAGGTGATATAATGGCAACGTCAGAGCAGCTAAAAATTTTATGCGTGAAATTAAATATAAGCGTTTCAGAATTGGCTCGTAGATGTGGCAAAAGTCCGCAGGCATTTTCTCAAAAAATGAAGCGGGAGAGCTTTACGTCAGCTGATTTGAAAGAGATTGCAAGCGCAGTGAATTGCAAGTATGAAACCGCATTTATCCTCCCTGATGGGGAACGAGTGGCAGAATAATAGATGAGACGATAATGCCTGCGGATGAAGAAGGAATAGATATGGATAAAGATTTTTTGACGTATAACCAGCAGATGAAGCATTTACGAAATGATAAGCACATTTCTTGTAAGGGGACGACCGATAAAAAGGTTTTATGTCGATATGGATATTTCAACTTAGTTAATGGGTACAAAGATCCCTTTGTTACAGGAAGAGATTCGAATGGAAATCATAAGTATTATTCAGGTACAAATATTCAACATTTGAATGCTGTAAAAGATTTCGATGATACACTTAGAATGTTTCTTTTGAAGTTCATTGTTCGGGCAGAAGAGGAAGTACGAACATTCTCGGCGTATAAATTTGATGAAATAAACCAAAGAGGAAAAATTTCATGGTTTGAGGTTAATGCGTTTGATCCCGAAGCCGAGATCAAAAAAGTAATTGCGTTGATTTCAAAGGCATATACAGAGATAAGTAAGAGCCAGGCGGACTATGTGCGTTTTTATATGGATCACCACAAAGTAATTCCTACTTGGATTTTGGTAAAAGTTATAAATTTTTCTACTTTTATTGATTTCGTTGATAATAGCAAGCCGAAAGTTAAAAATGCTATTTGTAAACTGTATTCTATTAAAGATGGAAGAGGCTATTATGATTATAGACTTCTGATTGGTAGCTTGCACTGGATGCGCCAAGTTAGAAACTCTTGCGCTCATAATGAACGTATTTATACACTGTCACGCAAAAACAAGAGAATAGCAGGAACATATTTTAAACGTTTGCCAGAATCGTATCAAAGGGATAGAACGCAGACAATATTTGACCTGTTAATATACTTAAAATATTATCTGTCAAAGGAAGATTACATAGAATTGATTAACGGAGTAGACAGGATGATGCGAGAGTTACAAGCAACAATTCCAGATTCTGCGTTTGAATATGTTAGATCAAAGATGGGAATTAAAGACTTGTCTCACTTTTCAACGCTTTTATCGGATGCAAAGGAGATTGAGTATAATAAATTTGAACAAATGTAATTGAATTTTGTTGACATAATTTTAGTCTTGTGGTATTATACTGACATAGAGATGTCCGGTGGATGCCGGACGAAAGGTCGCTTTCTGCGGAAAGCGGCTTTTCAATTATAGGAGCGGCTTTTGTAGAGCGGCTCCTTTTTTTGATGCCCAAACGGGCGGGAGTTGCAGAAAATGCAGCTGCAGTACGCCGGATCAGCTGTAAAATGCCGGAATGTTTGCAGGAGCGAGGAAAGAGAAATGCGTGAAGGGGTGTCGTGAAACGCGACACCCTGCACAGAAGATGGGAATGCACAGAAGGGGTGGGCGAAACGTCCACCCCTTTAGAGCGAAACGCGACGTAGGAACGAAAACCTGCGCCCTGATTCAGGGCGGAGCTTCCGGCAAGGCGCGAACAACGAACGAACAAAGAGGAAAGCGACTGAATAACGAAACATTACCCAGTAGACGGCAGACAAAAAAGTCCATCGTCACTTTCGGCTTTGGATATTGGTTTCACAGAAGTGAGTGACCAATGATGCGCCCGCCTGCATCGTCTCTTTGCTGGCGGGGAATGAAAAAAGCCCGCTGACAGATGCAGCAGGCAAGGGGTGAATCCGTGGGGTGAATTTTGGGTGAATGGGGTGAATTTGGGGTGAATTTTCTCAAAATTAGTCAGCAAGATTTGAACTTTTTCGGCAATTAAAACGCATTATTTGAACGTAATCGCAATTATTTTATATATCTTGAAATTTCTCGATAAGCAGATTGTACAGCTCATAACCCGAAGGTCGTAGGTTCAAATCCTGCCCCCGCAACCATTATAAAAGCCTTGATTCAATCGAATCAAGGCTTTTTTCGTGCT
>OCTW013379235.1_pt1 | contig 11148 bp, 9 predicted proteins | sample 1539671 | NCBI WGS metagenome assembly OCTW01 (sample SAMN02144230, study PRJEB22623) | gut metagenome | biome: sheep rumen | host: Ovis aries | place: New Zealand | reverse complement strand
GAATGTTTCATACTCCTCATTTTGTTTCTTTTTTAATTGTTCTTGTATTATGGTTGCTTTATAATTCTCTCATCAAAGTCTGGTAGGGGGGAGCACTATCGGTATGGGCATAAAGAAAGCGCAGCCCCAAACTTTATCTCCGACAGGCCTACCACAGCCATCATGTACTAAAGCGAAGTCTGCGCTTGTGCGCATAACTCCATTGTACATGATTTGCTCGTTCTTTCTTCTTGCGAGGTGGTAGTTCGTCGGAGAAATTGAGCAACAAAAAGATCTGCATCCCTTTCGAAATGCGTGTGACAAGGACGGTGCAAACCGAGTGCAGAGAGCTCGCTCTTTGCCGAGGTGTAGCCCGTTCTCGCACAAATTTTGTGCAAAGGTACGAACTTTCCATGAAAATTGGTCACGGAGGATGCTTTTTTTAGTCATTTTTACCTATTTAATATTTAAAAGGCGTTGATTTTTGACTGCGAAGTTACAAAATACCATCATAATTCACCCTCGGCATGGTCCGAAAACCGGCCGCCGAGGGTGAAAGTCTTAAACTAGTTAAAGAGTTTTGCCCTATTTTTGTACTTCGAACGTGATTGACTTGCGAATCGTGCTCAGATAGTTAGGGGTGATGCAAAGGCGCTCGGCTTTGCCGCTTGCTACCAACGGGACGCAAGAACGAGGCGAGGTCCTGTAAGTCAAGATGCTCAACAATGCCGGGGCAACGCTGCAGCAGCAACTCATAGCGTTCGCGGGCTGTGGCACGATGAAAGTCTTGATAGCGTGCCTTGAACTGGTTGAGCATGTGCTCGCCTATAACAGCACGCAGTTCCATGTTCTTGATGCTCTGACGGAAGAAGCCGAACAACTCCTCACCGCTAACCCTCCATACACAGCAGGACATCATGGCTTCGATGGTAGCAAACGAAAGATGACAATATGTTTAAACCAAGAATAGCTGATAGGTTACTGGTTCGTAAACTGTCGGGCAAGGGTGCCGTATTGATAGCTCTTTCTATTCTCATTGTATGCATCCAAAAGTTCGGTTTTATGTAACTATATTACACTTTTCCGAACTTTCTGATGCAAATTTACGAAATACAGACTCATGTTTATACGTAGAGAATAATCACAAAAGCCACCAGCCAGCCTAATATACAAGCATGAATGAAGCGGTCGTGCAGCAAAACATTCGTTGGACTACCGCTTTTCTGACTGACGAAAGTTAGTTGCATATAACGCAAAATACCTGCTAATACAAAAAGCGATGTTGTATAGAGGTAGTGATTCCCTATACGCTCTACGACATCTGAAGACAGCGTGTAGAGGATGTAACACATCATAGTGATACTACCCAAAACAGCAGTGGCGGGCCCTAAAAAGGCCATATTGTATTGTTCTACGCTTTTCCGTGGCTTTACACCAGATGCCTCGAATACGGCCACATCGTCATGCCGTTTTGCCAATGCCAGAAAGAGCGCCAGCAAGAATGTGGTGAGAACAATCCAATGTGACAAATGGATGCTTAAGACAAGCCCTCCAGCAATAATGCGTAGCACGAAGCCCAAGGCAATAACGAATACGTCAAGAAGAACAATCTGTTTCAGCTTTACACAATAGCAAATGTTCATGACAATGTAGAAAAACAGCGTAGCGGAAAGTCCCTTCTGTATGTTACCACAAAAGAAACTCCACACGACTATCAGCACAAATGCTAATAGCCATACCGCCCCCATTACGATGTAGGCTGCTCTTTTGCAGACGGCACCGCTGGCCACTGGCCGCATACACTTCACTGGATGCAGACGGTCGGCCTCGGCATCACGGATATCATTGAAGCAATAGACACCACTGGCGGCAAAGCAAAAGGCTATGAAAACCAATATACAGGGCCACACATAGCTCCAGTCGGTAGCATGACGGCTGAAGAACAAAGGCGTGAAAACAAAAGAGTTCTTCAACCATTGATGAGGGCGAATCAGCCGGATGATATGTCTATTCATTTCGTGTCTGAACTTTGTAAAGTGTTAAACTCGGATGGTCGCAATGATCTATGGCTGTAAGCACAACTGTCGTATCTGTTTTCAACTTGTTCACATAATTGGTGATGCGCTGGTCAAACTCGTCGCTATATGGTGCCTCGATGATGTAGTCCACATGACCAACAAACTCTGTCGGGAAGATACCAATGAAATAGCATGTGTCGCAAACGGGCTTCATTTCATAGAACGTCGAGAATGGGCAGACCATGTTATCGGACGATTTGAAGTGCTGCCGCTGAACAAAAGAGCGTATGGTTTTATAGTTCCACTGATGATCGGGCAACATCGACCTGATGCCAAAGACAGTCAGCAGCACTGCTACGCCACCGAATACGTTACGCCACAATCGGTGTCTGGCTGCTATAGACGTAACAGCAACAAGCAGAGGGAGGAAAGCCATCCAGCGATAATAGGGAAGAAAACGACCGGCAGCCATCATGACGAATGGCACGTAGAGTGCACATAGTAACATAATGAAACCCTTGTCGATCAGGAGGTTCCGCAAGTTGTTCCTGTAAATTATGCCGTATGCTACCAGCGCGACAATTGCAAGTATTGTGAAACTACGGTATCCTGCAATAGAACCGAGCCATCCGACAATGCCAGAATCTGTGCTTAATTCAAGCAGTTTCTGAGTGTAGGGCACCGAATTAAAGCCAAACACTTCACCCGCCCAGGGCAGCACTGCCAAAACAATACTTGACAGCGTGGCAGAATACTGGACGATGCTACAGACAAAAGCCACCAGCCGACCGTGAGCCAGCATGAATAGTGCCACCAAGATTAGCCCTAGTACTATGCCCGTCAGTAGGAGGACGAGCAGACGAATACTTTCCCCGCGTCGCCCCTTTGCAACTATGAAGAAAAACAGCCAGAGGGCTAAAAGATAGACCGCAGATTGTACACCTGAACACAAGAGCAGAGCTGAGGACACAATGACTGCAATACGGGTAGTCGTTGACTTTGCCGACAGGTATGTGTCAATTACCAAGACTGTGAGGACGGAAACTAAGGCACAAAGTATGTCAGGTCGTCCATTGCGATACATCCATGCCATTTCGCTTGTGCCCCACAACAACACCGTGAACAGGGCAACCGTCCATGCTGTCTGTAGCAGTCCATGACGCTTCATAAGCCGTATGCAGATACCTCCAAGCGTGAAAGTAAAGAACAGATTCATGCATCTGACTGTCATCAAACCACCGCCAAAGAGCCATATCCATGAGGTCGCTACCATCTGGTAAAGCGGTGGATAGGTCGAAAACGGGTATTGTCCTACTACACGATACCATGCTGTTGTTTCCCACGAACCATGAACAGCAGCATTATAAGAAGTGTCGAGCATCATCACCTCATCAATCCAGGGTGGAAGATTACATAGAGTAACGAGATTGACAATAATAAACACCCACGACAATAGTACGTAGGTATATATGCAGACTCTTCTTGTCATATATGACGTCGCATATACATCCAATTGTTTCATACTTGTTGTCAGAAGTCGTTTACGACGCGTTGCTGCATATCGTCACTTTCATAATGCCGCTCGTTGTGGCGCAGGCGGGCACCCCAGTTGTAGGTGAGTGAGAGGCGCAGTTGGCGATAGTTGAACTTGTTGTCGAAGTCCATCGCCGTCGTTCCGAGGTATTCCGTTCCCTTGACGCGAGAGGCAAACAGGTTCCGGCAGGTGAGACCTACGGTCAGGCGGTCACGCCAGAAACGATGCTGAAGTCCGACGTCGACCATGTAGCGGGCATCAAGAGACCTGGTGACATCTTTCTCAGGGGAACTGTAGGTGGCGTTGAGGCTGGCTGTCCACCTGCGGTCACGGTCGAAGAAGAAGGTGGCTTGCAGCATCCCCACGTATGAGAAGTCTTCGACCTCAGGATGTATGTACTGTCGCACAAACCCCAAAGTGGTCGCTTTCTTCGGCCTGATGGTCTTCGAATACCCTACGCTCTGCATCAGCGTGACCGTCATCCAGCGCAGACGGTCGAAATAGTAGAAGGTGTTGATGCCCAGACTGTGCTCATCGGTGATGTTGTCCCATGAGTTGTAGGTCACTTGCTTATCTAAGTAATAGACGGCATCCACCCTGTCTGGCTCGTAGGCATAGTAGAGGTCGAGGCTCAGCACGCCGTTGTAGGTGTAGCCTATCATCGCCTTGTAGAGATAGGAGGGCTTCAGGTCCTGATTGCCGGAGGAGGCGTGGTTGACGTCTCTCCATACCCGGTTGGGATTGAGGTTGATGATGTTCGGACGGGTGATGCGGCTGCTGAGGCTCCCGTTGAAGGCGTGGCGGTGGCCGGGACTGTATCCGATACGGAGCGAGGGGAACAGTCTGCCGTAGTCTGTGCGGGTGTTATACGGCGTGGGCAGGCTCTCGCCCTTGGTCCACGTGTGCTCATAGCGCCCTCCGAGGTTCACGGACCACGCGCTGCCAAGCGTCCGGTCGTATTCCAGATAGCCAGACAGTACATGCTCGTCGTAGGCGGCAGAGGCTTTGTCGGACGACAGACTTGATCTTGAATAGTCCAGGTCGAGGTGGCTGCGGGTGTAGGTGTACTGGCCGCCAAGACGGAAGCCGGCGTAACTGACATCGGCCTTGGCGGAGTAGTTGTCGATGTCCTGTACGATATGGTTGCGGTAGTCGAAGTCGGCCGTGTCTGCTCTTACGACGTCTGCAAGGTCGTCGCCGATATATACGACGTTGCTGACGGAGCGGCGGGCATCGTCCATCCGCATCCGATAGTAGTCGAGGTTGAAGTCTGCCCTGAGTCCTGTTTCCTTGCTCCCGGCGCTGGCATTGACATTCATGGCCCACGTCTTCGTCTGCTCCTGTCGGCGGGTCTGCGTGTCGAAACTGCCGACGGACTGGATGACCTTGGGGTGGAAGTCGTAGAGACCGTCTACTGCCAGGCGGCGCTCTCCGTTGGCATGCATGACGAAAGCGCCGAGGCTGAGTTCGTCGGAGGCCCGATAGTCGGCCTGCCAGCGCAGGGTGTAGTTGTCTTTCGAGATCCGCCCGTCGTCGGCGCCATATCTGAGCATATCGGGGAAACGGATGTTGTTGGTCTCCTGATAGAGGGTACGGTCCCAGTTGCCTGCCAGATTCACGGCGGTGCTCACCCTGCCGCGGTTGTAGGCGATGCCGGCAGTGGCCTCGTCGCCATGCGCCTCGTACTGTGTCCGTCCGTATCCTGCGGAGCCGCCGATATAGTCGTTGCCCTTCTTCTTCAGCACGATGTTGATAACGCCGGCATTGCCCTCGGCGGCATAACTGGCCCCCGGGCTCTGCACGATCTCAATCCGCTCCACGTCGGAGGCGGCATAGGACCTGAGCACCTGCAGCATCTCCTTCGTGCCGAGGCGCTGCGCCCTGCCGTCGATCTGGAAGGCGACACCGGCGGTGCCGAACAGACTGACGTGCTCATCGTCGACGAGCACCCCGGGCGCTACCCGCAGCAGGTCGGCGGCACTGACGGCTCCCACCACATGGCGGGTGTCGAAGATGATGGTGCCGGCCTCGCGACGGACGACCGGGACCTGTCCGCTGACCATGATGCCGTGGAGGCTGTATTCCTCGGGCTGCATCCTGACGGTGCCGACGGCTCCTGTCTCGCAGGAGCGGCAGACGGTCTTGAAACCCACGAACGAGCACCGCAGCACCACGCGGCTGGCATCCGTCGGGATGACGAAGTGGCCTGACTCATTGCTAAGTCCACTGCCGATTAGGGAGGAGTCGGCCTGACTGAGGAGGGCGATGCTGGCATAGGCCAGCGGACGGCTGCTTGCGTCGACGACCCGCCCTGTCAGGCGGCGGCCCGCCTTGTGGGTACACTCCACGAAGTACTTGTCATGGTCTCTGACGATACGCACTGGCCAGAAGCCTACGACTTTCATCAGGGCCTCGTCGAGACTCAGGCGCTTGAAGTCGCAGGTGACGGTAAAGTCTTCCAGGTCGTTATATGTAAAGGCTATCTGGTGGCGGGTGGTGGCGGCATTGAGGTCTTCGAGCACACGGCTGAGCGACTCTCCCTGATAGCTGCGGGTAATCTTCTGGCCGCAGGCCGTCGCGACCGCGGCACAGACCAGGAGCAGGATATACAGTCTTTTCATTTTGTTCATGGAGGCAGGTCAGGGCTTTACCGTCAGTCTGTCGCCCTCAACGGCGAGGTTCACGTGGTCGAAGTGGTTCAGGTCGTCAACGATGTCGGCGATGTCATCCTGGCGGTCCCAGTGATAGTAGAGGCGCAACTCATGGGCATGCCCGCCCTGTATGTCAGGTACCTTATTATAATAAGTAGCAATCTCTGTAATCATCTCGTCGAAGGGCGCGTTCTTGAAGATGCGGTACTGGGGGACGGTGTCGGCAGGCGCCGCAGGGGCGGGTTGCGCGGTTCTGTCTTCTTGCAGCATCGTGGAACTGTCGTCGCGGTGCGCATTCCCCTCAGAGCGATGGCTTACAATGCTGATCGTGGCAAAGGCAATGCCAGACAGCATCAGTATGCCGATAAACATGGCGGCGATCTTGTAGACGGCGGGGATGCCGGGACGGGGTTTGGCCAGCCGCTGCCATTCGGCGTCAATCAACTCGTCGGTGACTTCTTCGTCGGCACGGGCGGCATCGAGGGCGCTCCGTGTCTTGGACATCAGCCTGTAGAGGTCGCGGCACGTGTCGTCGGCAAGTATCTCCTGCCACTCGTCGGCCGTATATCGCCGGGGCTGCTCCAGCATCTGGAATAATCGTTCGGTCTTGTTCATACGCTCATTGATCTTGAATGTGTTGACGTAGTTGACTGAGTGCACGGCGCAGATGCTTATAGACGGTGGTCTCGCTGACGCCCATGCGGCGGGCTATCTCCTTGAAGGTGATGCCGTCGCGGAAGTGCTGCAGGATGATGTCGCGGCAGACGGGCGGCGCCAACTGGTCGATTCCCTTATTGAGGGCATCCAGTTCCTCGTCGGGCATGACCGCCGGCCCGACGCTGGTGTCGAGGTCGAGCAGGTAGAGGTGCTGCACCCGTTCCTGTATCTGCCGGCTGCGGATCACGTTCAGACAGCGGTTCCGTACACTCGTAAGCAGAAAAGACTCGACAGTCTCTTCACGGAGGTCGGCATGACCGTCGAGCAGGCGGGCGAAGATGTCGTGCACGACATCCTTGCTCGCAGCATCGTCGTGCAGGAGTATGGTGGCCAGCCGATACATCTGACGGTAGTGCTGCCTGAAGAGCTGCTCGAGTCTTGCCTGGTCTGTCATATACTCTTAATACACATGAAAAGCGATTTACTAAACCCTTAGCGACGGCAAAGTTAACTAAAAATCCGCAAATGATTGTTTATTTCATAATAATTGCGTAAATCTGAGTTTCACTCTAAGATAGGCTGCATCTCGGAAATATCCAAAAAAATTTGGTATTTCGCTCGATTTGCACTATCTTTGCAGCCAGATAGAACCAATTATTACGAACCGAAATGAAAGCAAAGACTCTTATCGTGAGCATGGGCGCGGCGCTGTGCGCCCTGATGATGTCGTGCGGCCAGCAGGCCCCGACGGTGAAGAACGGCCTGATGACTCCCGGCAATCCCTACCTGCCGCTGTGGGAGCATATCCCCGACGGCGAGCCCTACGTGTTTGACGATCCCGACCAGCCGGGGCGCCAGCGTGTGTATATCTACGGCTCGCACGACAGCCGCATCACCGACTACTGCGGACGTGAGCTCGTGGTGTGGTCGGCACCGACGGACAGTCTGCACCAGTGGCGCTACGACGGCGTGATACTGCGCGTGGACCGCAATGCCAACGACGAGCTGCTCGACTCGGCAGGACTGGCCGACGTGCTGTTTGCCCCCGACGTGACGATGGTGGAGGACTCGACGGGACAGAAGACATACTACCTGTATCCCAACGACCAGCACGGCGGGCGCAACGGCCTGGTGGCCAAGAGTAACCGCCCCGACGGACCCTTCACCGTGTGTAACTGGAGCGAGAAGGATCCCAATGTGACCGAGGGCGTGCTGGCCTTCGACCCCGCTGTGATGGTCGACGATGACGGACGTGTGTATGGCTACTGGGGCTTCGGCCACTCGATGGCCGCCGAGCTCGATCCTAAGACGATGGCCACCGTCAAGCCGGGCACCAAGGCTGTCGACGGCATGATTCCCGGATATCAGGAACAGCCTGGCAACGAGTTCCGTTTCTTCGAGGCTTCCAGCATCCGGAAGATTAAAGATAAGTATGTGTTTATCTATAGTCGCTGGACGGCCGACGGCGAGTATGGGCTGCCAGAGTCGAACTATACGCTGGCCTATGCCTACGGCGACCATCCGCTGGGGCCCTGGACCTACGGCGGAACCATCATCGACGGCCGTGGACGGGAGATCAGCGAGCAGGGCGACACCATCGCCTCGGCAACGGTGAACGGCAATACCCATGGTTCGATCTGTGAGATTGGCGGACAGTGGTACGTGTTCTACCACCGCCAGTGCGGACTCGACGAGTTCTCGCGTCAGGCCATGGTGGCCCCCATCACCGTAAAGGTAGAGGAAGGTGCTGGCGGCAAGGTGGAGATCTCTGAGGGTGAATACACCTCTGAAGGTTTCGCCCTGGAAGGACTCGACCCCTTGGAGCGCCACTCGGCAGGCATCGCCTGCTGGTACACAGGACCGAAGCCGGCTGAGCACAACTGGCCGAAGAAGATCTTCTACGGCAGTTACGTGGCTACCTCGTATGGCACGACGGACCGCGCCATCTCGAAGGAGGCCCTGGAGTCGCAGGAGAAGTACGGCGCACCTTATGACCTGCAGTACAACACGAACTACGTGGTGAACAATACGGCCGGCAGCATCGTGGGATATAAGTACTTCAACTTCACCGAGACGAACGGTGAGGACGACCTGCAACTGCTGCTGCGGCTGACACCGGAGGGCGTCGACGGCACCATCACCGTGATGGCCGACCGCCCGTGGGAGTCGCAAGGGGGCGTCAAAGTGGGCTCCTTCGACCTGAAGGCCGACATGCCCAAGACGTCGACCGAGGTGGCCATCGACGTGCCCGTCCTGGCGGAGATGACTGGCAAGCACGCCCTCTTCTTCGTCTTCTCATCGGAGACGAAAGAAAAATCAATCTGTACACTGGAAGACTTCGCCTTCAGTTATTAAAATCAGAGACAATGTAAGATTTATCGGTATCGAGGGGTTGGGAAACTGGCCCCTCGATTGTCTTATTAGTAAAAAGGTCATAAATGCCTAAGAGAGACGAACAGATAGAGGCGCTCTACAGCCACCATTACGACGACCTGCTGCGCAGGGCCTGCATCCTGCTCCACGATGAGGAGGACGCCCGCGATGCCGTCGGCGACGTGATAGCGAGGCTGATGGCGACAGACATCCTTCCTGACGAGGAAAAACTGTTGGCCTACGTGCGGAGTAGTGTGCGCTTTGAGTGTCTGAACCGACTGAAACGGATGAAACTGCAGGAACGCATGCGACGGGCCTTGCCCCTCGACGACGAAGCTATCGAGGCCCATAGCGAGGAAGAGGAGCAATACCGGGAATACCAGCAGTTCATCCAGACAGAGTTGACACCTCAGACGCGCCGCGTGTTCCAGATGCACTATCAAGAGCAGCTGAAGTACCGTGAGATTGCCGAGCAGGTAGGTATCAGTGAGGCCGCCGTCTATAAGCATCTCTCACAGGCTATTACTAAACTCAAGAACCGATTTAAGTCATGAACGAAGACAAGATGAAACGCCTCTTGGAGATGCAGGAGCATCCCGAGCGCTATAGCGAGGAAGAGATTCGGCAGTTGATGGCCGACGAGGAGTGCCGCCAGCTGTACGAGCAGATGGTCAAGGCAACAGACAGCATGTTTGCCGAGAATCACAAAAGCCACGCCCTACCCAAACGCCCGACGGCACTCTACAAGATTGCCGCCGTGTTCATCGGCCTGCTGATGCTCTCGGGCATTGCCTATGCTGCCGTCCGTATCGTCAGCAACATGGAGTCAAAATCCAAAGTGGAGATTGCAGACCGCAAGCCCGACGTGAAGAAGGTGAGAAAGTCCTTCGGCACGGAGGCTGCACCTACGAAGCAGGAGCCAGTCAAATATAATAATGTGGAGCTACAGCAGATTATGCAGTACATTGCCGACGGCTACGGTGTGAAGGTGGAGTTCAAGAATGAAGCCGCCCGCACCTTGCGCTTCTATCTGCAATGGGAGGCTGACGACACACTGCAAGAGATTATTGACCAAATCAACCACTTCGAGAAGGTCCACCTGACCCTCACGGACGAAATCATCACCATCGAATAGACCATGAGACACATCACTATGCTATTATTGTGCCTCGTCGCCATGAGCACGAAGGCACAACGACTCTCGCACGACTTCCAAGGCTCCTCACTCAGCGAAGCTCTTATCTGGATAGACAACGCCCAGGACAACTATAAACTCAACTTCATCTTCGACGAACTGGAGGACTTCACCGTCACCACACAGCTGAAGAACGTCTCCGTACGCGATGCCGTCCGTCAGGTATGCGGTTTCTATCCCATGCACCTCACCTTCGACGAACAAGACATCTACATCGAATGCATACAGAAGGCTGACACCAAGCTCTCTGGGCGCATCACCAACGAAAATGGCCAGCCCATTGCCTACGCCAGCGTCTCGCTATTCTCTCTCGGCGACTTTGTTGAAGGGGATTCAAAATCCCTGACATTCCTGACGGGCGGCGTGAGCAATGAGGCTGGCGACTTCGTGATTCCCTGCAAGGCGCAGGAGGTCATCGCCCGCATCACCTGCATCGGCTACAAGACCATCGAAGCAACCTACAGCATGGGGCATATCGGCGAGATACGTATGCAGCCAGACAAATATGCCCTGCAAGGTGTCGAGGTGAAGGGCAGTAAGCGGTTCGTCTATGCCACAGACCGCGGGCTGATGACTAACGTAGAGGGTACGCCCTTAGCGCAGTTCGGTTCCGTCTCTGAAATGCTCAGCCACCTACCACTCATGATGAGTAACGGCGAGGTAGCAGGTCACGGCAAGCCGGAAATCTATATCAACAACAAGAAGGTGCGCAATGAGGATGAATTGAATCGTCTGCGTGCT
>OCTW011535252.1_pt1 | contig 11150 bp, 6 predicted proteins | sample 1539671 | NCBI WGS metagenome assembly OCTW01 (sample SAMN02144230, study PRJEB22623) | gut metagenome | biome: sheep rumen | host: Ovis aries | place: New Zealand | reverse complement strand
GATAATGAAATTAAAATTTATGACGAAGTTTTTGATAATAATAACTTCATAGGTTACACAATGGAAAAAAGTAATTTTAAACGTTTAGATCCATTTGATAAGAAAAAAAATAAAATTGCATATTTAAAAATAATTAGAGAAAAAATAAGATTATTAAATGATAAAGATATATTTATTGGTGATTTTAATGATAAAAACTTTCTGATTTCACCTGATAAAACTGAAGTAAAATTATGTGATTTAGATAACTTTAAAATAAATAATTATGATTTTGATACAAAATCAGTTGAAACAATTACATTTAATAAAAAATGTAATAATGAAAAATTTATCGATTCATATTGCTTTAATATATTTACACTTTCACTTTTATTAAACATTTATAAACCTTATCTATGTTATTATCTAAGAGATCAAAAAATACCTAATTTTATTGCAACCAAAGAAAACTTGGATATAATTGATTCAATGGTTCATTTAGACAATTCATACGTACCTAAATATATAATTGATAATATAAAGTAATTATTTTGAATATAATTACTTTTTTTGTACATAATATTCTTGAAAGGATGAATTTTATGAGTATAAAAGATTATATAGTACAAAATTTTAAAAATGATGATATAAATACTATTAAAAATGCAATTGATGAAGCAACTAAAAAATATGATGAAGATTCTCTCCCTGGACTTGGAATATTTTTTATGCTTGTTTGGGAAAATTCAAACGAAGAAGAAAAAAATACTATTTTAGAAAAGATTAAATCTAATCTAAAGTAGTATTTTTTATTTTACATATTTCTAAGTTTTGCTTTAAATTTTGACTCTACATCATTAATTATTTTATTAAATACATTCATAACTTCTTCATCAGTAAGTGTTTTATTATAATCTTCAAAAGTTATGTTAAATGCTAGTGATTTATTATTAAGACCTATATTTATTCCTTCATATACATCAAATATACTTATTGAACTTACCAATTTGCCACCTGATTTTTTTATTTCTCTTATAATTTCATCTGATGAAATATTTTTATCAACTATAAATGCTACATCCTTTTTTATTTGTGGATATTTATTTATTTCTTTAAACTTTATTCCACCAACTTTTATTTCCTTTAATGTACTCAAATTAATCTCAAAAGCATATACATCTTTTGATAATTGTGGATGAAGTTTACCGATTATTCCTATATTCTTACCATTTACTATAATGTCTGCACTTTGATATGGATGAAACTCTTTTTGTGATTTTTCAATTTCTTTAATTGTATATCTATCTTTGTATCCAAGATAATCAAGTAATTCTTCTAAGACACCTTTTATGATGTAAAAATCCACTTTTGTATCATCACCTAGTTTAGATATATAATTACCTGTCATAAGACATCCTAATTTTTCTTCTTCGATATACTCGTTATCTTTTTTAGCAAAACCTTTTCCTATTTCAAAAATAGATACATCTTTATTAGAATGTGCTTTATTATATTCATATACCTTAAATAATGATTGAAGAATACTATATCTTAAAGTATTTCTATCTTCAGTAATTGGATCAAGTAATCTTATTTCTTCATAAGAATCATTTGTAAACATATGTGAATCTTTATCATTAACAAGTACATAAGTAAGTGTTTCGTTTATTCCTAAATTTTCCATTTTATGTCTTATAATTCTATTTGTATTATCAAACTTTTTACTAGCTTCTCCAATTTTTGGAAGAGTACTTTTAATATTATCTACTCCATATATTCTAGATACTTCTTCAATTAAATCTTCTTTAATACTAATATCTAATCTTCTAGATGGAACATATACTTTAGCATAAGTTTGATTATCCTCATATTTAAAATCTAATCTTCTAAATACATCTAATATTTCATCTTTTGAAAGATTAGAACCTAGTACATCATTAATATTTTCATATTTTATATCTATTACTTTATCTTCTTCTTTAATATTGTTATATTCTAAAGTTCCACTATATACTTTAGCTGATGCATATTTTTCAAGTAAGTAACATGCTCTATTAATTGCCATATATGTTCTTTTTGGATCAAGTCCTTTTTCAAATCTATTTGATGCCTCACTTCTAAGTATTTTTTTAGAAGTTTTTCTAACCTTTACTCCATCAAATATAGCAGATTCTAATATAACATTTTTAGTAGTTGCTTCAACCTCTGTAGTAAGACCTCCCATAACACCAGCAAGACCTACTGCCTCTTTTTCATTTGCAATTACTATATCATTTTCATCTAAAATTCTTTCTATATTATCAAGTGTAGTAAGTTTTTCATTCTTATTTGCCATTCTTACAATTAATTTTTCACCTAAATTATCTGCATCATAAAAATGAAGTGGTTGACCTGTTTCAAGCATTACATAATTTGATATATCAACTACGTTATTTATAGGTCTAATACCTGATGCCATAAGTCTATTTTTTATAAAAGATGGACTTTCTTTAATTACAACATCACTAACCTTCTTAGATAAAAATAATGAACAATTATCAGTATCTATTTCTATACTAAACTCATCTTTTATATTTTTATCTATCTCGTTATATGATGACTCATTAATTTTTACTTTTTTATCATAGATTGCACCAAGTTCATATGCCATACCTATAACTGATAATAAATCTCCTCTATTAGCAGTAAGTTCAAAATCTATTATTTCATCATCATAACCTAAATATCTAAGTGCATCTTCTCCAATTGGGGCATCTTCATTTAATTCTGCTATTCCTAATTTATCTTCTTCTTTTAAATATTTTGAATCAAGACCAAGTTCTGCGATAGAGCAAAGCATTCCATTTGATTGAGCTCCTCTAATCATACCTTTTTTTATTGTTCCACCTGGTAAATTAGCACCATCTAGCGCTACTATAACTTTAAGACCCTCTCTTACATTAGGCGCACCACATACTATATCAAGTATTTCACTTCCAACATCCACTTTACATAAATGTAAATGATCTGAATCAGGATGATCTGTACACGATATAACTTTACCAATAACTAAATTAGTACAATTAACAAATTTACCTGCTTTATCATATTCATTACCAACTCTAGTCATATCTTCGGCAATTTGATTTATAGTTAAACTATCATCTAAATCAATATAATCTTTTACAAAATTTCTACTTAATATCATATTAATCAATATCCCTTCTATCAAATTGTTTTAAAAATCTTATATCATTTTGATATAAATATCTCATATCAGTTATTCCATATTTAAACATTGCAAGTCTGTCTATTCCTGTACCAAATGCAAATCCCGAATATTCTTCTGGATCATATCCATTCATTTTAAGTACATTAGGGTGAACTATACCAGATCCAAGAAGTTCTATCCATCCAGTTTCTTTACATAAATTACAACCTTTACCTTTACATTTAAAACAAGTTACATCTACCTCATAAGAAGGCTCAGTAAATGGAAAATAGCTAGGTCTAAATCTAAGATTGGTATTTTCACCAAGCATTTTCTTCATAAACACTTCAAGTGTACCTTTTAAATCAGAAAGAGATACATGATTTTCTTTTTTATCTATTACAAGTCCCTCAACTTGGTTAAATTGATGTGAATGAGTCGCATCATCTTCTCTTCTATATGTTTTACCTACACAAATCATTCTAATTGGTTTTTCCCCACCATATTTAAGCATTGTTCTAGCTTGTACAGCAGAAGTTTGTGTTCTAAGTAAATTTTTTTCATCTATATAAAATGAATCTTGCATATCTCTTGCTGGATGACCTTCAGGTAAATTAAGTCTTTCAAAGCAAAATTCATCAGTTTCTAGTTCTGGTCCTTCTACTACTTCGTAACCCATAGATATAAATATATCTTCTATTTCTTCAATTACTCTATTAAGAGGATGAATACTGCCATTTTTAATCTTTGTTGATGGAAGTGTTATATCTATTTTTTCACTTTCTAATTTTTTATTTAATTCTTCCTCTTCAAATTTTTCTTTTAAATTATCTAAGTTACTTGATATATAAGTTCTAAGTTCATTTAGTATCATACCAAATTCTTTTTTATCTGTTGCTTCTTTTATCATTGAAGAAAATTCTGAAATTGGTCCTTTTTTCCCTAAGTATTCAACTTTTATATCATTTAAATCTTTTAATGATTTTATTTCTTGTATTTGATTATTAAATTTTTCTTTTAATTCTATTGCTTTTTCTTTTATTTCCATATTAATACATCTCCTTTAATTTTTCAAAACTATCTATTGACTTTACTAAGGTCTTATCATATTCTTTATTACTTGGATTATAATAAAATGACGTTATACCTAAACTTTGTGGCATAAGTACATCCTTTTTAATGTTATCACCAATCATTACACATTCATTTACTTTATAATCTCCAATCGCATTTAAATAACTTTCTTTATTTGGTTTAGTATATATTTCACCTGTAAATACATTATCAAAGTACTTAAGTATATTTTTATTATCTAATCTCTTTGACTGTGTTTTATAAAACCAATTAGTAAGTACAACTAAACTATATTTTTTTTCTTTTAAATATTTAAGTATATCTATAGTCTCATCATATATAGTATCTATACACTCAGTATTTACTTCTATCCATTTTTCTATAAACTCTTCAGTTATATCAAATCCCATTTTTTCACTTAAATATTTACTTAAATTTTTTATTTCATATTTTAAAAAGATTTCTTCATAATCATATAAATGATGTATAAACGAATCTATAAACTTTTTTGCATTTTCTTCAGGTAGTACACTTCTAAAATATTGCCTTTCTTTTTCAAAATTACAATGAAGTAGTGTCCCATCTAAATCAAATATGAATCTCCTTATCAATTTATCACCTTCTATAAAAAAAATTCTATGAATGTAAGGACTAATTATAGCGGTACCACCTTACTTCATAGAATTACTATGCACTTTATTCTCTTAACGCGAGATTACGTATAGCTAAAGGGTGAATTCATATAATGTTACTGTTAATTTACACCAACCATTAACTCTCTATTAAGCACTTATTATATTACTATTTCCTTATCATTGCCTTTTTCATAAAGTATTATATCATAATATTTATTTTTTTTACATATTTTTTTAATTTTACGTATCTATATGTCAATGCCATTTACATAAAATCTAGAAAATGTTATAATTTTATCATGTGGAGGCAAGTTATGAAAAAAAAATTATCTAAAAAAGAAAAGAAAAAATTAAAAAATGAAAAAAGATTAATGAAAATAGAAAAAAAGAAAAATAAAAAGCAAAGAAAAAAGATAAATATTGACTTTAATTCTATTATTGGAGGTATGTTTGTTGGAATAGCTAATATAATTCCAGGTGTATCAGGTGGTACAATGCTTGTAATATTTAATCTATTCGATAGACTTACACTTGCAGTATCTGATATATTTAAAAAAGGAACAACTACTAGAAAACAAAGTATTATGTTTATTCTAAAAGTATTATTTGGATGTGCATTTGGAATAATACTATTTGCTAAAATACTTGGATATACTCTTACTAATTTTGAAGGAGAAACTATATTATGTTTCATGGGATTAATTTTATTTAGTGTTCCTTTAATAATTAAAGAAGAATTAAAAAATGAAAAATTTAATATATTATTTTTCTTAATAGGTTTTTTATTTATAATAGGATTGCAATATTTAAAAATGAATAAATTTGATAATAATATAGACAATGAAATTAATTTAATGCATTTTATTATTATGATTATTTTAGGTATTATTGGAGGAGCAACTATGATATTTCCAGGAATATCTGGTTCAATGGTACTTTTAGTACTTGGAAAATATGAACTTATTAGAAATTATATTGATAAATTAACAAGTTTTGATACAGCAAGTATTATTTCTCTTATATTCTTTGGTATAGGTGTAATAACAGGTATTATAAGTAGTGCTAAAATAACAAATCATCTACTTAATAAATATAGAGGTAAAACAGTTAGTTTGATATTAGGATTTATAATTGCAAGTGCACTTATTCTTCCATTTAATATTGAATCTCATATTAAATTAACTACTATAAAAGTTTGTTCTCTTCTAATTTGGTTTGTAATTGGTGGAATGATAATATATTATATAGATAGACTTAGAAAAAATAAAGAAAACGCTAAATAATAGCGTTTTTTTTATTTTTAAAATAAACTAAGTTGACTAGTTTCAGGCATATCCTTAAATATTCCCATTAATCTCATTTTATCTATTAAAGTCTGTGATACTTTACATCTTGTTTGAAATTCTTCAATTGAAATAAATGGAGATTTATTTCTTTCTTCTACTATATTATTAGCAACTGTATCGCCTAATCCATCAATTGATGAAAATGGTGGGATTATATCGGTATCATTTATTGCATTATATGTAGTTGACTCACTTTTATATAAATCAACATTTAAAAATTTAATACCTCTAGCGGTTGCTTCTAAACATAACTGTAAAGATTCTCTAGATCCTAAATCTTTATTGGTAGCTTCCCTACCTTTTTCATCTATTTCATTTATTTTATTTCTAATTGCATCATATCCATTAATCATTGATATTACATCAACATCAGTTGCCTTGCAAGAAAGCCATGATGCATAATAATATACTGGCATATGTACCTTATACCAAGCAATTCTAAATGCACTTGTTACATATGCTGCTGCATGTGCCTTAGGGAACATGTATTTTATTTTATGACATGATTCAATATACCAATCAGCAATACCTGATTCTTTAAGTATATTTTCATATTCTACCCATTGATCATGATCTTTTGGTTTACTTGGTCTTCCTTTTCTTACAAATTCCATTATCTTAAACGCAGTTATTGGTTTAAGACCATTATACATAAGATAAACCATTATATCATCACGACATCCGATAACTTCAGAAAATGGAACAATATTATTTCTAATAAGTTCTTGTGCATTACCAAGCCATACATCAGTACCATGAGATAACCCTGATATTTTTATAAGTTCACCAAATGTTTTAGGCTTAGTATCTTCAACCATTTGAATTGTAAACTTTGTACCAAATTCTGGTATACCAAGTGTACCTGTATTACACATAATTTGCTCAGGTGTAACGCCAAGTGGTTCTGGTCCTAAAAATATTTTCATAGTTTCTTTATCATCAAGTGGAACTTTTGATACATCTGTACCTGTCATATCTTGAATCATTCTAAGTTGTGTTGGATCTGAATGACCTAATATATCAAGTTTTAAAACATCATCTTCTATCTTATGGTAATCAAAGTGTGTTGTTCTCCATGCTGAAGTCGGATCATCTGCTGGAAATTGATATGGTGTAAAATCATATACATCCATATAATCTGGTATTACAACAATACCTCCTGGATGTTGTCCAGTTGTTCTTTTAACTCCTGTGCATCCTTTAGATAATCTTTCTATTTCTACACTTCTTTTATCTATTCCTCTATCTTCAAAATATCCTTTTGTATAACCATAAGCTGTTTTTTCAGCAACTGTACCAATTGTACCTGCTCTATATACATTATCTACACCAAATAAAACTTTAGTATATTCATGTATTGCGGCTTGATTTAAATCAGAAAAGTTAAGATCTATATCTGGTACTTTATCCGCATTAAATCCAAGGAAAGTTGCAAACGGAATATCCTGTCCATCTTTTATCATATCAGTATTACAATTTGGGCATTTTTTATTTGGTAAATCAAATCCAGATGAATATGTTGTACCTAAAGATTTTCCATCTTCTTCAAATATAGATAATTTACATTTTGGGCATCTATAATGTGCTGAAAGAGGATTTACTTCTGTTATTCCCATCATAGTAGCAACAAAACTAGATCCAACAGATCCTCTTGAACCAACTAAAAAGCCATCATTATTAGATTTTTTTACAAGTCTTTGTGCTATTAAATAAATTGGATCAAAGCCTGCACCTATAACTCCACCAAGACTCTTTTTTAATAATTTTTCAAGTTCTTCATCATTTAATTGTTCTTCAGTTGTATCTTTTAAATATTTTCTAACTAAATCTTTAACTTCATCAGAACCTTTTAAAATAACATCATGAAGTCCTTTAAATCCTTGAACTACCTTTTCTTCTTCAGATAAATTTTTATCCAAATAATATTTAACACTAGTTAAAACAATATCACCATAAAGTTCTGTACCAAGTCTTTCTTCGATATTATATGGAAGTGGACTTCCATACCAATCATTTGCTCTTTCATAAACTAAATCTGTTACTACCCTAGGACAATCAAGATATGTCTTACCATCATCTGCTTTTACTCTTGGTGAAAAAGGTACTCCACCTGTTTGAATTATAACATCAAAAATTTCTGTCATATCAAGTATTTTATTTGGATTAGTAATTACAAGTTCTTTAGCTAAGTCTTCACCTAAAAACTCAAAATCAGAAAGCATTTCATCTGTTGTTCTAAAATGTTGACTTGGTATTTGCGAACCTTTTGAATTTCTAATAAGTGGATGTCTTCCTCTTCCTGGGACATTTTGATTAATAATTATTTCTCTATATATTTTATCTTCTTTTTTCAAATGATGAACATCACCAGTTGCAACAATTATTTTACCTGTTTCTTTTGTTACTCTAACTATCTTTTCTACATTTCTAATAATTCCAGCTTCATTTTCAAATACAGATGGAACTAAATGACAATATTCATCAATTGGTTGTACTTCTACATAATCATAGAATTTAATTATATTAGCTAATTCTTCATCAGTTTTACTTGATGCTGATGTGAAGACTTCACTTTGATAACAACCACTTCCTATTAATAATCCTTTTCTATATTTTTCTATTTCACTTCTAAGTATTCTTGGTGTTTTATAAATATATTTTGTATTAGCAAGTGATACAATTGTAAATAAATTTTTAAGTCCTTCTCGATTTAATGTAAGTATATTTATATCATGACATCTACCATATTTATATATTTCATCTTTTGGCACTAAGTTATTTAAATCACTTATTTTTCTAAAATTTTGATCATGCATTTTTTTTAACATCTTATGAAGAACTAAAGCTGTCGCTTCTGCATCGTAATTTGCTCTATGGTGACCTTCTTCATCGAAAACAACACCATATCTTTTAGTTATTTGTGATAAACCATGTCTTGCTTCACCTGGATCAAGTGCTCTTGATAATTCTAATGTATCAATAACTGGATTTACAAATTCACCTAAATTATATTTTTTAAATGCCATTTCAATAAACGAAACGTCGAATTTAGCGTTGTGTGCAACCATAGGAACATTATTCCCACCAATCCAGTCAATAAACTTTTTAACACCATCTTCTTCATTCATTTTTCCAACTAACATTTCATCAGTAATATTAGTTAACTCTGTTATTTTTTTAGGTATTGGTCTACCTGGATTTATAAGTTCATCAAAACTTTCTATAATTTGTCCATTTTTTATTTTAGTGGCACCAATTTCAATTATTGAATCACTACCACCTGCATTAAATCCTGTAGTTTCAAGGTCAAATACAACATATGTAGTATCTAAAATATCATCATTAGTTTCTCTTATTACAATATCTACATTATCATCAACCATCACAAGCTCACAACCATAAATTACTTTAAATGGTTCTTCACCTTCTTTTAAATCTTTATTCATACCTCTAACAAGATTAAATGCATTTGGAAATGCTTGAACTCCATCATGATCTGTAATAGCAATACCTCTATGTCCCCATTTTTTTGCTTGATTTATTAAATCTTCAACCGCTACTACACCATCCATTTGACTCATCATTGTATGTGAATGTAATTCTACTCTTTTTTCTTCTGCTGTATCATCAACTGTTTTAAATTTACTTTCAATTTGCATAATATTTCTAGCGCTTAATACTAAATCATTTGCATATGTATCATATGATACTCTACCATTAAATTTATACCATTCATTTTCTTTTAGCTTAGAATCAATTCTTCTGAAATCATCTTCATTTTTAAAAAATACTTTAACAAGTAAGCTATCTGATAAATCAGATACCTTTAATGTGATTATCTTAAATGCACTTTTACTACTTTCAAATAATTCTTTACCAAAAATATATCCTTCAATGGTTACATCATTTGTTTCATTTGTTACTGTTTCTATTTTAACTGCATCATCATTTATATCAATACCAAGTATTGCATTACTTCCCTCAATTTCTTTTGTTGAAGCAATAGGTGTTCTATCTGTATTTTCTCTTTTATTTTGTCTATGAGAAAAATCATCAATTGCCTTTTTAGTTTCTTCTTTTAACTCTTTATCAATCTCATTTTTTATTTCACTATTTTCATTTACTAATTCAACTGATAATGAAAAATTACTAAAACCTATTTGTTTATATTTATTAATAATATTTTTTATGTTACTATTAATAACATTTTCTTCAGCCTTATTAAAAGCTTCTAAAACCATTCCATTAGTTGTAAATCTTATTTCTTTATTTAAAAATATCATTGAAATAGCTTTACCAGGTTTTAAACTATTTATTACATATGAATAATAATCATTTACTTTTGCATTAGTAATATTATCTATATTAATAGTATAAGTAACTGTCTTTAAATTAGGAAATGCCCTACTTAAATTATTATCAAAACATTCAAGTATATTTACAGGTAGTAAATCATCTGTTTTTATTATAAAATTCCAATTTAATTTATCTTTAGATGATACTATCTTAAGTATCTTACCATTTTTTATATTAATAAAATCTTCACTACTCAAATTTATTTTATTTAGTAAAAGTTCTAACTTACTATCCATACATCTCACCCATCCTGCATAATATAATTATACCAATTATTTATAAATCTATAAAGAAAAAAGTAAGAAAAAATATTTTTTCTTACTTAATTTTACCTTTATACATAGAATACATTTTTATTATATCTGAACCATTTACTTTTCCATCTTCATTTACATCAGCCGCTAATTCTATATCTTCTGTTTTTGTTATCTTTCCTTTATACATTGAATATGTCTTTATTATATCTGATCCATTTACTTTTCCATCTGAGTTTGTATCTCCACTTATTATTATTGTATATTCTTTATTCTTTGTTTTTAGTTTATTTCCTGTTTTTATATTTGTTGTTGC
>OCTW011512109.1_pt1 | contig 11151 bp, 10 predicted proteins | sample 1539671 | NCBI WGS metagenome assembly OCTW01 (sample SAMN02144230, study PRJEB22623) | gut metagenome | biome: sheep rumen | host: Ovis aries | place: New Zealand | reverse complement strand
TTTAATTCAGAACCAGAAATAATATTTCTATACCAATTTAAATTAGTATATACTCCAAAATAATATCCTGCATCCTCTATCACTTTTGCAAATGCATTAACTATTTCATTAAGTTTATCTCTACCTAAATTAGATAAAGAATTATCCTCTATATCTAGATATAGCGGATAAGTAAATTTTTTGCCTTTAATAGTATTTAAAAATGAATTAGCTTCACTAACAGCTTCTTCTTTTGACGATGCATAACTATACCAATATGCACCTAAATCCCATCCTTGTTTTCTAGCATTCTCATAATGTTTTTCAAATTGATTATCTTTAGTAGTACTAAAACCTGCTCTTAAGATTGCAAATTTAACGCCTTGAGAAGTTGCTAAAGAATAGTCAAGATTATCTTGCCAAGTAGAAATATCAATTCCAAATCTACTCATTTTTTTCACCCCCTTCATTTACTTTTTCAAAGTATTTTGAAAAGGGTAATTTTACTCCTATCTCTGATAAATTCTCATAAATACTCATACCTTCTGTTGCAATCGATACAAATACCGTACCTTTTAAGAATAAGCTAATATTAAGAATGTAATCCATTATAAATCCAAAAATAATTGCAATTATCCAACCTACCTTTTTTATATACCCGTCTCTACTTATTGAAGAATTAATTTTTTTATTTTTAATAGCTTTTAAATAACCAGTAATAATATCAGTAAAAATCATTATTAGTGAAACAATTATCAAATTTCTAATTGAACTATCTGTTATTCCTTTATAAATAATTTCCATATATAAACCCCTTTCAATATATAATACGAAATATATAATTGAGCAGTAATTATATATTAATTAAAAAAGAATTACTTTTTTAAAGTAATTCTTTTTTCCTGTTTTTGTTTATTAATTATTAATAATAAAGATATTATTAATGATATTAAACCTAACAAAATAGCAAACTTATCTTTTTGAACTCCAGTTTTTAAAACAACAACTCTATTTATCTTGTATGTTTTAAATCTTCCATCACACGATACAACGACATCAGTAGTTGTTACTGTTAACGATTGTGCAGCAGTTGTAAAATGCTTTTTCATTTCCTCTATAGTTTCATTGTCAGGAACACCATTAACTAAATTATTTTTCTTATCTATTTCATATTTATCACTTTCAAGACTTAAATCACATTTTTCTTCTTCATCTTGATTTATTTTTTCTAGATATGCATATAATTTATAAGATTTTTTTATATTAGTAGACAAATCAAAATTTTCATTACTATTTTCTTCTCGCCATCCAATAAATTCAAATCCATCTTTTTCAACAATTGGTAAATTAGATTGATCAATCATGTTGTTATATTCTATTCTTTGTGTATCAAGCAAATCATATGAATCATAGAATTCGATATTATACTTATTAATTTCGTAAACTGCATATAGTGTTAAATCATTATCTATATTAGTATCAAAATCAAATGCTTCTCCATTCTTATTAAGTGACCAATGACTAAATGTATGTCCTTCTTTTCCTTGTGAATCTATAGATTCTGCTTTACCACCTTTGTCAATTACTATTTTAGTAACTCGATCTTCATCATTAAATGTAACATTTACATCCTCAATACATTTTGGTTCATCATAAAAAGCTATAGTATAAGGTGAATCAGAAGTACCATCACCAGATAACTCAATATTAGATTTTAAATATAATGCTGGATTAATATAATATCCATTATAATAGGTTGCAGCACTATACAAGCTACCAAAACTATCAGTCAACACATAATATGGATCCGAACCATAAACCGGTGTCATCAAAAAATGTGAAGGCGCATTATTAAATATAAACCAACTATTAGCTTGTTTACAGTATAGATTAGTTGAAACCGATGATAGGCACTCTTCTATAGTATGTTCTTCTATACTATTTGATGTATATTCAACATCTGAACCATTTAATAAACCAATTTTACCTAACCATTTTGTTTTCCTAGGAATTGAATCTGGTGTATAGGAAATTGGGGGCATATTGTATTTTCCATCTTTATTATCTCTTTCTTCTTCATAAAGATCTCTTACAGAATAAGTTGCCATAGCATTATAATTTACTGCTCCGGTATTCCATATTACTGTTTCAATATATTGTTTAGCATCATCATTTAAACCTTCCTCTGAAAAATCACATTTCATAGCAGAATTATTGTATCCATTCATACAATAACCACTTTGTTTATTCCAATATAAACTGTTATTAACTAAATTACTGACACTATCTCCAGAACTAGTTGTTCTAATCATATCTTTATTATTATCGTATCCCGGATTTAATAATTTCATAATATCAGATTGTGACCATTCATTGACACCATTTTTCGAATTATCAGTATCAGATGAGTCATATACAAGACTTCCGGAATTTAACAAGGTATTTTCTCTTACTATTTTAATTCTTTCTTTAAAAACACCATATTTATCCATTACTTTAAAAGTACCAACTATACGCCACAATTCATTATTAAACGTAATAAAATTATTTGCAGTCTTACCTCTAAATCTTAAATTCCCAAATTCATCTTCAAAAACTGTATTATTGTCTTTTTTATTTCTAAGAGTTCTTACACCATTAGGAATCTTATTACACTCACTAACTTCTTTAGCATATAATTTATAATTTCTTTTAACAGTATCTTCAAAATTAAAATTAATTTTAGAACCATTTTCTCTCCATCCAATAAAATCTGAATCAGATATTACAGGTATTTTATCTACATCAATTAACTCGTCATATTTTAAATCTATTTTCTTAATAAATTCTTTGTTTTTATTATAGAATTCTACAGACAAATTGTTTGGTTCATATACAGCATACAAAGTAATTGATTCAGTTAAAACAGTACTAAAATCGTATGCTTCGCCATTTTTTGTCAATGACCAATATTTAAATGTATACCCTTCTTTACCTTGTGAATCAATTGCATTAACATTATTACCTTCTTCCACTGTAACATTAGTTATTCTTCCATCATCATTAAACTCTGCGTTATACGTCATTCCAATAATATAAGGGTCATCATGAGTTCCTGATCCTGATCTTAAATTAACATCTGGTTTTAAAAATATTACTGGTTTTGTAACATAATCAGCCGAATAATTATGTACTAATCTATACGAAGAATTATTAGCTATTGGACCAAACGCTATTCTTTCTTCGTTCCAATCCTGTGTATTCAACAAATTATGCCAATAATTATATCCACCATAAGTACCATTACTCAAATCATTGTCAAATAAATATAAATTATTAAAACATTTATCATCGTCCATATAAACGGAACCTTCTGATAAACAATTTGATCTTTCAGAATTTTCATTAGATATTGCAAATGCAAAATCGGTAAAAGAAAGTAATCCAACATATCCATTCCAAGTCTCACTTTTTTCATATTGATATATATCATTTGGTGTTAAATCAGTCCCAAAAGCTTGACCCGGTACAGTATGATCTGGAAGTTTACCAATATTCCAATTAGTTTTCGCAATCAATCTTCTATAATCAGGTTTTAATCCTGTTTGAGTAAAATCACATAGTAACCAACCTTCATTATAAGTGGTTAAACATTTTCCTGCTTGTCTATTCCAATATAAACTATTATTAGCAGGTTCTTTACCACCATCTACATAAGGATTAACTCTAGTATTATCTTCGTATCCTGGATTAATCAATTTCATTAAAACTGCTGAACCCCATTCATTTGATCCATATCCATTTGGTGTAGAATTCCATCCATCTGGTGCAGAATTCCAAGCAAACTTACCTATTGAACCATCTCTAACAATTTTTAAATGCTTTGTACCTCCAATATCTATTACACCAATTATTCTCCACAATTCATCATTAAATTTAATGTAGTTATTAGGTTTTGAGCCTACATATCTCAAATTTTGTGAACTATCATACGCAAAACTTGTTCCTTCTATTACTTCAGTAGAACTTGGATCTGCATTTCCTGCCAAGGAAGATATATACTCTACAGCATTCCCTAACATTGGTTGTGTTGAAGTTATATCTCCACTTAAACGATTTATACTATCATTAAATGTAACAAAAATAAATAACAAGAAAAAAAACACAATACAAGAACTACCAAAAAATATCATCTTCTTTTTATTCATATTATCACCTACTATAATAGTATCACAAATTGACAAAAAAAAGCAAGAAAGCTATTGGACTTTTCTTGCTAACTTCAACACTACTTTTTCTTGTGGTTCAGTAAGTATTCCTTCAAAGAATTCATTTCTTACGTCTGAATAATTTTGGTAATGAAGCATTATATTATTCATAACTATGTCTCTATATATAACGATATTTTCTTTTTCAAATTCTTTTACATTTTCTATATTAACACTATGTTGTGTTCCAGTTTCAATATCAATATATTTCTTATATTTTGCTCTAGGATCATTTTCATATGTTAATAATTCTATCGCTCCTGTAATATACTTATCTACTTTATATGTTCCTACATAAACTAGAATTCTATTACTATTTTCCTCTTTTATTTGTACCTTAGAAGCTGCTTTAATAACTGCTTCTTCTTTATTACTACTTTTTTTTAGGATATGCTTATATTCGCATAAATATGTTTGTAATTCGCTATTATTCATAAATAACCCTCCCTGATTATATATAATTATATCACGTATAGTTTTTAAATCAAGAAAAAAAACATATATTCCTATATGTTTTCATAAGAAGAATTAGCTAAATATTCTAGTCCTTCTCTTTTATTCATTTTTGATATTTTATCATATTGTTCTTTTGTAATTGATACTGCAGCGGCAGACGGATGTCCTCCACCATTATGTTGCATTGCTATTTTATTAACATCAAAATCTTTAATTGATCTATACGACTTTTGTCCGTATTTTTCTTTATCTAACGCAACTGTTATAAAATAATCAATGTCAAAAGAATTGTTATTTCTTATATATTCAGGTATATCATTTCTAAATTCATATGGTGCATAAGTAATACCATACTTATTATTATTTTCATCATTAAATATTTCAGATTCAATGACATATTCTTTTATTTTATCCTCATATTCTTTTTTCTTTTCTTCTATAAGTTTTAATTCTTCTTCATCATATATAAAACTATCATTATTCCTTAATTTATTTGTCATTCTTTCAATATAGTAATTTATTCCTATTTTATTAAAAAGAATTGCTAAATCATGTGCTTTAGTATTGTTTTCTTTTTTCCAATCCCATGTATCTTCTAATCTAGTTAATTCTACAAAAGTATCTAACGATTCTTTTCTTTTAATAAAATTATTATTTACTAAATACTCATAAAATATTTCAGTTGCGCATCTTTTTTTACTATTTTTATCTATTTCTTCAATATAAGTAAAATCATATCTATTAAGTCCAAGATCTATTGCTTTTTGATGGTGATCAAATATAAATACTTTTTTATTTAACTTTTTATCATTATTAACCATATCTAGTGAGGGATTATCAAGAGCTAAATCTGTTATATAAATATAATCATAATCATATAATTTGTTTTCTTCCAAATATTTTCTAAACAATAATTCCAATGGTTTAGGATTAGGTGCTAATTCATAATCAATGTTACCAAAAGCTATTTTACCTAATATAATAGAACCCATTCCATCTATATCACTTTCATGAGAAAAAACGATTACTTTCATATTATCACCAATTAAATTATACCATATTAATTTATCTTTTTATTTATTCTATAACTATATTTTTTTATATTTTTTTCATTTATAGATTGTTCATCAACCATACCATTATTCTTAAATTTTTCCATAATACTTATTGAAGGTATATTATCTATAGATGCCGCTATGGATATTTTATCAACTCCATTATTTGATAAGAAATTTGATAATAATTTAAGAGCCTTGTATGCATAGTTATTTCCTCTAAATCTTGGAACTATTCCATAACCTACACTACCAATTTCAGATTCATAATCATTTGGTGAAAAAGAAATAAAACCTACTTTTTGTTGATTATCAATTCTAAAAATATTATACTTTCCTTCTAATTCATTCATATTATTAACTAATGCTATTTCATCATCTTTTAATGACTCATCTAACTTTAATATCTTCATTTTTATTTCTTGCTGTTCTATTATCATATTTAATCTTGAAGACTTTAATCTATTTTTTTCTAATTCTTTTTTTGATTCAGAAACTTCTTTTTTTAGTTTAACAATAATAGATGAAGTTGTTACTTTACTTATTAGTTCATTTTTTCTATCAATATCTTGAATTAAAATACTTATTTGATTATTAAATCTATTTAATATAAACTTTAATTTTTCTATTTTTAGATTTAATTTATATATGTTTAATTTTTCACTATTATTCATTATAACCCCTTCCTTTATGCCGGCTACTTATTATATATAAAAATAGTAAAAAGTCAAATAAAAAAAGGATTAAAAATCCTCTTAATCACTAAAATCTGTGTCTAAAATTACACTATATTCATATTTTGAATATTTTTCCTTCATTTTTCCTTTTATTTCTTCTATTACTTTTTCAGGTTCCTTTTCGTCAAAATCAAATATTACATCAAATGATATTTGGTTTATTTCATCATCTACATAAAATGCATGAACTTGAATCAAATTCTTATATTCTTTAACAATCTTCATCAAGTATTTTTTTATTTCTGAATTATTTCCAGTATCATTTGATGCATAAATTCCCACTGTTAAAAAAATCCCAAATTCTTCAAATACATCTACTATAATTCTTCTAGTAATTCTATGAATTTCTTTTGCAGTGATATCATCATTTAATTGAACATTAGCAGTTCCTATTATTTTGTTTGGACCATAATTATGAAGTGTTAAATCATATACTCCTTCTATTTTGTCATATGTTAAAATCTTTTTTCTTAGCTTTTGAGTTAGTTCAGCATTCGCTCTTACTCCAAGCATATCATCAATAGTCTCTTTTAATATTTCAATACTAGTTTTAATAATAAATATAGATATTAATAATCCAAAGTATCCTTCTAAACTAAGTTTAAAAAATATACTTATTAATGCAGCGGCTAAAGCACCAGTACTCAAAAAAGAATCACTAATCGCATCTACTCCACTCGCAACTAAACTATTTGAATTTAATTTTTTACCTTGTTTTTTTACATAAGTACCAAAGAAGAATTTAACAAATATCGCAACTACAACTACTATTATAGAAGAAACTGTATAATTAGCTTGTTCTGGTTTAATAATTTTTAAAACTGATTCTTTTAAAGAAGTTAAACCTGCTAATAATACTATAACACCAATAATAGTAGATGAAAGATATTCTACTCTACCATGTCCATAAGGATGCTCTTTATCTGGTTTTTTATTCGCAATAGCAGTTCCAATAATTGTAATAATAGATGATAATGCATCACTTAAATTATTAACTGCATCAAGTATTATCGCAATAGAATTAGTAATAAAACCTACTATTCCTTTAAAAATTACAAGTAATATGTTTACTATAATTCCTTCTATGCTTATTTTTACTATTTTTTTAGTTCTATTCATTTATATCACTACTCCCAAATAAAGCTATTAACTATATACATAGCGGCTTTATCTACATCATTTACATTATTATCAAATATAGTTTCATGAACTAAAATATATTTATAATCACCAACTATATAATATTGTATAGTAGTTTGATTATTTCCTTCTATAATGAATTTATATACTATATATCCATTTTTTGAATTAATTCCAGATCCATTAACAGTAGCGTTATACATTTTTACTTGTTGATGTAATTGAGCCATAATTGCCTGTCTAAATAGTAAATGTTCATCCTTTGAATATTTATTTGTACCCCCTTCAACAGATATATTGTTTGGTCTATTACTTGTTCTATCTTTTTTATTAACAAAAAAGTATTTACTAGATGTAGAATGATCCTTTCTTAGCATATAGTTACTAGGAATATTATACTTTCCATATCCATTTAATTTATATTCCATATTTGTATTAACTCTAAGACTACAACCTGTTAATAATACACATATCATTATTAAAACTATTATTTTTTTCATATTAATCCTCCTTTAAAAAATCCTCACATTTATCTTTTATTAAATCTAATTCTTTACCTGTACAATTTAAAGTATTCCATCCATATTTATCTGCAGTTTCTATATTCTTCTTTGAATCATCTATAAATAATATATCTTTAGAATTAAAAGGTACTTGCTCCATAATCTTTTCATATATTTTATCATATGGTTTTCTTGAGCTAAGTTCAAAAGATAAAAATACATAATCGTATTTACTTAAATCTAATTGATTATTTATTCTTTTTTTATCAATTATAAGTAAGTTTGATAATATTCCTATATAACATTTATCTTTCAAAGAATGTTCATAATCTCTAACATCTTTATAATAAACTGTTTTATCAAATACTTTATTATAATTATCTAAAAAAGTATTAAACTCTTTATCTAAATTTAATTCTTCTTTAAGACTATTATAAGCATTTTCTAATTTTTCCATTGTATCAATACCAGTTAGTTCATATTTTCTTAAGTATGGAATTACATCATCAGTTCCTTTATATCCAAGTAATCTAAATAATTCATTCCAACCTTTTTCCATAGATTCTTTATCTTCTACTATGTTTCCCCAATCAAATAATATCAATTTATTTTTCTTCATAATATACCTCGATAAAAATTATAACATATTTTTTTACATATATACTTTTTTTAGTATTTGAGTAAATTGCTTTGGTATTCTATCATTTACTTTTTCAATTAACGAGTCATCAATACCATATATAGCTTCTACAATTCCACCAACTATAGCGGAATTAGTATCAGTGTCTCCTCCCATATATAAAGTTTTCTTAATAGCATCTTCAAAATTATTAGAATTTTTAACTACATATAAACAGTTATATATAGTTTCATAACATGTTGTATTAAACTTTTCAAATGGTCTATATTCTGGATTTATACTTAATATCTTATATATTTCATCTATTGAATAACCTTTTCTTAAATAAAAAATTATTAATGCTATTTTTGTCGCACACTCTATAGATTCTTTTGAATTATGAGAAGGAATTGTTACAAGTCTAGCATTTTTTATAACATCATCTTCAGAATTAAATAAGTACCCTACCGGTGATATCCTCATCATCGCACCATTACCAATACTTGTACCTACATCTTTACTATTTGCCCACTTAATTAAATTAGGTGAAAAAGATGTTTTAAAATATGGACTAAAATCTGGTTTATAATTAGAATATTCTCTAATATATTTTCTTAATGTATCTCCATAATCTTTTTTATTAATAATCGCATCTATAACCGCAATTGTAAGAATTGTATCATCACTGTAAAAGGAATTCTCTTTTATTAATTCATCAGTCTTAATATTTGTTATTTTCTTAGTTTGATCAAATTCATATATACTGCCTGCTAAATCTCCAATAATTGTTCCATACATATTATCACCTTATTTAAATCTTTCTTTAATTATATCATCATCTTTAATTTCTCCAATTAATAATGGAGAATTTGGATTATGATTTCTCATATTTTCATATACTTTTCTTTCATCATAATTAGCGTAACAATATTTACAAAAATGAGAACATGAATTATATACTCCAATATCAACCATATTAACACAATGACATTTCCTTGCTTTCCATTCTTCTTTATATATTTTACCAGTCATTTTAAATGCTAATTCTTTTGATAAACATTCACCTTTAGTAAACCCATATTCAACCAAATTTCTTTCTTCAAAACATGTTTGTATTGTAATGTTATGCTCTTTTGCAATTTCACTTAAACTACCTATTTCTTTATATATTTCTTCTGTAAATGGTCTATACTTGATTTCTTTAATATTATTTCTTACATTTTTATAATCATCTATAAATGATACTATTATTTTATCAATATATCCATCTAACATTTCACAAAGAGTTTTAAAATTCTTTTTATGATAATCTATCGTATATTTTTCACTAATAAAAATAGGATCATATCTAACAATTGTATTTTCTTTACCAATAATTCTAGATATTTTTTTAATACCTTCAATTATTTTTCCTTTAGGTAAGACATTTGGTTCTATATCTTTTTTATACGGAGTTAAAGTTGTGTGAAATATTATTGGTTTATCTATTTCTTTTAAATATGGAATAATTGGAAGCGGATTTTTAGTGCAAAATAAAATTAAATCAACATCTTTAAAATTAATCTTGCTGACCATCTTTGGATAAAAAGGATTTCTAACCATTACATATCCTTCTTTATATCTATTCATAAACCATTCTGAATAAAACGCAACTATATCTGTTCTTCCACTTACATTTAAAATCATATATACCTCTTTAAATAATTATAACAAAAAAAGTTATAGAGTTAACTATAACTTTTCATTTATTTTATTTCTTATCATTTCTTTAATATCTTCATCTGGTATATTATCTATTACTGTATTATAATTAGCGTTAATTATTAATCTTTTTGCGTCTTTTTCTTCTATTCCTCTACTCATTAAATAGAATATTTTTTCTTCATCTATTTTACCTGTTGAAACACCATGCGCACCTACTACATCTTCCTCGTGACAAAGAAGCATAGGTAGTGAACGAGATATTGCTGTGTCAGATAAAAGTATACAGTTTTCATTTTCTTCACCAACTGATTTAGATGATCCTTCATAAAAATCTATTGTACCTTTAAATGATTTATATGAATCACCTGATAGTGAACCTACTACATTAATGTTACCAATAGTATTTTTATTATTATTACCTAAATAATAATTCATATCTATTTTATCTTCTTCTGATCCTAAATATAATGCATTAAAATAGTTTTCTGACCCTTCACCATTAAGCATAGAATAATAATTAGATACTTTTAGTTTTCCACCTAATTCTATATAATTAATTGTTGTTTTAGAATTAAAACTAGAATTATTCTCTATTGATATAAATGATTTAGAATCTCTACTTAATAAATTAATAATAGATATATTAGAAATAGTATCTTTATTTGAATTAATAACTACCTTTGTATTTAATAATGATTCAGTTTTACTCCT
>OCTW011541972.1_pt1 | contig 11154 bp, 8 predicted proteins | sample 1539671 | NCBI WGS metagenome assembly OCTW01 (sample SAMN02144230, study PRJEB22623) | gut metagenome | biome: sheep rumen | host: Ovis aries | place: New Zealand | reverse complement strand
TATGCGGACTTCGACAGCCGCAGGTGGAGTAGGTGGAGTAATTTATATTTCTCGGAAAGTTTGGTTGGTACATAGAAAGTATGCGTAAAAGAGAAAAGCTGTATGGAATGGAAACAAGTCCACCAACTCCACCCAAAAGTCCCGCAAAGCCAATGATAATGCGGATTTACGTGTGGTGGAGTACCCGCGCAGAGCTCCACCTGACTCCACCCGAAGTGCTACCGCTTTTTATCTCATTATGTTATACACCTTTAGTTCTCAATCTGCGGTACGGTCAAGACCGTACCCTACAAAATTCAATAAGAATAACAATGCAAAAACACAATGCAAAAACGCCTGCAAGCGCAGACGTTCATGCAAAATAATAATGAAATTGGTATTGGATCGGCAAACCGTTGTACCGCTACGATGCCTTTCGGTAGTCCCGGTGTACCGTATTCAGGAAGCAAAATTAATGAATATATTTTACGCCAAAGCCGCGCCGAGTGCCTTGCAGGCTGCAACAGCTTCGTCGTCGGGGGCTTCGTTTGCCAAAACAGGCTCGCTTACAAGGGTAACGCCTGCTGCTTTGCAGGTTTCCTCCCAGTCGCGCATCCACTGACCGTCTCCCCAGCCGTATGAGCCGAAAAGACCGATTTTCTTATCCTTAAGTGCAGGCAGAACCGAATCAAACATCGGCCGGAACTCGTCCTCCTCGAGCACCTCGTCACCCATTGCGGGACAACCGAAGGCTATCGAATCAAAATTCGCTGCTTTATCCGCAGAAAAATCCGAGGCGGTAAATACGCTTACCTCCGCGCCTGCCTGTGCCGCGCCGTCCTTAACCGCGTCTGCCATTGCCTCGGTGTTGCCGGTCGCGCTCCAAAATACTACTGCTGTCTTACTCATAATAAACTACCTTTCTATGCTGTTTTTTTAACGATTAATTTTGTGATTGATGTTCCGCTGAGCCATTTGGAATAATAGATGTCGGAGCATTTTTTATACTTGGCAAACTCGCGCCGGGCTTTTTCCTCATTACCGTAAACCTTCCAACAACCGCAGCATTTACAGCAGTTTCCTTTATGAAGAATAAACCCGCGGACGTCCTCGGGCGGATAGCCTAAGAAAAGTCCGATTTCGTGCGGAAAAGCCGGGCAACGGCTGATTCTGGTTTTTAGCGTGCTGATGCACTCCTTTAAATCAAACCGCGTATAACCGAAGGACGAAAGAATATCTCTTGACAGAGAATCGTTCAAATCCTTTTTCAGCTTTGTCGGGCGATAAACATAAATCAGGGCGCGCTCTCTGCCGTAATCCAACGGCTGCATTTTTACTCCCCGGTAACCGAAACGCTCATTAAACCTTTCGGCGTAACGCTCCAGCGCAGCCTTGTCGGTGCAGGCGCAGCTGAACAGGTTAGCGGTTTTAAGCCCCGCGAGAGTAGGAGAACAATGCTTAATTATCAAATCTTCCGACATCTGTGTATTCCTCCGAGGGATTTTACAGTCAGTTAGCGGCCGCTAACCAATATCCCGAAAATATGCGTCCCCCACGGACGCCGTAAAAGTCGATATATAAAATATCTCTTGGTTAGCGGTTGCTAACTGTAGTGCATTATATATTAAATTTCTGCTTTTGTCAAGAGGAAATTTTTTGTTATTTTAAATTTTTTCAAAAACCGAAAATTTTACAGGCTAAATCGGCTTTTATTTTGCTTAATTTTTAATTAAACATTGCTTTTTATTTATATGTATGTTAAGATATATTTGTTAGTTTTGTATATAATGTTCCGCGTTTTATGGAAAGATAAAGGAGGATTTTATGAAAGACCGCTCCAAGGTGATTTTCGGCAACGAAATCAGCGAAAGAGCCTACCGCAAGGCTCTTAACGGAAAGAAAAAGTATATTAAAAAATACGGCGATGACAGCGCGAAAAGCTACCCGGTAAAGCTGGTAAAGAATGCCTGCCTTAACGAACCGCTCGGCGTTGAGGACATCCGCGTAGCCGAGGGCGAGGGTGAAAGCAGCTTTGATTTGGAAAAGGGCTTGATTGTCGGCAATATCCGTATGGGCTTCGGTCACTACAGAATTTCAATCGCTATGGCAAGTGCCGCCCACGCGCTGGGCTACACCCCCTACTGGATGGACTTGAACTCATATCCCGACACCACCTGCACCAAGGTAATCGGAGCGCAGAACGACTTATATTCGCTCGGCTCGCGCCTTTCGCAAAAGAGTCGGCTGTTCAACAAGCTGCTTTGGGAGCCGCTCAACTACGAGGGCTTCAGACAGCTTACATACAATTCATCAGATCAAAAAACCGCTGAGCTTATGGCGACGGTTTTTAAGAATATTCCCAAGGAAATTCCGGTTATCGGCACTCACGTATGGCCTGCTCAGGCGGCTTTGCACGCCGGAATGAAGCACGTTGTAAACGCGATCCCCGACAACTGGCCGATGGCGTTGCACCTTGCCGAGGGCTCGGTTCACCTGATTCAGACAAGGCAGTCGTATATGGGCTACAGAATCCTAAACGGTATGGCAAAGAAAAAGGTGCTAAAGCCTATGCCGCCCGAAAGTCTGAAATACACAGGCCACTACATTGACCACGAGCTGGTAGCGAATATCGAAAAGGACTGCGAGGCAAGGTTAAATCGCAAGAAAGACGGCGAGCCAATGCGATTCTTGCTGACAATCGGCGGAGCAGGCGCGCAGCGTGAGCTGTTTGCCGCGGTAATAAAGCACCTGATTCCGGCGGTTAAGGAAAACCGCGCGGTTATCTACATAAACATCGGCGACTACAAAAAGGTTTGGGACGCGCTTAAGCGCGATGTGCCGTCGCTTAATATGCTCGGAAAAACCCACTTTAATAAATGGGACGACACCAAGGCGTTTTGCGAAAACGCGATTGACGGCGAGGTACAGGGAGTTCACGTGTTCTGCCACGAGAATATTTTTGAGGCGGTTTACTGCACAAATTTGCTTATGCGCAGCGCGGACGTTTTGCTGACAAAGCCCAGCGAGCTTGCCTTCTACCCCATTCCCAAGCTGTTCTTAAAGCGTATCGGCGGCCACGAAAAGTGGGGAGCGATTCACTCGGCTGAGTACGGCGACGGAACGCTTGAATGCACGGATATTCCGCACACCCTGCAGATGACGGATATGTTCTTAAACGAGGACACACTGCTCACCGAGATGTGCGAAGCGATAAAAATTAATAAATCCATCGGACTTTACGACGGCGCGTACAAGGCGGTCAAAATCGCGATGGAGCTTAAAAACAATAACTTGGGAGGACAATATGAAACGGTTAACTAAAAGGCAAATGAGGATTTTCGCGGTAGGTCAGCTGGGCTGGTCTACGCTGAGCGGAGTTATCAGCGCGTGGTTCGTAACCTTTTACCTGCCCACGCAAAACGACATCAACTTAGGCGCGATTCAGTACATTATGCCGGGACTTGTAATCGGCGGATTTTTGACGATACTCGGTCTTATCACCGCGCTTTCGCGTGTGTTTGACGCTATTACCGATCCGCTTATAGCTTCCCTTTCCGACCGCAGCAAAAACAAGCGCGGCAGACGTATTCCGTTTATGCAGTACGCGGCAATTCCGCTGTCGGTTGTAACGGTGCTTCTGTTCTGCGCTCCGGTTGAGGCAATCAGCAGCTGGAACGTAGTGTGGATTTCAATATTCGTCGTTCTGTTCTATCTGTTTATGACGATGTACTGCACGCCGTACAACGCGCTTATCTCGGAGTTCGGCAAAACCCAGGACGACCGTATGTACATTTCAACCGCGATTTCGCTGACCTTCTTCGCAGGCACACTGCTCGCCTACACCCCGTTTGTATTCGCGGGAATGCTGCGCGGAAGCGTCGGCTTTGCGTGGAGCTACCGCATTTGCTTTATCGTGCTGGCGGTAATCTCATGCATTTGTATGCTAATCCCCACCTTCTTCCTTAAAGAGAAGGAATTTGTAGACACAAAGCCCTCTAACGCAAATATGTTCAAGTCGCTCGGCGCGACATTTAAGAACAGCAGCTTCCGCACCTTTGTAGGCTCCGACATTATGTACTGGGTGGGACTTACACTGTTCCAGACAGGTCTGCCGTTCTTTGTTAAGGTTTCTATGAAGCTCGACGAATCATACACGATGATTTTCCTCGGCGGAATGACGGTGCTCTCAGCGGTATTTTATCCCATCGTGCCGAAGCTGGTTAAGAAGTTCGGCAAGAAAAAGCTCGTTATCTCGGGCTTTTTGGGACTTGCAATAGCGTATGTAATCACAGGACTTATCGGCGTAATCGGCACATCGGTTATCCCCGGCGTTGTTTTCGGCGTTGTAATCTGCGTTATCGCGGCGTTCCCGATGGCGCTGCTCGGCATTATTCCGCAGTCGATTGTAGCCGACGTTGCCGAGGCTGACGGCTACGAAACAGGCGAAAACCGCGAGGGTATGTTCTTTGCGGCGCGAACCTTTGCAATGAAGTTCGGTCAGTCGCTCGCTATGCTCGTGTTCACCTCGCTCGCAATTATCGGCACAACCCAGAACACCAACAGCAACGACATCACCGCGTCTGTGCTCGGAATGACAATCGTAGGCTTTGTAGCCGTTGCGTTCTGCTCGCTCGGCGCGATTATCCTCAGCTTCTACAACGAGAAAAAGGTTATGTCAACAATAGAGGAAAACCACAAGGAAAAAGAAACAAAAGCCGCCGAAAAAAGGTGATTTGATTGATAAAAAAAATAAAGGGCAGCCTGCCCTCCTTTCTGCTCGAAACAAAAAACACCTCATACATCTTTGCCGTTACGGAATCGGGGCATTTGGAGCACCTCTACTACGGCCCTAAGGTCACGGTTTCGTCACGCGAGGACTGCGAGGTTTTCCGCGAAAAACGTGAGTTTGAGCTCGGCAACAGCATAGTTTACTCCAAGGAACACCCCACCATACTGCTCGAGGATATGTGCCTTGAAATGTCGTCTCAGGGGCACGGCGATGTGCGCGAGCCGTTTATTGAACTTGTGCTTTCAAACGGAAGCCGAAGCCTAAATTTCCTTTTTGACAGCTACGAAATGAGCCGCGGAGACCTTGACTTTACAACCCTGCCGACAGCTTACAGCGACGACGGCAAAAGCGAGCACCTCTGCGTTACGCTCAAGGACGGCGGAATGACGCTGGAGCTTCACTACCGCGTATTTTCCGAATGCGACGTTATCACACGCTCGGCAAGGCTTATTAACGGCAGCCCGGGCTCGATAGAGATTGAACGACTGCTCAGCACTCAGATTGATATTCCGTTCAGCGGCGTAAGCGTCACCTCCTTCCACGGAGCGTGGGCGCGAGAGATGAATAAAAACACCGCCGGCCTGACTGCGGGAAAGTTCGTTATTGAATCGCGCGCGGGCTGTTCGTCAAACCGCGCAAATCCATTCTTTATGGTTCACGAGCCTAACGCCGGAGAGTTCACAGGCGGTGTGTACGGCTTCAACCTGATTTACAGCGGCAACCACTACGCCGCGGTTGAGGTTAACGCCTACGGCAAGACAAGGATTACCTCGGGTATTCAGCCCGACGGCTTTAGGTACATACTCAAAAGGGGCGAAGCCTTTGAAGCTCCCGAGGCGGTTATGACGTTCTCGGCAAGGGGCTTTTCGGGACAGAGCGAAAATATGCACCTCTTTGTCGGCGAGCATATTGTAAGAGGTACTTGGAAAAACAAGCCCCGTCCTGTCCTGCTCAACAGCTGGGAAGCGTGCTACTTTAATGTTTCCGAAAAATCTATGCTCTCGCTTGCAAAGGCAGGCAAAGAGCTTGGAATAGAATTATTCGTAATGGACGACGGCTGGTTCGGAGAAAGAGACAGCGATAATTCTTCACTCGGCGACTGGTACCCGAATCAGAAAAAACTGCCGACAGGCTTAAAGGGACTTGCGGACAAGATAAACGCGCTGGGTATGCAGTTCGGAATCTGGGTTGAGCCCGAGATGGTTAACACCGACAGCAATCTGTACCGCGAGCATCCCGACTGGACTATGGAGGTTCCCGGTCAGCTTCATTCCGAGGGCAGGAACCAGCGGATTTTGGACCTTGCGAACCCGAAGGTTCAAAACTATTTGATTTACAAAATGTCCGAGGTTTTCTCCTCGGCGAATATAAGCTATGTTAAGTGGGATATGAACAGGATTTTTTCCGACACCTACTCCCCATATCTCCAACCCAAAAATCAGGGCGAAACCGCTCACAGATATATTTTGGGACTGTACCGCGTGATGAAAACGCTGACAGAAAAATTCCCCGATATTCTCTTCGAGGGCTGCGCCTCGGGCGGCAACCGCTTTGACCTTGGTATTCTCTGCTTTTTTCCGCAGATTTGGGGCAGCGACAACACCGACGCAATCTGCCGCGCGACTATTCAGGAGGGTTACAGCTACGGCTATCCGCAGTCCTGCGTAGGCGCGCACGTAAGCGCGAGCCCGAACCATCAAACCCTGCGCAGCACCGCTCAGGAGACGCGCTTTGACGTCGCGGCGTTCGGCGTTCTCGGCTATGAGTACGACGTAAGGGATTTGAACGCCGAGCAAAGACAGCAGATCAAATTCCAGATTGATTTGTACAAGCAGTGGCGCGAGGTTTTGCAGTACGGCAGGTTTTACCGCGTTTACTCGGGCAATCTGCACCAGTGGATTTGCGTATCGCCCGACAAGCGCAGGGCGGTCGGAATGCTGTTGCAGGAGCTTATGACGCCGAATACACAATCGCACAAGTTCTATGCGTTCGGACTTGACCCGCAGCAAAAATACAAGCTGTACAACAGCCGGCGCAAGCTCGACATCAGGCAGTTCGGCAGCCTGATTAACACAATGGCACCTTTCCACATAAAGCAAAACTCGTTTATCCACAACATCGTAGCCAAGTACTACAAAATTGACGGCGAGGCTGAGAGCTTTACCGCTACAGGCGATTTGCTGATGAGCACGGGCGTCGCGCTGAGTTCGGCGTTCTCGGGTACGGGCTTAAACGAAAACGTCAGGGTATTCCCCGACTTCGCTTCAAGAATTTACTTTATCGAGGCGGTCGATGAGGAAGAAAAACCGCAGGACAACACGCAAGTTAAAACAGAAGAGAAAACTCAGGAATAAACATAACCGGCAGACAAAATCGTCTGTCGGCTTTTATTTGAGCTCAGTATTAATTATTTAATTCCGCGATAAACCGCGCAAAAGCCTCTTTGCCTGCCTTATCGCGCTTGTAAACGCCGGCATCCTCCAAAACACCGACAAACACCTTACCTGTCTCGCGTTCAAGAACCTCGCGGATTTCATCCAGGGGCTTGCCCTTTAGCTCCGATGAGAAGCTCTCCGCCCAAGCGGCGTGCTTTTCGGTTTCGGGATTTGCGCGCAAATCCGCTCCGTCGGCGATTAAACGCCCAAGCGTTTCGAGCTCCCTGTTGAGCCTTGCCGGGAGCACCGCCAAGCCCATAACCTCGATTAAGCCGATATTCTCCTTTTTTATATGGTGACGCTTTGGGTGGGGATGGTACACTCCCATCGGAAATTCGTCGGTTGTCAGGTTGTTGCGCAGGCACAAATCAGCCTCGTACAGCTCTCCCCTACGACGCACAATCGGGGTGACAGTGTTGTGCTTTTCACCGTCTGTCTCGGCAAAAATACAGGCTTTTTCGTCGGTGTATCCGCGCCATTTTTCGAGTATCAGGCAGGCTAAGTCCGTCAGCCTTTCAGGGCTTTCTCCGCGAAGTCTGATGACCGACATAGGCCATTTTACCGTTCCGCAGGTGATATCCTCAAAGCCCTTCACGGTAAAGCTGTCCTCGATTTCCGCGCGCTCCATAGCGAACTCGTAGTGACCGCCCTGAAAATGGTCGTGGCTTAAAATCGAGCCGCCGACAATCGGCAAATCGGCGTTTGAGCCGACAAAATAATGCGGAAACTGCCTTACAAAGTCAAACAGCTTTTCAAACGCGCGCCTGTTTATCGCCATCGGAACGTGGCTTTTGTTGAACACTATGCAGTGCTCATTGTAGTAAACGTAGGGCGAATACTGAAAGCAGAAGTCCTCGCCCGCAAGCGTAATCGGAATAATTCTGTGGTTTTGACGCGCCGGGTGTCCGATTCTTCCGGCGTAGCCCTCGTTTTCAACGCAGAGCTGGCACTTTGGGTAGGCAACGGAAGCCGCCTTGCCTGCCGCGGCAATGTCGCGCGGATCCTTCTCGGGCTTTGATAGGTTGATTGTTATGTCAATACTGCCGTACTCGCTGTCTACAGCCCACTTTCTGTCCTTGATTATACTGTCGCGGCGGATGTAGTTTGTGTCGCCGCTGAAGCGGTAGAACCAATCCGTTGCCGCTTCGGGGCTTTGGGCGTATTTCTCAGCGAAAATACCACGCACCTGTGAAGGTCTCGGCGTAATGCAGTTCATCAGCTTGGTGTCGAAGATGTCGCGGTTTTCGCCGGAATCCTCAAAAATTCCGCGCTGCACGGCAATATCCGTCAGTGCTTTAAGAATGTCGCAAAGCTCCGCGGACTGCACCGGCTGAGCCGCTTCGAAGCCGTTCTCGCGCATTAAATCGAGCAAAAGGTTGCGCGAATAAATTACCTCTCCCCCGTCAATTAAACCTTTTTCCAGTCCGTATTTAAGCAGACTTTCAATCCATTTGTACATAATCCACCTCAGTTATCCGCCGAAATTCTCGCTCCGTCTCCTGCGCTGACAGCGTAAAGCTCAGCGTCTACGCCGAAACGCTTTTTATATTCTTCTTTTATGGTCTTTTCAAAATTTTCAAGGCTGTCCCTTTTGACAAGGTTCACCGTACAGCCGCCGAAGCCGCCGCCTGTCATTCTCGCGCCGTACACGCCGGGGATTTTCCACGCAGTCTCGCAGAGAAAGTCAAGCTCACCGCAGGACACCTCATAGTCATCTCTGAGCGAGACGTGCGATTCGTTCATCAATTTGCCGAAGTGCTGTAAATCTCCGCAATCAAGTGCCTTTGCGGCATTTTTAACGCGCTCGTTTTCATATACCGCGTGGCGCGCGCGCCTTTTGATTACATCGTCCTTTACCGCGTTTTTGTACTCCTCAAATTCACCGGGAGTATAAGCGCACAGGGAGGGCGATTTTTTGACTTCGTTTAGCGAAGCCAACGCGCGTTCGCACTCACGGCGGCGCGTATTGTATTCCGAGGAAGCAAGCGAGTGCTTGACCTTGCTGTTAACAATGACAATCGCGGCAGCTGTGGTATCAATCTTTGAATATGAAAAGTCAAGCGTCGCGCTGTCGAGCATCACGGCACAGCCGCGTTTGCCCATCGCGCTTGCGAACTGATCCATAATTCCGCAGTTAACGCCGATAAACCTGTTCTCGGCAAACTGTCCGAACACCGCAAGCTGCTGAGCTGTAACCGGAAAGCCGTACAGCTTTGAGATAATCAAGCCGGTCAGCACCTCAAGAGCCGCCGATGATGACAAGCCCGAGCCGTCGGGAAGATTGCCTGTAAATACAAAGTCCGCGCCTTTGTCAGCCGAATAGCCCATAGCCTTAAACGCCTTATAAACGCTCAGTGGGTAATCCGTCCAATCGCCGCTCAGCGGAGAATCAAGCGAGATTTCGGTTACTCCGTTTAACGCAAAATTCGCGGAATAAAACCGCAGGGTTCTATCGCTCCTCAGCCCTGCCGAGCCTTCGATTCCCAAATCGAGCGCGCAGGGAAAAACAAATCCTCCGTTGTAGTCGGTATGCTCTCCGATAAGGTTAACCCTGCCCGGGGCAAAAGCGGTGATTCGCGCTTTGTACCCAAACTTTTCGGCAAAAATTCCGGCCGAATTAAGACTCATTTTGCTCGCCTCCGGTGCTTAAAAATCTATACTTTTATTATACATAATTACGTAATATATTGCAATACAAATCCGCAATAATACACATCAAAAAACCGGCGGTGAAAACTCACCGCCGGATAAAAGATTTGTTTGATTTTATTACAGTTCGTTCCAGTATGCAAGGAATGACTGAATAGCCGTTACATCCGAAATAGTTACATATCCGTCAAAGTCAAAGTCTGCCCATTCCATCTGCTCAACAGAAAGGTCTTCAATATAAGCGACATATCTCTGAATTACAGTAGCGTCGTCAATGTTGATTTCGCCGTCAGCGTTTACATCGCCTATGCCCAGACCAACAGGCTCTGTCTCGGAAGGCTCTGTTGTAATAGGCTCTGTCGGAAGCTCGGGGTCGGTTGTAGGTTCAACCGTTGTGGGAGCAACCGTAGTAGGCGGAACGGTTGTCGGGGGAACTGTGGGCTTGGTTGTTGTGGGAGCAGCCGTTGTGGGTGCCGTTGTGGGCAGTGCCGAAATATAGGTTGCGTACTCAAGAACAAACCAGCCTGACTTACCTGCGTAGGTTGTGTAACCCCATACCCAGCCTGTGCTCGCCTCAGTGTAGAGGTGAGTTACGGTAACCTGAGTGTTCGAGGGAATTGTAGCAAGGATTGTGTTGCTTGTACCTGCGTGATATCTGAGGTTAACGTAATCGGTTGTCTTGTAAATTCCTGTCTTGTATGTAGGAGCAGGAGCCGGAGTTGCGTTATCTAACAGGTAAATAAAGCCCTGGAAGGTCCACCAGCTGTTGCCGCCGTAGGTCTTATCGCTTGTGGAGCAGGTTGTAAGGTAGAAGGTTCTTCCGCCCCATTCTGAGTTTGAAAGGGTGATTTTACCGTTTTCAATCTTCTCTACAACCGCAACGTGACCGCCACCGCTGTAGCACCAGCAGGCAATAGCACCGATTTTAGGTGTGCTGCCGTAATTATAATAATGGTTGGTTCTGTTGTAGTCATACCACTGACCCGCACCGTTCCAGCTGAGCTTGGGAGTTGTTCTTAAAATCTCATATGCTCTGCCGTAGGCGTAAGCCGTACAGTTAGGCAGGCCGTAGCCGTACTTCTGAAAAACATTGTAATTGCTGTTGTAGTAATAAATGTTATTTGACTCCGGAGCGTTCAACCTTGGTGTGTATGTAGTTGCCGCGCCGGCGGAGATGCCCATTGATAATACAGATGTAATAATCAGCGCGAGAACGACTATTACCGCGCCAAATCTTTTTGCTGCAATACGTATCAAGTTTATCTACCTCCAATCAGAATTTCATTTCTGAAAGTATAGTAA
>OCTW011614322.1_pt1 | contig 11155 bp, 11 predicted proteins | sample 1539671 | NCBI WGS metagenome assembly OCTW01 (sample SAMN02144230, study PRJEB22623) | gut metagenome | biome: sheep rumen | host: Ovis aries | place: New Zealand | reverse complement strand
CGAATGCGAGCTGATTTCCACGACCGGAATTGCCCTTCATGCGGTTTTTCTGTTCCCTTCTGAATTTGGTTCTTTTAGGCTGTAACATTTCTTAAATGCTTTAAAATTTCCTTATAACTTCCCTAACTCATTGAAACTCAGCTGGTTGGGTGCATTTTGCTCCAATTTCGGGATTGCAAAGTTACAAAAAAAAATCAAACCCGCAAATGTTTTTGCGAGTTTTTTAAACATTTTCGACCGCGGAATTTGAATGTTAACTGCTTGATTTTTACGGAAGTTACATTCTTTGTTGAAAAAAACTTACCGCAGTTTTCGACCGTCGGTTTCGGACCCTCCGCCGCAAAGGCACAAGGCCGCTATGCGGGACTATAAATAGGTTTCCGGAATCACCACCGTCGGGGGGTCTTCCCAGAAGACGGACCAGTACAGGCTGGGGAATTCTCCGCGCTGCCAGATTTGCACCAGTTCTTCCAGTTCGCGATCGGCCCCGGTGGGGTCGTACCGGGATTTGAGGTCGTTGTCGAAAAGCTTGGCCACCCCCTGCCAGAAACCGGCGGCGAATCCGCTTTTGTAATTCTTGATGAGTTCGTAGGAGGTGATGCCCGTTTCGCGGTCGATCAGCTTCAGGAGCATGGCGCCCTGCTGGATGCTCATTTCCCGGAAAGAGCCCTCGAAGTCCTTGAAAAGCTGTTTCTGGATGGCCGAAATGTACCGCTCCTTGCGGATGAAGCCGTAGTGCTCGGCATTCAGGGTGCTGTCCACCTGCTTGACCAATTTACCGGACGCCTGCGCATACGGATACACGCGCGCAAAGCGCCAGACCAGGCGATAGTAATCCTTCCAGCTCTTTTCGCCGGAACGACGCCCCCGGCCGACGATATAGACGGCGGGAACCCGGTCCAGGAAGGTGGTGTCTCCGTTTTCCACCAGCACGCGCATGTTGCCGGAACCGCCTCCCTTGCCCTTTTCGCTGTCCACCTTCATGCGGGCCATGGCTTCCTGCCGTTCCCGCGCCCGTTCCATCGCCCTGCGCACGTGGTTCTGGGCCGACAGCGTCATCGGCACAAAAAGCAGCAGCACGGCCGCCAGGATATGAAGGCGGGCTTTCATAGGGAGAAGGTGTCGGCCTCGCTGTCGTACACGATCCGGTTGGGCGCGGTGATCCAGTCTCCCAGAAGAAGGAGACGGGCCATCGTGCCGTCGTAACGGGAAACGGGCATGTCCACGCGGGCGTGATAATGGCCGAAGACAAAACAGTCCACCTTTTCAGGGAAGCCGGCGCAGAACCGATACAGAGGCTCATCGGCCCCCCGGAACTGATAGGTGATGCGTTTTCCCAGCCGGGAGCGCTTGCTCCAGCCGTTTCCCAGCCGGAAGGCCAGCCAGGGATGCAGCGTGCTGAAACAGCGCTGGAGGAAACGGTTGTGGAAAATCCGGCGCAGAAGCTTGTAGCCGTGGTTTCCGGGGCCCAGGCCGTCTCCGTGCCCCAGGCAGAACTTTCGCGGGCCGATGGCGGTCACATACGGCTGGACAAGACGCTTCATGCCCAGTTCCTCGAAATAGCGGTAGGACCAGATATCGTGGTTCCCCTGGAAGAAATACACCTCCACGCCCGCATCCATCAGCGCCACGAGGGCGCCGAAGACACGCACATACCCCTTGGGCACCACGTCGCGGTACTCGTACCAGAAATCCCAGATGTCGCCCAGGAGATAGAGGGCCGATGTCCGGGCGGGATCCATCCCCTGCAGAAATTCCACAAAGGCCTTTTCCCGTGCGGCGGCATCCCCTACCGGCAGCCCCAGATGGACGTCGGAGACAAAATATGTCAAGGTCCTGGACATGAAGACTACGACAAAAAGAAGATCAGGAGGGCGACCACCAGGCAGTAGAGGGCAAACCACATGAGCTTGGCCTTCTTGACGATGGAGACCATCCACCTGCAGGCGAAAAGCCCGCTCACGAAGGCCGACACGAAGCCAAGGAGCAAGGGCAGGGAGCCCACACCTTCGCCAAAGGACTCACTTCCCACGGCCACCTTGAGAAGATCCAGGCTCTGCTCGCCGATGATGGGAATGAGCACCATCAGGAAGGAGAACTGGGCCATGGCTTCGCGTTTGACGCCGGTCAGAAGCCCCGTGGAGATGGTGCTGCCGCTGCGGGACACGCCCGGAACGACGGCAAACGCCTGGGCCAGGCCCACCACAAAGGCCTGCCAGAAGGAAATTCCGTTGCGGGTATCCTTGGCCACCGGCACCTTGAAGCGGCGCCCGGCATTGTCCGACACCCACAGGAGGGCTGCCGTGATGCAGAGCCCGACGGCCACCTGCTTCAGGGAACCGCTGAACAGGGCATCCACCTGATCCTTGAAAAGGAAGCCCACCAGGGCCACCGGAATCAGGGACACCAGGATTTTGCAGATGTAATCCGTCTCGTCGTTATACTTGAATTTGAAAAAACCCTTGAGAAGGTTCCAGATGGCACCCCAGAACACCACGATGGTGGCCAGCACGGTGGCAAAGTGCACCGTGACGGTGAAATCCAGGAAGCCTTCGGCATCGGCCCCCATGATTTCCTTGAAAATCATCAGATGCCCGGAACTTGACACCGGGAGAAACTCGGTAAGACCCTGGACGATGCCCAGGATGACAGCCTGCCACCACTCCATAGCTTATTCCTTTTCTTTGAATTGCCCCATGATGGCCACGACCTCCACCACGATGCCGGCGACGATGACAATGGGGGCGGCCACCAGGCGGCGCCAGTCGAACATGGCATAGTTGAACACCTGGGGGTCGTCGGACCCGCCGCCGGACAGCAGCAGGAATCCGGACGCCATCACCAGCATACCGGCGATCATCAGTTTGATGTTTTTGGCCGACACGGCCATCCTATCTTGATTTGTCATACTTAATATGCGTAGAGTTTGTCTCTGTTATATCCCACCATGCGACCCACTACAAAGAACGTGCTGACGGCGCAGAGGCCCACGCCGGCCACCACCATCACGCCCATCGTGAAAAGGAGCGACTCCAGCTGGAAAATCTGGAACAGCTGCGCGAATTCGTCCTTGAGCACGAAGAGGCCGCCCACCAGCAGGATAATGGCCAGCAGGGCGGCAAAAAGGCCCTGCAAGGCGGCCCGGCCCACGAACGGAGCCCGGATATACCCCTTGGTGGCGCCCACCAGGTGCATGGTATGGATGCTGAACCGGCGGGAGAAAAGCTCCAGCCGGATGGTATTGGCAATCAGGACGAAAGAGATGAACAGCAGCAGGGCCACCAGGACAGCCAGCCCCAGGGAAATCTTCTGCAGATTGGCGTTGAGCGCGTCCACCAGGGATGTCTGGTAAACCACTTCCTCCACCAGGGGCGACTCTGCCAGCGTAGCCTTCATCACCTCCAGGCTGTCGGTGGACACATAGGCGGCCTCCAGGTTCACGTCGATGGAAATGGGTACCGGAGCCGTCTCGAACACGTCCAGGAAATCCTGTCCCAGCAGGCGGGCCATCTCTTCCACACCCTGCTCCCGGGAAACGAAATGGGTGGAGCGCACGCCCGGAAGGGAGGCCACGCGGGTTTCATACCGGAGCGCTTCCTCCTCCTGCACCTGTTCCTTCAGGAGCACGGAAACCTGCATGTTCTCCTTGAAATAGTCGCTCACCGCTTTGGCGTTGACCATCAGAAGGGTTCCCACGCCCACCAGCAGCAGCACCAGTGCCAGGCTGATGACCGTGGAAATCCAGGCACTCACAAGGCGCCTGCGCATGGCCGAATTACGTTTGGGAGAGGTCATAACACACCTAATTTCGCTTCAAAGTTACAGAAACCCCCGAAAAACTCAAAAAAAATTCGTAAATTTGTAGGCTAAAAGTTTTTACCATGGGAGATTCCGCCAAGAAGATTCTGTTCGTCAATTCAGAGATGTTCCCGTACCTGCCGGAAAGCCGGATTGCCAACCTGTGCCGTGAGCTGCCCCAGGGCATCCAGGAGCGCCACAAGGAAATCCGCGCCTTCATGCCCCGCTACGGCTGCATCAACGAAAGGAAGAATCAGCTCCACGAGGTTATCCGCCTCTCGGGGATGAACATCATCATCGGCGATGTGGACCGCCCGCTCGTCATCAAGGTGGCGTCCATCTCATCGACCCGTATCCAGGTGTATTTCATCGACAACGAAGATTATTTCCGCCGCAAGCAGATTTACCACGACGACGAAGGCCGGTTCTTTGCCGACAACGGCGAGCGCGCCATCTTCTTCGCCCGCGGCGTCCTGGAAACGGTGAAAAAACTGCGCTGGGCTCCGGATATCATCCACTGTTCCGGCTGGATTTCCCACGTGCTTCCGCTGTATCTCAAGAAAGCCTACAAGGACGACCCCATCTTCTCCAACGCCAAAGTCGTGCTGTCCCTGTTCGACGACACGCCCGCGGAGACATTCGCCCCGGGCTTCGCCGGCACCCTCGCCTTCGGCCCCGTCAAGGAGGCCGACATCACCCTGGGTGAGCCGGCCGACGGCATGGAACTTGCAAAACTTGCCGTGCAGTATTCCGACGGCATCATCCTGGGCAGCCCGGACGTGGCCCCCGACCTGGCCGGCCACTGCCGCAAGAGCGGCCTTCCCCTGCTGGAATATGAGGAGGCCTCCTTCGCCGACGGAAGCTACATGGACCGTTACAACGCATTTTACGACGACCTTTTGAAATGAAAAAATACCTAGCACTGTGTCTGGCGGCGGCCCTTCTGGCCCCGGGCTGCGTAAAAGTGGACAACAGCCTCGGAAAAGGGCTGGTGGACAAGAGCCTCCTGTTCGACACCTATACCGTGGAGTTCCCCCTCGAAGACATTTCCATGGAGCTCTCCAGCGAACTGTCGGCCTTTTCGGACTCCCACCTGACCATCGGCGCCATCCGGGACTCCGAATTCGGTCTCAGCACCCGGGAGGCCGCCTTCACGCTCATTCCGCAGAAGGATACCATCGACCTGGGAACCAACCCCAGGGCCGTCAGTTTCAGCCTCTATTTCTCGGCCGATACGGTTTCCCTCGCAGAGGAGTCCCAGCGGCACATCCTCCAAAACCTCTACGTGACGGAACTGATGGAACCGATTCCCACCACCATCACCAGCACCAGCCACCCCCTCGAGCACGGCACCGAACTCATCACCAAAGGCATCCCCGTCTATAACGGGAAATCCGCCCTCAGCTTCAACTTCACGCAGGAGTTCGCCCAGCAGTATGTGGACGTCATCAAGAGCATCGGCCCGGTGCTTATCGACCGCAGCGAGGGTGGAACAGACCTTTACGACCAGTACGTGACCCTGCTTCCGGGCATCCACATCCGCACCGACAGTCCCATGGGAGACGGCGGCCGCTTCAACCTCTTCAATTTCTCCTGCCTGGAAGTGGTGAACAACTACTACACGGCCAACAACAACCTCGCCTTCCTGAAAGTGAACAGCATCTGGGACGGCGTGCAGAAGGATTCCACCTTCGCCTTCATCCCCGGAGAGACGCAGTTTGAAGACGAGAACGCCCACCTCGACGCCAACACCAAGTTCTACCAGTACTGTTATAACTACACTTCCCACAGCACCAGCCCGGAGAAGGCCCTGGACATCATTGCCGTGGAGGGCGGCGGCGGTCTCAAGCCGGTGATTCGTGCCAAGGAGCTGCAGGAGAAGACCATCAAGGCCATCTTGGAAAAGGGCGGAGACCCCAACAGCGTCTCCATCATCCGCGCTTCCATCATCCTTCCCTTCCAAATGCCCGAAGATTACAAGACGCTGGATCTGTTCCCCTCCATTCTGAGCCCCACCATCCGCACCACCAACACGACGGAAGACGGAGAGGACTACACCTCCTTCGCCGGCCTTACAGATGCCAGCATCAGTTCCGAGGACCAGGGAAACATCGACCGTTCCAACCTGCGTTACTCCCCCGACATCACTTACCACCTCCAGGAGATTCTTCCCAGGACCGATCTGGATGAGGCCACCGATGCCGACATCTGGCTCCTCACCATCCACACGGAAAGGGTAGCCAACGCCAGCGGCAATGCGGCCGACAACGAGTATTACCAGAACCTCCTTTACGCCAGCTACTACAACAGCCTCTACGGAGGCGGATACGGTGGTTACGGCGGCTATGGCGGATACGGCTATGGCGGCGGATACAACAACTACTACAGTTACATGATGCTGGCCCAGATGATGGCCTCCCAGTCGCAGCAGACCTACAGCTACACGACCGAACTGGACAAGGACCGCTTCTACAAAGCCATCCTCAACGGACCCGGAACCGGGGAAGGAGACGTTCCCAAATTTACGGTTACCTTCGCCATCGCGAAAGAATAAAGAAATCCCGGGCCGCACGGTCCGGGATTTCTATTATGTTTTCAACAATTACTCGCCGATCTTCTCGGCTACCTTGTTGATGGCGTCGCCTACGGTGGCGATACCGCTGGTTTCCTCATCCGGAATCTTGATGTCAAACACGCGCTCGAATTCCATCAGGAGTTCTACGGTGTCCAGGGAATCGGCACCAAGGTCGTTGGTGAAGGAGGCGGACTCGGTCACTGCGCTTTCCTCGACGCCAAGCTTGTCAACGATGATATCCTTGACCTGCTTTACGATTTCTTCCTTTGTCATAATTGTAGGTTTTAAGTTTATATTATACGTTTTTTAATTTCTTTTTGGCGAAAGAACGTGCAAATATAGTAAAAAAATTTTAAATCGGAAACTCCCCTCCCTATTTCTGCTCCGGGCGGCTCAGGCGCAGCCAGATTCTGAGGCCGTTCAGGGAATTGATAAAATAGAAACTGTACTTCACCACATAAATGGCGGCATAGGCCGACGATGCATCCTGCTGCAGAGTAAGCACCCACATGATCACGGATGCAATATTCACGCCAATCCAGAAAAACCACTGGTCCATATAGGCGGTGGACAGGAGATATTGTCCCACCAGGTTGCACATCATGGAGAAAGCGTCCATCAGCACCAGCCACTTCACCACATCGGCGGCCTCCGTCTTGTCCATGGCCGACAGCACAAAATAGGCAATGACAAGCCCGACAAGGAATAGGCCTCCGAAAAGCATCCGCTGTTTCCCGCTCAGGCGGCGGGCCTTCACTTCATGGGCGCCGTCGGATCCGCGTTTTCTCCACTGGAAGAAGCCCACCAGCTGCATGGGCAGGAAGTACAGCAGGTGCAGGGCGGCGTTTCCGTACCGGGCGCCGGCCAGGCACATGGCTCCGTAGATGGTTACATCTATGAAGCCGAACAGGAAGGTGAGGATGCGTCCGTTGGCGCTGAGCACCGTGCTCAACACCCCCGTCAGCGATCCCAGGGCCGATATGATCAGCAGCCACTGCCCGTTCTCCGCGCTGCGGAACTTGACGGCCGTCACCAGCACGGTGACCACCGCCATTCCCACCAGCACAAACGTGTTGAATGCCTTGTTGAACTGTTTCTCTGTCATTCTGAGCGTTTCTCTGTCATTCTGACTGTTTCTCTGTCATTCTGAGCGTAGCGAAGAATCTATTCGTTCAAATAATCATGGATGCGCACAGCAAGTTCCGCGCCAACAAGGGCGCTCAGTTCTTCCAGCGGCGCATCGGCAATGCGGGCCACGGAGCCATAGTGCAGCAGAAGGCGCTGCTCCGTCTTCTCTCCCACGCCCTTGATTTCCCGCAGGGCGCTCTGGATGGCCGCCTTGGAACGCAGATTCCGGTGGAAGGTGATGCCAAAACGGTGCGCCTCGTCCCGGATACGCTGCAGCACCTTCAAAGCCTGGGAATTGCGGTCGAGGAACAGCGGATAAGGGTCTCCCACCCGGATCACCTCCTCCAGGCGCTTCGCAAGGCCCACCACCGTCACCCGCTCCAGGATGCCCAGTTCGGAGAGGGCCTGCCAGGCGAACTCCAGCTGCCCCTTCCCGCCGTCGATGACGATGAGCTGCGGAAGGTCGTCGGGTACTTCGGCCAGCATGCGGGAATAGCGGCGGTTCACCACCTCCTTCATGGAGGCGAAATCGTTGGCGCCGACGACAGTCTTTATCTTGAAGCGGCGGTAATCCTTCTTGGAGGGCTCCGCGTCGCGGAACACCACGCAGGAAGCCACCGGATTGGTACCCTGGATGTTGGAGTTGTCGAAGCACTCCATGTGGCGCGGCAGCTCGCGCATCCCCAGGGCCTTCTGCAGTTCCTGCATCACGCTCATGCGGAAGGCGTCGGGGTCGGTGTGCTCGCGCTGCCTGATACTGTTGAAATGGAACTCCTTGGCGTTCTTGGCGCTCAGCTCCAGCAGGGCCAGTTTGTCCCCGCGCTGGGGAATCCGGAACTCCACGCCCGGAATCTCCACATCGGGCAGGAAGGGGACAATCACTTCCCTGGACAGTTCCCCGAACTTGTCTTCTATTTCGCCGATAAAGGTGGCCAGCATGGTGGCCGGCTCCTCCTCGATCTGGCTCTTGAAACCGAGGTTCAGGCTCTGGACGATGGCGCCGCCGCGGATACGGAGGAAGTTGCCGAAGGCCTCGGCCCCGTCCAGCACCAGGGAGAAGACATCGGCCTCGGTGTCGGCCGCCTGGGTGATGATGCTCCTGGAATAATGGCGCTCCAGGGTGCGCAGCTTGTCCTTGTACTCCTGCGCTTTTTCGAATTCCAGTTTTTGGGCCGATTCGGCCATCAGCGCCTTGTAGTGGCGGATTACTTCCCCGCCCCGGCCGCTCAGGATGCGCACGATCTCGTCGATGTATCCGCCGTATTCCTCCCTGGAGACGCTTCCCACGCAGGGAGCCTTGCACCGGCCCAGGTGGAACTCCAGACAGGGGCGGAATTTGTGCCGCAGGATGGCCTCGGAGTTGATTTTGAGCTTGCAGCTGCGCAGCGGGTACACTTCGCGGAAAAAGTCCACCAGATTGCGCGCGTGCATCACGCTGCTGTAGGGGCCGAAGTAGCGGTGGCCCTTTTCTACCCGCCGGGTGATGAACAGCCTGGGAAATTCATCCGAAGTAATGCAGATCCAGGGGTAGGTCTTGGAATCCTTCAGGAGGATGTTGTACTTGGGCTTGTATTGCTTGATGAGGTTGTTCTCCAGGAGGAGGGCATCGGCCTCGCTGTCCACCACGGAGAACTGGGCGTCGGCAATCTTGGAGACCAGGATGCGCGTCTTGGTGTTCAAGCGCTCCGTCGGCACAAAATACTGCGCCACCCGCTTGTGCAGGTCCTTGGCCTTGCCCACATAAATCACCTTTCCCTCGGCGTCATAGTATCTATACACGCCGGGGGAATGGGGAAATAAGGCTATTTTTTCGCGGACGGTCATCCAGAGGCCTGCGGCCGAAGGAATTATTTGCCCAGAGCTTCGGCCACGGCCTTGCCAATCTCTTCACCGCGCAGATTGCGCTTGAGGATGGTGCCGTCGGGGCCGAAGAGAATGATGTGCGGGATGCCCTCGATGCCGTAGATGTCGGTGGGAATCTTCTGGGCGTTCACAATCTGGTGCCACACGATGCCAAGTTCCCCGGCAGCTTTTGCAGTATCCTCCGGCTTGTCCCAGACGGCCACGGAGAGCATGTCGAACTTGTCTCCGTGGTAGGTATTATAGACATTGATGAGGTTGGGCATCTCGGCCTTGCAGGGGCCGCACCAGGATGCCCAGAAATCCACCAGCATGTATTTGCCCTTGCCTACGAAATCGGAGAACTTCACGCCGTCCACCTCGAAGTCGGTGAACATCTGGCCTTCGGCCGTCTTCTTCTGGGCGGAGAGGCTTTCCTTGAGACCATGCACGAAAACGGAATCCTGGCCGTGTACGGGAGCAGTGAGTTTGTCCAGATATTCGGCAATCTCATCGGTATCCAGCACACTATAGAGGTTCTTCAGGGCGGCCACGCCCACCTCGTTGTCCAGATTTTCCTTGAGGGCGGTGAGGTTGAAGTCCTGGAACACGTTGATCATGGAATCGGCATACGCCTTCAGAGCCGCTTCGTTATCGCGGTTCTCGGCCATGAAAGTTCTGTATTCTTCCATGAATTTCTCGTTCCAGCCGGTAAGGTCGGCGAGTTTTTCTTCCACGCTCTTGGAGGGAGCGTTGTCGCATGCGGCGACCAGGGCGACGGCAGCAGCGGCCATCAAAACAAAACGTAGTTTCATATTTTTGTCATTCAATTCGTTTCCAGGCGCAAAAATACAAAAAATACAATAATATTCCTAAAGCGACGGTGGCGGGGGGCTCCCTTGCCGCCCCAGCAGCCAGCGTGCCGTAGAATGGCTTTTGGCAGCCGAGGCGGCAGTAGGCGAACTGTTGCCTTGCCCCTGCGTGCTTCAAGAGTTGAAGCGCACTTTGGGCCACCGGGAGGCATTTTCGTGCTTCACCCCACGGCCAGAACCCTGCCTCAAGCACGTTTTCGCCCCTCCACGCCAAAAACCGTGCTTCAAGAGTTGAAGCACACTTTGGGCTACCGGGAGGCATTTTCGTGCTTCACCCCACGGGAAATGACCCCCTCGCGGCGGCCGTCACCCAAAGGCGGTCGTCACCCAAAGGGGGTGGCAGCCAAGCGCCTGATATTCAGCCGATTGCTAATAATCCTCTGCGCTTTTTGCGCAGAGGATTATATGTAAACGCATGACTGATAATAACTTATGTGCCACTTCGCTAAGCCGGCTCAATCTTTTATGGGAATAAGCGTATCCGGAGAAAATACGCCACCCGTCATTCCCAACTTATCAACAGGACCGACACTGATATCGTATAACTTAACGAATGTATCGTTTAACGTAAATATAAGGAGAGCGTTCCTTTCCTCAATAATTTGCCTCTCTATCACTTTGCGAACGCCGGCCGGAACATGACTTATGTGGCTATAATCAAATTGATCATAGGGACCGATTACATAAACCTTGTCCCACTCAAAGTCGGTGATTTGTTCCAGTGTAACCGCAGTGCCATTCTCAACAACAGTCGTTAATGCCGTCTCCAAATTGGCAGAAGACTGGGAGCAGCCTAACAAGAGGAAAAACAGTATGCTGTTTTTAAGAAGCTGTTTTGAAATGGTTGCCGAAGTTGTTATATGGATTTTTCGAGACAGTTTCACCTTTGGAAGAGGGAGCGTAGCCGTAGCTACGTGACCGATGAGAAAGGTGAAAATGGCCG